>Ga0233403_10000181_pt1 | contig 28670 bp, 23 predicted proteins | sample Na_oxic_1_MG_FD_179866 | JGI IMG/M metagenome (GOLD analysis project Ga0233403, IMG submission 179866) | Seawater microbial communities from Saanich Inlet, British Columbia, Canada - Na_oxic_1_MG | ecosystem: Environmental > Aquatic > Marine > Inlet | place: Canada: British Columbia | collected...
TCTATCATACTTGAGTTATTTGTCCCCCCTTTTTCATAATAAATAATGACAATCGATTCGCTTTTGAAATTTAACGTTGCCCCCATAGAATGGGAGGCTATCCTACTTGTGGGTAAAGGTTAGCCCAAAGGGCGAGGGGACTCTCCCGCTGGGAGAGGGTTTGAGCAATTTATTTCTCGTTCCCACGCGCTGGCGTCAATGCCATTGACTTAAGGAATTTGATTAGGGTAACCACAAGGGATTACCCCTACGAATCAATATGTTATGTAGGGGCAATCCTTTATGGTTGCCCTTAAGTTAATGGCATTGACGCCGGCGCGTGGGAACGAGAAAAATCTTGTTCAAACGCTTGACTATACATAAGCTTTTAATTTATCAACAAATTCCCATAATTCAATCGAATAATTATCAATGCCTTTGGATTTCCAATAAGTGCTGGCGAAAGGATCGGCATCTTTATGGATCGCTAATGCGCCTCGTTGGTGTTGACGTTTTTCTAAAATAGCCTGCATAATTAATCGGTTTTCCCATGTTTGTGGATATTGTCCTAAAAACCAAAAGCCGCGTCCATTGAGTTGCCCAGCTAAATAGTCAGGAATTAAGCGATCAATATAGCGGGCAAATTCAAAATAATCTTGTTCAGATAACATTAATGAATCTTTTTGACTGGGATTAGTCGATGTGTTGAGTTTAAAGCAGCCATTAATTTTATAAATGATTGAATAGCCTGATTCTAAAAGGCCCAAACCGGATAAGCTTTCAGCAGAACACTGTTCTGATTGCTCAAGTTGATCGGAATATTTTAGAAAGACCGTACCGATTTCGTGAGAATGATGAGAATGCGAAAGTACCACAAATTTTTTCTGGGCTTGCAAAAATGTGTCTTCTAATGAACTATCATAACCCGCGTAAATAATCATGAGTGGTTGATGACTTTTAACCAATAACTCGTATAATGAATGGGTAATTGATGTCATCTGAATGGGGGCCAGAAAATCATGAACTTTGCGTGATAAAAAAGGTCGTCCATAGTGAATGTCATTTAATTCGACATATTCACAAATTTCGGGGAACGAACCATTAAAATTTTGATATTCCACACAATCCGCAAGTTTTGGTACGATATCGTTTGATATCTCAGACCCTAAAAAAACGACAACTTCACCATGTTGAAAACGTTCTGCGAGTGCCGCATAATTTGGAGTCATCATTTCTTGCATGTTGGTATTCAATATATTTTGTTGCCAAAATTCGATAAAATCGATTTTATCAATCTGCTCTACTAAAAAATCTTCAATAATATCCAACGTATCTTTTGCATCTTCGTCTATACCGACTTTTTCCAAATTTTTTAAATAGCCAGTGACAGATTTCCAGATGGGTAAAATTTTGGCTCGTTTCGCCACCAATTTTTGTTTTAATGTGATTAAACGAATATTAGGAGCATCAACAAGGCCACGTTCTAAGCGTTCATCCCAAGATTTGGCGACTTCATCATTAATGCACTTCAATTCGGTCCAATTTTCAAATAACGGTTTAAATCGTACTGCCAATCCAGCATTGAGCAAGATTTCTGATTTATAACCAGCAGAAGCCAAGCCAACCACACGATTGGTTGCATAATGATAAACGGGCCCTCCACTTTGTCCTTGTCCTTTCATCACATTGTTTTCAATCCGATTATCCGCCCGAAATTTAGAGATTGTGCCCGAATAAGTGCCAATTTGTTGATTATCAGGACGATGGGCCGCTGGATATCCAAAGGCGACAATATCATCATCAATATGTTCATCTGATACTTTGCCTAGCGGCAAATAATGCGAACTACTATAATTAACTTTTAACACGGCAATATCAAAATCCTTATGTTTTAAGGATTTATCAATATCCAATGGTGCCGCTAATTGGCCATCAAAGCGCGTTTCAATCATAATGTCATCCGGTGGCGGGTTACCAATACAATGATAAGCGGTGAGTACATAACCATCCGGCGTTATAAAAAAACCGGTGCCTAAAAATGCGCCATCCACAAAAATTTTAACAGTGGCATTTTTGATGGCTTGCTGAATTTGTTTTTTATTGTCGATCATAATTCGCTGAAACACCTGATTGAAAAATAGCACTGACCTCTCCCAAAGAAAGATAGACTCCCTAACCCATTGAAAAAATATTAGAAAGATGGATAGGGGCCTCTTTATAGACGTTCAGAAAAATAGTTCGAGCCAAACCTGCCAGGTTTTAAAAACCTGGCAGGTTTTGAAGTGAAATTATTTATCTGAAAAACTATAGGCAGAAAATTAAGAGGAGGGACTGTTTGCACTAGAACACAAATCTTCCAAATACCCTTCAGCGACTAAAATTGTCGCAATTGCAATAGTATTCGTCGTCGGTAGCGATAACGCAATCGCCAAACAATCAATTGATAATGCAATAATAAACGATTGTTTCTGCTGAAATTTTTTCTTTTGTTTGGCATAGCCCCATTCTTGACAAACTTTTTGTTGCAAAACTGGGCGTTGTGTTTCAAACCATTTTTGAAATCGCTTTTTTAGCGTCTCAAGTTTTGGAAATTGGGCAAATGGGACCGTATCATCATCAGTAGGATTTAAGGCTTGAAACCAATCTTGATACATTTTGGTTTCATCGGTTAAATAGAGTTGAATTATTTTTTCAGCATCATTCATAATTTTTAGAAATTTTAATCTAAAGAAAAGAAGTATTTCCCTAACTTTCTCCTGAAAAGCGAAATGGGATGTGGGATGCGACAAATTAGAGAGATTCAATCAATAAAACAAGTCGCTCCGTATGGACAATCCATTTTAAAAGAATAGCAAATTGTAATCGAAATTGATGTAACTTGTCTGGTACAAATTTGTCACTTTTGCTGTCATAAGTCTGTTACAAGTGTGTCACATAAATTCGTTTATTTCGTTAATTCGTTGTACTCAAGCGATATTCCAACTCTGCTATTGTGAATGCAACGCACAGCATTGTCATTAAATCATTGAATTCCTCGTCCCTTCCACAACAAATAAACCGCTGGCACGACAAATAATGATAACAACGGAGCCGTAATCATCCCACCTACCATTGGTGCGGCGATGCGTTGCATGACTTCAGAACCGGTGCCATGTCCGAGCATAATCGGCAATAAGCCCGCGATGATAACGGCAACGGTCATGGCTTTGGGGCGGACGCGCAAAACGGCCCCTTCCATAATCGCGGCTTTTAAATCCTTGTTAGTATTTAAGCGGTTATCGGCTTGATACTCTTTAAGGGCGTTGTCCAAATAGACTAACATGATAACGCCAAATTCGGCGGCAACACCCGCGAGGGCAATAAAACCAACACCAACAGCAATCGACATATTATAGCCCAAGATAAAAATCAGCCAAAAGCCACCGACTAGCGCAAACGGCAATGTGAACATGACCAAGAACGCTTCGCTGATATTCCCAAAGGTTAAGTAAAGCAGTATAAAAATAATAAACAGCGTTAACGGAACTACTTTTTTCAACTTTTCTTGGGCCCTGAGCATGTATTCGTATTGTCCAGACCAAGTTATCGAATAGCCAGATGGTAATTTGACTTGTTCACGCACAACTTTTTGAGCCTTTTGGACATAAGTCCCCACATCAACGCCACGAATATCAACAAAAGTCCAACCGTTTAAGCGGGCGTTTTCACTTTTGAGCATGGGCGGACCATCCACAATTTTAACTTCCGCGATTTGGGCCAATGGAATTTGCGCCCCAGTAGGCGTAACTAACAATAATTCCTTCAAATTTTCCAAATCATCCCGCACTTCTCTCGGAAAACGTAAGTTGACCGGATAACGTTCTAAGCCTTCAATCGTTTCGGTAATATTTATGCCACCAACAGCCGCACTGATTACGGCATTGATATCGGCAATATTTAGACCTAACCGCGCAGCTTTGAGGCGATCGGGAATGATTTCAATATAGCGTCCACCAGCTACTCGTTCTGAATAAGCAGAAGTCGTGCCTTCAACCTGCATTACCACTTGTTCAAGCTGTTTACCAATCGCCTCAATGACCTTCAAATCGGGGCCCGCCACTTTGATGCCCACTGGCGTTTTGATGCCAGTAGCTAACATATCAATGCGCGTTTTGATGGGCATCACCCACGCATTCGTCACGCCCGGAAAGTCAACCAGGCGATTCAATTCTTCAATTAATTTCTCAACGGTCATGCCTTCGCGCCATTTTTCTTGGGGTTTTAATTGAATAAACGTTTCAATCATGGTCAGTGGGGCTGGATCAGTGGCTGTATCGGCACGACCAATTTTGCCAAAGACCGTTTTGACTTCTGGCATTGTCGCAATCAATCTATCGGTTTGTTGCAACAATTCCTGGGCTTTGCCAATGGATAACCCCGGCAAAGTCGTCGGCATATACAATAAATCGCCTTCATATAATTCGGGCATAAATTCCGAACCTAAACCATTCACCATCTTAGCGATGATTGGATAATCAGCAAAAGTCTGTTGCCAATATTTTGGAAAATCCATTTGCCATTGTTCCACTTTTTCTAGCATAGCAACGCGGTATTTTTCGATTTTAGAAAAGATATGCTGTTTTAGGAATAACCAAATATTTTCCAAAACACCGTGGTCAGACTTCGGAGATTCATCCTTAACTTCTGAAACCTCATATTCAGCCCAAGTTTTGGTTACTGGTTCTACGATTTCAAGAGAACCTTTGACTGGTGTCAGTAAGCTACCGATGCCAAATAATGGAATTGAAATGCTCAACATAACTAAAAAGGCTAAAAATAAGGTGGTTCGTGGTAAAAATAAAACAATCCAAAGGAGCGGACGATAAATTAAAATCAGTAACAAATTAATCGGATTATGCTTTTCGCTCGGAATCCAACCGCGAATAAAATAGCCCATTAACACGGGTACAATGGTGACAGATAATCCAGCCGCTGCTGCCATGGCATACGTTTTGGTAAACGCCAAGGGCGCAAACAAACGGCCCTCTTGGGCTTCTAATGTAAAGACCGGGATAAAGCTTAAAGTTATGATTAATAAAGAGAAAAAAAGTGCGGGCCCCACTTCGCTGGCAGATTGTGCGATTAATTCCCAGTGTTCTTGCGAAGGAATTTTTTGCTTAGGATGAGCATGTTTCCAACGTTCTATATGTTTATGGGCATTTTCAATCATGACAATAGCCGCATCGACCATTGCACCAATCGCTATTGCAATACCTCCCAAGGACATGATGTTAGCGTTAATGCCTTGTTGGTTCATAATAATAAAAGAAATAAAAATGCCAATCGGCAAAGTAACAATAGCGACTAAAGCAGAACGAAGGTGAAATAAAAATACCAAACAAACGATGGCAACCACAATAAATTCTTCAATCAGCTTCTCTTTGAGATTATCAACAGCGCGTAAAATTAAGGTCGAACGATTGTAGGTTTCGATAACTTCTACGCCTTTGGGTAAGCCAGCTTTTAAGGCTTCTAGTTTTTTCTTGACCAATGCAATGGTGGTTAACGCATTTTCGCCATAACGCATGACAATAATCCCACCAGTGACTTCGCCCTCGCCATCTAAATCGGCGACCACGCGGCGCATTTCGGGGCCAATTTGGACGGTGGCTAAGTCTCGGACTAACAGCGGCGTACCCGTTTCACTGACGGTAACGGGAATGATTTCAATGTCTTCAATAGAAGTTAAATAACCTTTGGTACGAATCATATATTCGGCTTCGGCGAGTTCAATAACAGAACCGCCAACTTCTTGATTGGCATTTTTAATCGCTTGACTGACCTTGGAAAGTGGAATACTGAAAGCGCGGAGTTTTTCTGGATCAACCACCACTTGATATTGCCGTACCATGCCACCCACAGTAGCCACTTCCGAAACACCAGGCACGGTTTGCAATTCAAATTTTAAGAACCAATCTTGTAAGCTGCGTAGTTGCGATAAGTCGTGGTTGCCTGTACGATCAACTAACGCGTAGGCATAAATCCAACCAACGCCCGTGGCATCTGGGCCCAAACGGGGTTGTACGCCAGGCGGTAAACTGGAAGCCGCTTGATTCAGATATTCCAATACTCTGGAACGAGCCCAATACATATCGGTGCCATCTTCAAAAATGACATAAATGTATGAATCGCCAAAGAACGAATAACCGCGTACTACTTGGGCCCCTGGTACAGAAAGCATCGTCGTAGTAATCGGATAAGTGACTTGATCTTCAACCACCCGCGGAGATTGACCTGGATAAGTGGTTTTGATGATGACTTGCACATCGGACAAATCAGGAATCGCATCTAACGGGGTTTGCTGTACAGAAATCCAGCCCCAAGCACTGATAATGACAGTAGCGACTAAGACTAAAAAACGGTTATGGATGGACCAGTGGATCAAATTTTTTAGCATAATAATGTTCCTCAAACTGAATTTGATGTAAACTTCATAACATGTCTTATGTCATGATATTGCTATTCTAAATGATTTATAAATTTTGCCATTTCGAGCGAAGTGAGAAATCCTTCTTTTAAATAAGATTTCTCGCTTCGCTTGAAATGACAAATCAATATATTGACTATTTTGAATAGTTCCCTAGAATTGAAATGATTAGCCTAAACTTAGGAATGAGAATTTAATATCATGAAACAAGTCGCCCCTTTACGTTACGATGTCATTTTTAAAAAGGCGTTTAGTCACCCAAATATTTTCACCGCGTTAGTCAAAGATTTTCTGGGCATCCAATTGGAAATTGATGAGGTGGAAAATGACAAAGCTTTTGTACCATCGGTAGGCAATGTTGCGACCAAATTTGATTTATTTGCCGAAGATAAACAAAATCGGGTGATTGTCGAAGTACAACATGCCCACTATGGCGATAGTTACGAACGTTTTATGTACTATCAATGTAGTGCGATGGTACAAACCATTATCAGTTCTAGCAATTACCGTTTTCCAGTAACGGTCATCACCATCGTCTTTTTTACCGGTAAAAAAACGCCCAGTCCAGACAGTGGCATTCTTGTGCATGATTTTGAACCACGCGATTTAGTAACGGGTCAATTGCTTGAGAATATTTATCCACATAAACATCAACTTATTTTTGTATTTACCAATGACTCGACACATGAAAATACCCCTTCAAGCTATCGCGAATGGATGCAAGCGATTGATGATAGCTTAGACGGAGAAGTCGATGAGGAAAAATATACCAACCCTTCAATTCAAGCACTTTTTGAAGTGATTGAGAAAGATAAAATCACCCCCGAAGAACGCGCCCGTATGAAGGATGAGTACAATGAGGAAAACGCGAAAAAGCAAGCTATCAGAGAAGAAAAAGAAAAAATAGCTCGTAATTTTAAAGCCTTTGGTACCTTGACAGATGAACAAATAGCCAGTGCGACTGGCTTAAGTTTGGAAATAGTCAAAGCCTTGTAACACAGGAACATTTTTTAATCTCACGCAAAGGCGCAAAGACGCTAAGTATTGCGTTCCTTTGTGCGATTGATTTGAAAAAAAAAGAGTTCCCAATTTGATTTAGAGTTTTTTATACTCGCTCTAAACCTGCCAGGTTTTTAAAACCTGGCAGGTTTGGCACTATTTTTTTGAACATCTATAGAATTTCTTAAACAGCACTTTGCGAAATCTCTTCCACCAATGCATCAATTTTTTTAAGTTCCTTACTCAAGGCTTGCCGCACTGTTCTCCGTAATCGCCCCAGTTGGTGCGTGGTTAAATCCAAGTCTTTATCATCACCGACGACATTTTTGGCTTTTATAGCACATTGTTTGCCCCATTTTGCTAATTGCCGGTGTGATTGGTTGTTGCGGTCAAACTTGGGGAAAGGCAATTCTAAAATTTTCTTGTGAACATGCCGTGCTCCAAATAAACCGCGTGCTTGAAATTCTTTAATCAATTGGTTGGTATAACCACAGTTGAGAAAACAGCTTAGATAATAGGCTTCTGATAGATAATTTGTTGTAAACCAATATGTTGTACTTTCTATAATGAAATCAAGGGACAAATTTTTTCTCTCAATGACTACAGCATTGGCATCTTGTGCAGAAGCCGTATAAAGAACCAAATAGCGCATGTTGAGATTTTGTTGAAGCAGTTTATTTTGCCAATTTAAGTAAGCATATAAACTGACTTCATTCTTTTTATTGTTATCCGTTTTGTTTTCATCCCACAACTTTTCAGCTTGTTTGAACCACTTGGCTATTTCAATTTCACCTTGTTCAAACAGCGTATCGGCGGATTTGAGTTCAAGCACTTTGCCCTCTTCTTCTTTAACCGTGATGGGCAATAATACCAATGGCGGATTAATCAGCACAAAAGGAACGATATTTTTAGCCAATGCAGTACGAAACAGAAAATTCGTGTTAATTCTGCCACTCAACGTGAAGGCTTTCCAAGGTTGTTTGGCATCGCGCAGAATAGATGGGCTGGTTTTAAATTGCATGATTCTGTTTTGCCAATTATCTGGTAAAGGCTGTTCAGATTCTGCAAAATAAAAGCTCCGAGGAACAATAGTCGCGCCTTGTTTAAACAGCGGTGCATAATAACTTTCCAAAGCATGGCTCATTGATTCTGTCGTGGTTAGGGCGGAGCGAACTTTTCGTGATTGTTTGCCCAATATAGAATAAAACCAGTTTTGTTCTGTAAATTTAATCGCATGTTTTACACTCTCCCAACGTAAATGCGACGATTTCAATTTTCCCTTGACCGTAAAACCTTTAATCCCCGTTTGAGGGATAGCCTGTGCTTCTGGATGATGAGATTGTTGGGCAAAAATCACGGTTGCTGGTACATTAAACAAAGGACTCACTTTATCTAAATCCCAAATTTCAGTGAGTTTAAATCCCTTCGTTTCTCCGGAACGGGTGTTATCATGTTGATCAGCCGTCAAAAAACTACGGGGTAACACAAAAGCAATGTAACCACCAGATGTTAAAAAATAATTAGCCGTATGCGCTAAAAAAATAGCAGCAATTTCTAAATGCGGCATGTTTGCTCTATTAACTGGAATCAGAGCATACGTTTGGGCTAGTTCTTGGAGTTCTTGTTGATAAGTGGCATTGGTGACATCGGCATAAGTCAGCCAAGGCGGATTTCCAATGATAAAATCAAATTGCTGTTTGAGAAAAACCGGCTTATAACTATTTTGTAAAATAAATTTCCAAATACTATCGCGTCCATTATCTTTGGCCGTTTTAAGGGCTTGATAGATTAGATATAATCCATTGATATTGCTGTGGATATTAGGATTATTAAATTTGCGTTGTAATTGCTGTGCAAAATGCCGGTGGTTCAGAATGTCAACTGCATAATCAGCCAGTTCATTGCAAAGCGTAATCACGTCATCAAATTCAGCCGGATTAGCGAAAATGTCCATATTGAGGCTATACACCTTATCGTCAATAATCATCTTAAAACTGGCTCCAAATAAACCAGCAACCCCTTCGGGTAACAATAAAGAATTGGCTAAATAAACATGAAGAGTCACCGGTTTGTTAGCATGATGAATTTTATCACTCAACGCTAATAATAGCGTCGTTTTAGCGATTTGTACGGACAGTGGATGAATATCAATACCAATGATTTGGCTGGTTAATTGCGTCGCTGATAATTGGGGAAAATCCCGTTTAAATTTAGCAACCGCTGCCCGTAAAAATGAACCACTACCACAAGCAGGATCAAGTATTTTACTTTGGTGAGTCACCGGCAAATTCGCCACGATCCTTTCACACAACCAATCAGGTGTGTAATATTCACCCAAAGCATGACGAGTTTCTAAATCAATCAATTCTTGATAAACGCCTTTTAAAATATCTTCTTGGACGTTGGAAAAATCATATTCGCTCAGTTGCCGAGTAATGTCCCTAAAAATAGGCTTTAGCGCGTAAAAATGGTCATCCAATGCAACCCAATAATAAAAATCATTTTCGACAAAGCGTTCTACATTCAATTGGTTAAAGAGAGTGCCCGTTAAGATGCCACGTAATTGTTTGTCTTGAAGATAGGTTTGATTGGTTGAAATAACCGTATAGGCGAGTATTTTGGCAAATACACTGAGATAAGTATGGACAAAAAACATTTCTTCCCGCGAGCCGTCAAATTTACCATAAGCGATATGCAGAAATTTTTGCCATTGTTGATAAGCCGTTTGCAATTCGGACTGATGAGCAAGCGTCGGTAAATGGGCTTGCATCACCACCATTGCATTTAAAAACACGGCTGAACTTTCTCCAAAATCACGCTGAATATTATCTAACGTTGGTTGCTGTGGTTGTGTTTTAAACAGATAACGATCAATAAAAAACGGAAATTCAGCAAAACTATTTTCTAGCAGCGTAAAAGTATCCGTTTGCACGAGTTCAATTTGCTCTACCGTCAATTTCTGAGCAATGAGACTTTCATAGTTAGGCGCATAAATTCGCCATTGGATTCCATCGGTAGCAATCAGAATGAAATGATAGAATTGTTCGGATTTCCAGTTACCGGCTAGATATTCAACCAGTTGTTCTTTGGCATGTTCACCGGTTTTAGCCAAACTTTTTTCCCATTCAATAATGACATTATTATATTGCGTATCTGCTCTACCGGTTTTCAGGCGATTTTTGAGGGGAATATTAAAAATGGTTTTTTCCGCCCCCAAATTCATGCTATCAATAATAGCTGTTGCAGCTGCGTCATGATCAAATAACCGCGTCAGCAAGGTTTGGAATAATTCCTTTTTGGCAGCTTCGGTATTAGCTTGAGAAATCGCTTGAAAATAGGTTTTAATATCTGAAATATTTGATTTCATTTTTTTATAGTTAAATGAATTTAGGACTTACGCATTGATAGAGTAAATATTTTATAAATTTATGTAAAAACAATGTATTAAAAATTTGTGCTTGAGAAACGAAATAGAGCCAAAGCTAAAGCTTTGGACTCCAAGAACACTATACCATAAATTGTGCTTCTGTCATTTACCGTCGTTATGTTTCGTTACTTCGTTTCGAGCGAAGCGATAAATCTTAAAGAATCTCAGAACAACGAAAATTTTGGTACAAAACCTTCTAGGTTTTTAAAACCTCGAAGGTTTTTACACCGGACAAATCAAATGCTAATGTTGATGTCCCCCCGGAGGCTGCTGTCCAGCTTCACTAAAGCGCAAAAAACTTGCTTGTAAATTAGCTTCGGAATCAATCAAAAATTGTCCTGATAACACAATTTTTTCGCCGGATTTAAGTCCCGATAAAATTTCAATTTCACCTTGACTTCTCATGCCAGTTTTGACATCCACTGGTTTAAATCGTCCATCACCTAACGCTTTAATCACACTTTCGCGTTCGCCAGTCATAATTAAAGCTTGTTGTGGAATGGTGAGAATATCCTTTTTCGGCGGACTGTGAATGATGATTTCTGCAAACATATTGAGTTTTAACCGCCCTTCAAAATTATCAAAACGAAGCCGTGCCTTTAAAGTGCGCGTTTTGGGTTCCAATTCTGGATAAATATAATCTACTTGTCCTTTCCATTCTCTACCGGGTAAAGCGGGTATCTTCATTTCCGCTTCTAATCCTTCTTGAACCCAATCCAATTGATGTTCAAATACTTCAACCATTACCCAGATTGTGGACAAATCCACAATGGTAAACATTTCTAAACTCGGTGTGACATACATCCCTTCACGAATATTTAAGCGTGTCACTGTACCAGATTGTGGTGCAAAAAGAGGAATATTATTCAGTGAACGATTAAGACGTTCAATTTCCCTAATGGTGCTATCGGGAACACCTAATAACCGTAAACGGTTACGGATCGCATTCCGATATCGCTTCGGATTTAGGTTGGTACCTTTACTTCTGGTACGAAGAGCCACTAGGAAATCTTGTTGGGCTTCTAATACTTCATGAGAATACATTTCTAATAACATTTGCCCATGCTTGATAAAATCACCTTCTCGCCGAAGATGAAGTTTTTCTACCCAACCACTAGAGCGCGGATGGATATGTCTCATTTTATCTTCGTTATAGGTAACATAACCGACGGTTTTAATGATTTTTTGTAGGGTACCGATTTTAAGGGTTGTGGTTCTTACCCCCATTTTTTGGATAATTTCTGGGCGGACGGTGACAGTCGGATATTTGTTGTGCCCTGCCTGTTTGTTGGCTTCAGATTTCATCGCCGGTTTTTGGGATTCCGGTTTAATTTCCTTCTTCACTAAATTCATGCCACAAATGGGGCAATTGCCCGGTTCAGGACGCACAATATGGGGGTGCATTGGACAAACGTATTTGACATCTAGGTGTTTTCGGGCATGATCAAGTGGCGTGTCCTCTTTCGCTTTTGCCAAACTTTCAGTCGGTTCAGGCTTTATCTCTTTTTTGACCAAATTCATGCCACAAATGGGGCAATTGCCTGGTTCAGGACGCACAATATGGGGGTGCATTGGACAAACGTATTTAACATTTAAGTGTTTTCGGGCATGTTCAAGCGGTGTATCGTTTTTTGCTTCTGCCAAACTTTCACTGGGTTCCTCTTTTCCGCAAGCAATTAAAAACAATGTGGTTATCAATAAAATGATGACAGTACGCATAATTAATGACCTCTCTTCTTAAATAGTTCATGCGAAACCTTCAAGGTTTTATTAGAGAAACATAATTATCCTTTTTCTTTTTCCTTTTGCAATTCTATGGTGGGTTGAGTCAACCAATAATTGATACCTTCCAAATCTTCTTGACTGAGTACCCCAGCGGCTTGCTTTAATCGCAAAGTATTGAGCACATAATCATAGCGAACCTTTGAATAGTCTCGTTGGACACGGAGTAAATCGCGTTGCGCGTTAACAACATCAACCGAGGTTCTGGTTCCTAATTCAAAACCGGTTTGGATGGAATCTAAAGCGGTTTCGGTTGAAACTAAGGCTTGTTTCAGGGCTTTGACTCGACTAGTATTAGACAATAATGTATAAAAAAGTTGGCGCGTTTGTAATTGAACAGTGCGACGTTGTTGTTCCAGTTTATCCAGTGCTTGAACGTGTCGTTGTTGACTCTCTCGAATGCGAGATTGTATTGCACCTCCTTCGTAAAGGGCATAACGAAGTTGTATACCTATACTAAAATTCATATTATTAAATCCATCATCTTCACCCCTTAATGTATCGCTAAAACTTTGTTGTCCAACTAAATCTAAGCTTGGCAAATTAGCTGCCCGTTGTTTTTCAATTTCTTGACGCGCAGTTGCAACCACAAATTGTGCTGCTAATATGTTTGGATTTTGTTCAAGGGCAACTTCTGTCCAAGCATCAATATTGTTTGTATTAGGGTTTAGTAAAGGTGTATTTTTATTCAATGATGCTAATAAGAAATGGTCAGTATCAGTGATTTCACGCAAAACTTCATAAGCAGTATCCAGTTCATTTTGTGCCAAAATTTCATCAGCAATCGCTAAATCATAACCCGCTTGGGCTTCTTCTACATCGGTGATAGCAATCAATCCGACTTCAAACCGCCGCTGTGCTTCTTCCAATTGTCGCTGGAAAGCTTTCTTGGCACTTCGCGCAAATTTTAAATTATCATTCGCCGTCAATATGGCAAAATAACGCGTTGATACACGTTCCATCAAGGCTTGTCTAGCAGTTTCATAATTGGCTTCAACCTGGGCAATTTGACTATCAACTTGTTGAAATTGAATATTGAGTTCACGACGATAGAGTGCGTAATTAAGCGAAATGGTATAACCCAGAGTGGTATTTTCCATATCCCTATTTCGATTCAATAGGTTAATATCGGTCTGCCAATTTTCAGTGACATTAGCATTTAATGTGACTTGTGGTAATAACGGCGCACGAGCTTGTGGCTTTTTTTCTAAAACCACAAGACGTTCTTGATGAGCAATTTTTAATTGTGGATCATGTTGTTGGGCTAATTGATAAATTTCTAATAAATTTTCAGCTTGAACCGAAGAACTGCTTAACCCAAAAACGATATTCATCAAGATTAAGAAACTTATATATCTATACATGGCTAGAATTTTGTTTTTTTGGGAATGAATTCACAAAATACCGTAACAGTATATATTTTAGGAAAAAAATCCCCCTCCCTGCTTTTCTTCTTTGAAACAGGCGGGTAGGGGGATTTATTTTAGAAAACTCCCTTAAAACATCATCTGGAGGTTTTTCAATTAATGTTCTCCAGAAGCGAGATTATGCCGAATCCGAATACGGTATTCTTTAGATATTGGTTCTGAAATAACTACCGCGAATGTTCTCATGAAATCACATTGCCACTCTGTGTATGCGGCATTTTCGGTTCTGGATAGCGGTTTTTTAAATTGACTCAGAATGACAACAACTGATTCTAATAAGCTTTTGAACAAATTCATTTTGCCACCTGCAAGTGTTTAGTTTCTTGATGTTTTTATGTGATTACCTTAACACTTGGGCATATTTCATTCCACTCTCCATTGACTTAGGCGATTTCCAGAAATAAATATACCGGGGGGAGTCGTTGCCTGAGCGGTTGATGAGCTTGTCGAATTATGTCGAAGGCAGTGGTATAATTTTTCTTAGAAATCACCTTAAATCTATCAATTCGTATCTTTAGCCGGTTCTGAAGTCGTTTCCGATGGTTCAGATTTAACCTCTTTCTTCACTAAGAACATACTGCAAATGGGACAACTACCCGGTTCATCACGCACAATTTCTGAGTGCATCGGACATACATATTTAACATCCAAATGTTTTTCGGCATGTTCAGTGGGGGTATCATCCATCGCTTCTGACAAATTTTCGCTGGGTTCAGATTTTCCGCAAGCCGTCAACAGTAAAACAGACATGGATGTGGCTATTAATGCAGTTGTTAAAATACGCATAATGTTTTCCTCTTGTTTTAAGTAATATAGATGTTCAGAAAAATAGTTAGGGCAAAACCTTCGATGTTTTGAAAACCTCGAAGGTTTTTTACCGGAATTATTTTTCTAAAAACCTATAAATATAGAAATTCCCGATTGAATAGAGTTCATTTAAGGTTATTTAAACCATTTATAATTAAGTATTAAACTTTATAACTCCGTAACACAATAAACTCGAAAACGCTATAACTGGTCAATGACTATGTCCATCATCTTTGTGAGCGTGATGGGGTTCGATTTTATCTTGCTGATGAGCATCTTGCACATCATTGGCATGTTCATCATGCTCGTGACTTGGCTTATCTTTGGCATCTTCAGTTTGTTGATGATTTTCAGCCATGCCGGTTTCATTTGAATGAACCTGTTCGGTATGACCATGATTTTCCATATTTGGCAGAGACATCACGCCAACGCCATAACGGTAGACCAGTTCACCGCCCTGCCAAGCAGTTAAAGTCAATAATCCCAATAACAGTAGCGCAAATCCGAGAAATGGAATGCTTAATACCTTGGATTTATATTGAATCCACCACGCCCACCCGGCGAGAGGTAAAAGGACGGCGATGGTGCTAAAGGCTAAAGTGCGATGTTTTTCCATCACGGCATGGGAAAGTGTGTCGTGGGCAACGCTATTGGATGCCATCCAGCCGGCGATAACGGTTATTAACGCAAAGCCAGTTCCTATCCACAAATTCCAGCGAGCAACAATTAACCATTGGTTTTGAATCGGGCGATTTCCAATTAACCGTGCCACGAGGAACAAAAACACGGCGAGGCTAAGTAAGGACACCGTAAAATGCACAAAAATCGGGTGCCAATTGGGTAAAATTTCAATCATGAAAAGACTCCGTCGCTAAAATAAAAAACTAAACAACCAAATCAATGCGCCAAAATTTAATAACACACGGATTTCAAATCATTCGTCGTAATTCTTAATTTGCACGTCTCACCAAGACGGACAAATTAACAGGGGACAAAAAGGGCGCAAATATCCCTTCCCTAAGCAAGGGAATCAAAAAATTGATAGATTTAGCGTCGGCGTTCTTCGCAATCTCTTTGGAATAAAATAGCGAAAAATAGGCGCAAATATCCCTTCCCTAAGCAAGGGAATCAAAAAAATTGATAGGTTAGCGTCAGAGTTCTTCGCAATCGCTTTGGAATCAAATAGCGAAAAATTGGCGCAAATATCCCTTCCCTAAGCAAGGGAATCAAAAAAATTGATAGATTTAGCGACGGAATTGACGGGGAGGTTTTAGGAGTAAGACTGGTTGCCAGTCTAAAAATATGGGAACAGAGATATGATTGAGTATCCCAATTGAGAAACTCATAGAAACATAAGAAGGGATTAAACCAAAGCCAGAGCAAATGCAGTGACCACACTGACAATCATCACCACAACAATTCTCAATTTCATCATGTTTTAATTTTGGATTTGCAGTAAGTGGCGTATGCTCAGAAATAGTGGTTTGGTGACAATTTGTCTGATCAGTATCTTTGGTATCAAGAATTAGCCCAGCAGCAAACACACCTTGCCACAGGACAATTGCCTGCGCCAAAATGAGTAAACTTATAATGATTTTATGGGCTTTTTGATACATAGTTATATGATAAAAATTTAATTTGAATAAAGGAATTGGCTTTTTTATTAGAAATAACATTATGTGAGCAAACGAAAAAAATTGCAAGTTTAAATTTAATACAAAACCAAAGTAGCGGGTTAGATAACTTGCAAAAAATAATATACCAACAAAACACTTTGTCCAACTTCAATATCAGGAATTGAAACGGGCATTTTATTATTTGCGAGTTGTCTTAGTGAAACCTATCAAAAATACCATGATAGATTTTGTCATTGTTAGCCTCTTTATTTTTCTATAAAATCACGATTCAATATGTAACAATGAATACGATTTTCAAAGCTAAAGCTTTGAACTCCAAAAAATCTTTAATCCAAAGCTAAAGCTTTGAACTCCAATCCAAAATAAATTTTGGACTCTAAAAACTCTTTAATCCAAAGCTAAAGCTTTGGACTCCAATCCAAAATTTATTTTGGATGCTGAGTTAGCTTAACATTTTTAATCACAATATTAAGGAGTATAAAAGCGCGTTATGATAGAAATACGCATCCATGGGCGCGGCGGTCAAGGTAATGTGGTCGCTGCTTATTTATTGGCGATGGCGGCTTTTGAAGAGAGCCGTTATGGTCAAGCATTTCCTAATTTTGGGGCTGAGCGACGGGGCGCACCGGTCATAGCTTTTGTCCGTATTGCGGATAAACCGATTCAACGGCGTTGTCAAGTGCGTCAGCCGGCCTTTTTGATTGTTCAAGATCAAGCCCTATTACAACTCCCTGAAGTCATGAATGGATTATTGCCAGGTGGAAAAATTTTAGTCAATTCGACATTGAGTAGTGAAGAATTAAGTGAACAATTGAAAACGGATGTGATTTCTTTTCCAGCAACGGCATTGGCTAAACAAGTTCTAGGTCGTCCGGTCCCTAATACGGCTTTACTTGCCGCATTTTTCTCTCTCACTGACATGCTATCACAAAATTCTCTGTCTAAAGTGTTGAATAATCGTTTTAAAGGCGACGTGTTAGAAAAAAATTTACAGTTAATTCAACAGGCAGCTACACAAGTACCGGCTGGTTTGTGGAAAAAAGAGGAGGCTTCTGATGTTGCAACCGCTTGAAGGTTCACAAGCTGTCGCGCAAGCGGTGGCATTATGTCGTCCCCAGGTGATCGCGGCTTATCCGATTACCCCTCAAACGCATATTGTTGAAAATATTTCTAAATTGGTCGCTGATGGTAAATTGCAGTGTGAATTTATCAGTGTGGAAAGTGAATTTTCGGCGGCTTCTGTGGTGTTAGGTGCGGCCCTAGCAGGTTCGCGGGCTTATACTGCTTCTGCTTCGCAGGGTATTCTGCTGATGGCAGAAGTGTTATTTAATATTGCCGGCTTGCGGGTGCCGTTGGTGATGACTTGTGCTAATCGGGCTGTTTCTAGTCCGTTGTCGATTTGGAACGATCAACAAGATTCGATGGCGGTGCGGGATGCGGGTTGGATTCAACTTTATTGTGCCGATAATCAAGAAGCGGTAGATACGACGATTCAGGCTTATCGTATTGCTGAACGCACTGAATTACCGGTGATGGTGTGCATGGATGGCTTTACTTTGACCCATACGTTGGAAGGCATTGATGTTCCTACACAAAAGCAAGTTGATAGTTATTTACCGCCCTATCAATTTGCTCGGACTTTAGAACCACGTAAGCCAATCAGTTTGGGTACGCTGGTCGCCCCAGATTTTTATAGCGAGGCACGCCATTCACACCATCAAGCATTGCTTAATGCACAAACGGAAATCGTGTCGGCAGATCAAGATTGGTTAGCGATAAGTGGTCGTAAGTCAGGTGGCTTATTGTCAGTACAAGGCCCAGAGCAAGCTAAAACCGCTATTTTATCAATTGGTTCTGTGTTAGGTACCTTGCAGGAAGCGTTAGAAGAAATTCCTCCGGGACAACCAGTAAAATTGATTAAATTGCGTTCTTTTCGACCATTTCCAATCGATGCTTTAAAAGCAGCGTGCAAAGATTTGGATGATGTGATTGTGTTAGAACGCGCATTATCACTCGGTAGTGGTGGTATCATCGGTTTAGAAGTCTTATCAGCCTTATCAGAATTACCCAATCCACCTCGTGTGCATAACTTTGCGGCTGGCTTAGGTGGACGTGATATTCCATTAGAAATTCTACCGCAATTGCTATCAACTTTGAACGAACCAGGTAATAGACGCTTTAGAATCATTGATGTCGAATTAGAAAAATTACCGATGGAAGATAGATAAATTTTGGTAATTGGGAATTGGTAATCGGGAATTGAACGACTGAAAACTCAGGAGAACGGTTTTGCGTATAGTATTTTCAAAGATTTACGTGGATAAGCTCAAATAAAAATCAAAGGTTTACAAACTTTTCTTGCGTTTTCAGTAACTATTCAATGAACGATGAATGTAATTGTCGCCATTCACAATTACTAATTACCAATTACCAATTACCTATTACCTATTACCTATTATCAATTCCCAATTTCAAAACAATATGATGACACAAACAACGATTCCAATTTCTCAACTTCGTAGGAAGCAACCACGTTTTCGTGGTTTAGAATCAGGGCATCGTGCCTGTTTAGGTTGTGGTGAAGCTTTAGCGGCTCGATTAGTGATTGAATCGGCAGGGCCCGATGTGATGGTCGCTAATGCCACCGGCTGTTTAGAAATTTTTACGACACCTTGGCCCCAATCGGCTTGGCGGATACCTTGGGTGCATTCTTTATTTGAAAATGCTGGCGCAGTCGCAGCTGGTATGGAGGCTGCCTTGAAAGCTCAAGGCAAGTCAACCAAAGTGTTGGCATTTGGTGGTGATGGTGGTACGTTTGATATTGGCTTTCAAGCGTTGTCAGGATTACTAGAACGGGGACATAATGTACTTTATGTTTGCTTTGATAATGAAGCTTATATGAATACGGGTATTCAACGTTCTAGTTCGACACCTCATGCGGCTATGACGACTACGTCACCGCCGGGTAAAGAACGTATGGGTAAACGTCATCTGAAAAAAGACATCGTTTCCATTGTTGCCGCCCATCACATTCCTTATGCTGCTACCACGTCGATAGCCTATCCGTCTGATATTCGTAAGAAAATTCGTCGTGCGATGGCTATTGATGGCCCCACATTCTTACAAATTCATTGCCCTTGCCCACTGGGTTGGGGACATGAAGGTGATGACAGTATTACTGTAGCTAGATTGGCTGTACAAACGGGCCTCTATCCAGTCATTGAATTAGAAAGAGGGGGACTGGCTAATACGATGCCTTTACGTCATATCCCGCCAGTCATAGAATACTTAAAAATACAACAACGCTTCCGCCATTTGTTTACCAAAGATTTACGTGCTAAGGAAGAACTTGAACATATTCAAGCGATAGCCGATCACAATATTGAAATTTATGGACTACGCAGTGATGGCAGTCAAGATGCTTTTGATAGTGAAGGCATGGATACTGTGCGGCGTGGTGGTATGCGTTGGGCTTAAGAGGACTGATGAAAATTGTTAATTGTTAATTGTTAATTGTTAATTGTTAACTCCTGTTACGCACAATGCTTCAACCAGAAAAATTCCCTTAATCCTAATATTTTTTTAGAAGCACGGGCTCTCTCTCCCCCTAACCCTAGGGTGTGCAGTATGAGCTTTTTTTGCGGATATTTTTCAGGCTGTTTTTGTGTTCACGATCTCTCCCTCCCCCTAACCCCCTCCCGCTGGGCGGGGGGACCGCGCGGCGGTATTTTGCTATTCTTTGGCAAAAATGATAAATGACTATATTATCTATTATTTTTTGTGTTAACTAATAATAGGAAAATGGCACTGGACTGTCCCCCCTCCCAGCGGGAGGGGGTTAGGGGGAGGGAGAGATTGTGGTTCTAAAAAATACCTCAAGATGAGGGTTAGGAAAAGGGTCTTTAACACGAACAAAAAAAGTGACAATGAAACCACAAATCCTCGTTTCTCCTTGTATTACCCATCTCTCTTGGGGAAAAATCAAAGTTGATGGAAAACAAAATTTATTTTGGCTAAAAAACACTGTTTAATCGCACCTCCCATTGACTTAAATGATGAATAGCCTTGACAAAACTTCACCCAAGCTCAGTATTGTGTTTCTTAATTACAATCGGCTTCAAGAAACCCGCTACACCCTCGCTCAATTATCACGCCAGTTAGAATCTCGTCAGGATGTCGAAGTCATTGCGATTGATAATGGTTCGACAGATGGTACCGGCGAATTTTTGCAGACGCAAGCCCATTGGGTACGTGTGATCTGTTTGCCAACCAATACCGGTATTGCTGGTTATAATGACGGATTTAAACAAGCCAAAGGGGATTATCTATTAGTATTGGATGATGATTCACATCCGGTAAACGATGTAACACTTGATCGTATTATTCAATGCCTAGATACTCGTCCCGATGTTGGTGTGGTAGCTTGTCGGATTGAATCGTCATCTGGTGAACCGGTTTACACTTGGCATCTGCCTAAAAATGATGTCCCTGGCCCTTCAATGGCCTTTGTTGGTTGTGGTTTTGCGATTCGGCGTACCTTATTTGAACAAATTGGTTGGTATCCAGAGAATTTTTTTTTGTATCAAAATGAAATTGAAGTCGCTATTCAGGTGATGTGCCGAGAATATAAAATTTACTATGATCCTAGTTGTCGAGTCATTCATCGTCAATCACCGCAAGGACGGACTCGTTGGCGACAAGTCTATTATCCGACTCGCAACACCATTTGGCTCATTCGTCGTTATTTTCCCTATCCATCAGCCGCTTATTTAATTACCTCGCGTCTTCTGTTTGGACTGATTCGAGCTATGCAATCGTTTGAGTTTGGTTGGTACCAAAAAGCGGTGTTTGATGCCTTCAAAACACGAATAGAACCTCAAATCTTGTCACCAGTTTTACGTCAACAGTTGACCACATTTTGGAGACAAAATAGTCTTTTTCATCAAATAATTAAACGTTTATGACCGCCTAATGGGAATGTTTTGTGAGCGTTCTCATGAAGAATATAGCAATCCTAAATGAGTTATATAGACTTTCATTTTGAAAAAAGGAGTGACGCGGAGCGTCACATAAGGATTCCAACGCCGGAGCGTTGGAACCAGAAAAACGCCTATGACCGCCTAATGGGAATGTTTTGTGAGCGTTCTCATGAAAGAATAGTCCGAATTTCAGTTCCGGTTTTTATATCCCAAAGTTCATAGTGCTAGGAAAGTGGTGATTTTGGAGTCCAAATTTTAGTTTGAGCTTGATTCTGAAAACCTCTAATCACTACTTTCCTAGCACTATCAATCCCACCTAATTCCCCTTGATTCCTTTCAAAGAGCAACAGTTCACACTTGCCAGATTTCTAAACCTAATCAGATATCTGAGAATTTTGTTATACTTTATCTTGTTACAAATTATGTCGATAAACAAAAGTAGTTTAACTTTTCTAAAAATACTATTTCTTAAAGAAATAGCATTTTTTACTTAAAATTCCAATTCCTAAGACTATTATGACAACAATTCGTGAAGCAGATTTTATCCAAAGTATTGCTGATGCTTTTCAGTTTATTTCTTATTATCATCCGATTGATTATATCAAGGCTTTAGAAAAAGCCTACGAATGTGAACAATCTCCCGCTGCAAAGGATGCCATAGCGCAAATTATCGTCAATTCTCGTATGAGCGCGGAAGGGCATCGTCCGATTTGTCAAGATACTGGGATTGCAGTCGTATTTTTGAAAATTGGTATGAATGTGCGTTGGGAAACGCAAAACAGTATCGCTGATATGGTGAATGAAGGAGTGCGACGTGCTTATACCCATCCTGATAATGTCTTACGGGCTTCGGTTTTAAGTGATCCGGCTGGCGCACGGAAAAATACTAAAGATAATACCCCGGCAGTGATTCATACCGAAGTGGTTCTCGGTGATACGGTTGAAGTTAAAGTGGCTGCTAAAGGGGGTGGTTCTGAAAATAAGTCCAAGTTTGTCATGCTAAATCCGAGTGATAGCATCGTGGATTGGGTGCTAAAAACGGTGCCGGAAATGGGCGCGGGATGGTGTCCACCTGGTATGCTTGGTATTGGGATTGGTGGTACGGCAGAAAAAGCCATGTTATTGGCGAAAGAATCGCTGATGGAACCGGTTGATATTCATGAACTACAAGCGCGAGGGCCCGCTAATCGAATTGAAGAACTGCGTTTAGAATTATATAATAAAGTCAACGCATTAGGGATAGGAGCCCAAGGATTGGGTGGCTTAACAACGGTGCTAGATGTCAAAATTCTTGACTATCCTACCCATGCTGTTTCTTTGCCAGTTGCGATGATTCCTAATTGTGCAGCTACACGTCACGCGCATTTTGTGTTAGATGGTAGTGGGCCCGCCAAATTAACGCCACCTCGTTTAGAAGATTGGCCTCAAATTACTTGGGAAGCTAGCGCACAAACGCGGCGTGTCAATTTGGATACCATCACGCGAGAAGAGATAGCCCAATGGCAACCTGGGGAAAGTTTATTATTAAGTGGTAAATTATTGACTGGACGTGATGCTGCCCATAAACGCATCGCTGATTTATTGGCCCAAGGGCAATCTTTACCAGAAGGCGTGGATTTCAAAAACCGGTTTATTTACTATGTCGGTCCAGTCGATGCAGTACGTGATGAAGTGGTTGGACCGGCGGGCCCGACGACATCCACACGCATGGATAAATTCACTGACATGATGTTAGAAAAAACGGGTCTTATTGGCATGATTGGTAAATCAGAACGTGGCCCGCAAGGTATTGAAGCGATTAAAAAACATCAAGCCGTGTATTTGATGGCGGTTGGTGGCGCGGCTTATTTAGTGTCTAAAGCCATTCGATCTTCAAAGGTGTTGGCATTTGCCGATTTAGGCATGGAAGCTATCCATGAATTTGAAGTACAAGACATGCCGGTCACTGTAGCCGTTGATGTACTTGGTGAATCAGTGCATCAAACCGGGCCCGCTGAATGGCGAATCAAGATTGAAAATATGGCCAATAGAAAGTAGGTTGGGTTACGATATGCTAACCTGAGCTATTTTCTCGTTTCTCGTTCCAACGCTCCTGCGTTGGAATGTCTACGTGACGCTCCTGCGTCACACCAAAACCAAATCCGACACTCTACTTTTGAGGGCCCTAAATTATGTATCATATCTTATTGATTTTTATGCTATTTTTATTTATCACTGTCCCCACCCACGCTGCTCGCCTGGCCTTAATCATTGGCAATGGCGATTATCAAAAAGTGCCGTCGCTGGATAATCCGGTGAATGATGCCAAGGATATGGCAGCAGAGCTAAAAAAATTGGGCTTTGCGGTGACGTTAAAAACGAATGCGAGCAAGCGCACGATGACAAACGCGGTGCGTCAATTTGGACGACAATTAAACAATGGCGATGTCGGTTTGTTTTATTATTCGGGGCATGGGATGCAATTTAATCGGCGTAATTATTTGGTGCCGCCCGAAGCCAATATCCAAACCGGGGCCGATATCGAATTTGAAGGCTTTAATGCCAATTTTGTGTTAGCGCAAATGGAACAAGCCAATCAGCGCGGAGTCAATTTGATGATTTTGGATGCTTGTCGAGATAATCCGTATAAAACCAATGTCAAAAACCTGAGAAAAGGCTTGGCGAAAATGCAAAGTTCGATGGGATCGTTGATTGCGTATGCGACGGCTCCCGATTTGGCTTCGTATGGCGATAGCAATACGCGCAATAGTATTTATACCCAATATTTGTTGGATGCGTTACGTCAAAAAGCGCATCTCAGTATTTTGGATATGTTGACGGAAGTGACTGCTCAAGTGACGCAAAGAACGGGTGGCAAACAAGTCCCTTGGCAAGCGAGTTCATTAACGCAACGCTTTTGTTTTGCTGAATGTGTTGTATTGCAACCACCATCAAAAACAACCTCACAAGTTACGCCCTTGCAAAGTAATACTTTTGCACCCGGCGCAGTGTTTCGTGACCGCTTAAAAGATGGCAGTTTAGGTTCAGAAATGGTGTGGATTCTGGCGGGGCAGTTTAGAATGGGTGATATTCAAGGAGATGGCGATGATGATGAAAAACCGGTGCATTGGGTGAATATTAAACAATTTGCGATGGGCAAATATGAAGTAACAATAAGTGAATTTCGGCGATTTGTGAATGCCACTGGTTATAAAACTGATGTTGAAAAATATGGTGGTTGTTGGACATATAAATATAATAGCAATAGTTGGAATGAGAGAAAAAATGCCAATTGGCGTAATCCTAATTTTTCTCAAAATAATAATCATCCAGTAGTTTGTGTTGGTTGGGATGATGCCACCGCCTATATTAAATGGCTCAGTCAGCAGACGGACAAACAATATCGTTTACCCACTGAAGCAGAATGGGAATATGCGGCAAGAGCTGGTACTGAAACTAAGTATTGGTGGGGTAATGATATTGGCCATAACAACACGAATTGTAGCAGAAGCTGTGGTGATAGTTTTAATTATACAGCTCAGGTAGGTTCTTTTGCTCCAAATCCGTTTGGACTCTATGATATGTTAGGGAATGTTTGGGAATGGGTTGGGTCAGAATACGAGAATAAGTATCAGGGTAAAGAATTGAAATACTGCAAATCATGCGATGATCTATTGTTTCGTGGTGGTTCGTGGGACAGCAATTCCTTCTTCACCCGTGCTGCCTCTCGTGGCCGGGACTTTCCTTCTTACCGTAAAAACAGCGACGGTTTTCGGGTTGCACGGACTTATTAATCTTGGTGCGACTTTTTTTCCTTTTTTTTGTTTGTCTGAATCAGGATTTTCAGGATTCAAGGATTTTCAGGATTAGAATCAACAGAATATGATGGTTTAATCCTGAAAATCCTGAAAATCTTGTAAATCTTGAAAATCCTGATTCAGACAATTAAGTACAACGAATGACTAGGATAAACGAATTTTACTCGTTGATTGTATGGTTTATTCGTTTATCCCCGTCATTCGTGGTACTATAATTACCTACACCAAGCCACCAACGATAGGAGTTAACCTATGAAAATGATAAGCATGAATGAATTTCAAAATACTCATTCCACATTACTACAAGAAGTTATCACACGGCATGAATCTATCGTGATTACCCAACAAGAGCAACCGGTTGTGCCTATTTCACCTTATTTTTCTGAACCGGTCAAAAACGATAATCCATTAAAAAATAGTATTGTGTTTGAAAAAGATATAGTCGCACCCATTAGTGAAGTTTGGGAAGCAAGCCAATGATTTTACTAGACACTCATGCGTGGATTCATCACGCTTCGTTACTTCGTTTCTGTTTCTGATTCAGACAATTAAGAATTTTTATAATGAATACCATTAAAATTATTATCGAAAAACATTCAGACGGTTATGTCGCTTACCCCATTGGCTTGAACGGTGTAGTTGTAGCTCAAGGCGATACTTACGAAGAAGCCTTAACTGAAATAAAATCCGCCATCCAATTTCATATTAACACGTTTGGCAAAGAAGCCTTTGAACACCATGATGAAACCTTAGAAGCATTTATTGCTGAAACCAGGATTGCTATCTAATGTCAAAATTTCCCATTGATGCTCCCAAAATTAGAGTGATAAAAACCTTTGAATTATTAGGATTTAGATTAGTACGTGAACGTGAACATATTGCCATGCTTCGACAAAATCCTGATGGTACAACAACGCCACTGACTATGCCTAATCATCCCAAAATTAAAGGCTCAACATTAAGGACTATTTGTACGCAATCGGGAATTTCTCGTGGTGCTTTTTTACGAGCTTATCAACAGACATGAAAAAATTAGTCAGTATAGGAGAATCCATCAACGAATTGAGTACAACGAATGGCCCATTGGTAATCCGTTAGGCCATTTCGTTTTACAAGAATACGCTTTGTTATTACTCCAAATTATGAGAAAATAAGTAAGATTTATTTTCCAGCCACTTAATTGAGGAAAACTATGCTCAATAACGCAATCATAACCGGTATTATCGTGGGTACCATCACTGGCATCATCATGCTTGTTTTAGAATATGGTATTTTTGATAATGACAAAACAACCGTGATTGTCCTATCAGAAGGTTTTGAAATACCACAAAAATTTCAATCAGATGAGAAAGATATTGTCGAGCCTCCAGTCACGCTGCCACCACTGGATTTCAAAATCAACTACCTCTATCGTCCGGTGGGCTACGACCATTTTAAATTACTCAAAACCGACAGTGTCTTAAAATCCCACGATCACTATAAAATCATTTTCACCCCGGTTGAAGAGAGTTATGTTTATATTTTTCAAATGGATTCAGCCGGCAAAATTTATCAGCTATTTCCCATGAAAAGCTTTAAAAACATGGTATTAAATAACACCAATCCAGTCCAAGTGAACATCACCCATTATATTCCCGGCAAAGACAAATCCTTCGCGCTTGATGAACGCACTGGTACCGAAACTATTTATTTTCTCGCCACGCGCCAACCCGATATTGAATTAGAGCAACAATACCAACAAGTGCAAATGGCCCAATATAAAAAAGAGGCTATCCCATTAAAATTAGCAGAAGCAGATTTTATCAAAACCCTGCACCAAAGAAAACCCACCGAAATCACTGACGATACGCAAATGATTAACTGGACCGAACAAGGACAAAGTTTTATGGTTGTCCAACAACAATTAGTGGATTTATGTCAAAATTGTGTTCAAACGCTGAGTTTTAAACATCAGTAGTCAGGCAATGGTAGGTTTGACAATTTTTAGGAGGACAATATGAATGAACGCATTGAACTTGAAAATGAATTTGAAAACCGGGAATTAAAAATGCCCTCAAGAAATCATAGCTTTGTAATGGGAAGCTTAACCGGCTTATTATTCAACGATAAAAGATTCACCGTTATGCCCGAACTCAGTTTGGATACCAGTCAAACGGATTTAAGTCAATTTAACCTCAAGGCGAAAGATGAATTGATACCCGATATTAGTCTTTATTCGGACAAAGTTGGTTTGGGGGCTCCCGCTGATGAACTGAAGATGAAAGATATGCCCTTACTTGTCATTGAAATTCTTTCGCCTCGCCAAAGCCTGAATGATATTTTTGCTAAGTTTCAAGCCTATTTTGCATTAGGAATCAAATCCTGTTGGTTGGTCATTCCAGCCATTAAATCCATCACAATTTATCCACAACCGGACCAATCTAAGACTTTTGGTACAAACGATAGTGAAATTATTGACGAGGTAATGGATATTCGGTTACCCATTCAACAAATTTTTGGGAAATAGCCAACCCCCCAAAGCTAAAGCTTTGGTCATTTCATTAACGAGGTGAATCAATATGAATAACACGACACTTAGTATTTTATTTGCTAGTTTATTGATATTATTTGGAAATATAGCTTATGCCGACGAAGTGCTTTTTCCCACGACTGCTGCTAAAATTATCGAAGCTTTGCAACCGGCTTTGCAATCCAAAGGTATAAAGAAAGGCCTGGGTGATGTGGTAACAGATGCACCACCAAAAGTGGCTGCGTTAATTTACTTCGATACCGATTGTCCGGCTATTAAAGCAAATTCTTATACCTTACTCCGTGAATATGCCGAAGCGTTAAAAACCGGCTTAGCCAGTGTCAAACTAGAAATAGGGGGCCATACAGATAGTAGCGGCCCGGCCTATTACAATTTGACCTTATCAAAAAAACGTGCCCAGGCTGTTAAAGATTTTTTGGTTTTTGCTTATGGTGTTGAGGATAACAGATTGATTGTCAAAGGATATGGTGAAAATAAACCGATTGATTCTAATCGCACCCAAGACGGTCAAGCCAAAAATCGGCGAGTGGAATTTAAGGTCATAAAATAACATTAAATAATATTTTTAACGTCTTCAACATCATAAAGATTTCATTTTCTCGTTCCCAACGTCCTTGTTGGGAATGGATTCCGCGTCATTCATTCCTTATTTTTTCGTAGTCGGGAACGCATAAGGAGTAACGCTAGGGTGTGCAGTTTGAGCTTTTTTCGAGGAATATTTGTCATGCTATTTTTAAGTTCACGATCTCTCCCTCCCCCTAACCCCCTCCCGCTGGGAGGGGGGACCGCGCGGCGGCATTTTGCTATTCTTTGGCAAAAATGATAAATGACTATATTATC
>Ga0233403_10000182_pt1 | contig 28628 bp, 3 predicted proteins | sample Na_oxic_1_MG_FD_179866 | JGI IMG/M metagenome (GOLD analysis project Ga0233403, IMG submission 179866) | Seawater microbial communities from Saanich Inlet, British Columbia, Canada - Na_oxic_1_MG | ecosystem: Environmental > Aquatic > Marine > Inlet | place: Canada: British Columbia | collected...
GGCTGAGATTTCACCATCACTTTCATTGACAATATAAGTAGTTAATGCAAACTGTAAGGTTCCGGCTTCAGAAGTTCCAGACACACCGGTTGGAGATGTTGTCACCGGATTTGGGATTGTCACCGGACTTGGTGTCGTCACCGGATTTGGCGTTGTTACCGGATTTGACGTTGTTACCGGATTTGGAGTTGTAACTGGCTCCGAGGTTGTCGTTGGGTTTGTAACCGACTCCGGTTTAGGCGTTGTAACCGGCTCCGGGGTTGTCACTGGATTAGATGTTGTAACCGGTTCTGGGGTTGTAACCGGTGTCGGCTCTTCTAGGGTTGCAACATCATTGTCAGTAATATTAATTGTCGTTTGAGCCGGGCTACCCAAACTTGCGGAGCCAGTTGGATTGGAAAGCGTTAATTTGAGGGTTTCAGTTTCTTCAGCCTCACTATCATCACTTATACTTACCGTGAATGACTTAGCACTGTTATCACCATTCGCCCATGTCAACGTGCCACTAGCATTTGCGTAATCACTACTCGCAGCACTACTATCTCCAGTGGCAAGGTATTGTACTGACACCACACCATCACTGCCACCAGTACGAGTCACGCTAATGGTTGCGCTCTCGCCTTCATTGACTGTATAACTAGCAATGGCAAATTGCAGAGTTCCACCAACGCCGGCTTCATCATTATCAGCAATCGTTAAAGTCGCTTGGGCTGGAGTACTCAAAGTAGCATCACCAATTAGATTGAACAAAGTCAAATTAAGGCTCTCACTTTCTTCCACGTCGTTATCATCAACTAAACTAAGAGTTAAAGATTTAGCCGTAGAATCACCATCACTCCAAGTTAAGCTGCCAGTACCACCGGTATAATCTGCATTCAGTGCGGCGGTTCCACTTACCATATATTGCAGCGAAGTTTCACCATCACTACCACCAATACGGGTAACATTAAGATTGAGGGTACTGTCACCTTCAGTGGCTGAATAGGTGCTGGCTGAGAATTGCAAAGTACCCGGCATTGGTTCCGGAGCCGTTTCATCATCGACAATCGTGATGGTGATTTGGGTTGGAGTACCAAGTGCGGCTGGATATATAACCGTGCCACCGGTTGGATTAGATAGAGTTATCGTCAGCGTTTCATCGCCCTCAAAATCTAGATCATCGGTGATGAATAGCTCAATTGCTTTGGCACGTTCATCTTTATCTATCCAATTTAAGGTGCCGCTAGTGTTGGTGTAATCGGTTCCACTGGTGGCCGTACCACTCGCAGTTGTATAGTCAACCGAAATTGCTTTGTCGCTTCCGCCCACACGTTCAACCAAAATCGTAGCCATCCATGCAGTTTCGTCAATGCTAGTTACACTGGTAGCAAATTGCAATTGCCCCGGTTGAATCGGCATCCCGCCCTCTGGAATCATTTCCACATTTAATTGAGCCGTACCTTGACTGGTATCAATCTCAACCTCCTGATCTTCATAACCGACAACCTTAATTTTGGCACGACGACGACCATGCGGTAATAACATATTATAGCTACCTTGGTCTTGATACATCTCTGGATTCGGTAATGGATTTCCAGATTCGTCAAATAGCGAAATTTCGGCACCACCTATCGCGCTGAAATCTAAAGCACTGGAAATATGCAAACTGCCTATGCCGGGAGGGGCATTGGTGTTGTTAGTTCGAAATGAAAATACTTCACTACTGGTTCTTTCTCCAAACGGATCCACGGCCTCAACTTTCCAGTAGTATTGGGGAGGATCGTCGGTTGGATCGGTATCTTCAGGATCGACATAATTATCGGTTAAACCGACGGTTTCGTCCAGATACGTCATCGCGGTTTCGAGTTCTTCTTGTTGGTAAACAATATTAGTAAAGTTCACGTCGGTTGCCAAAATAAAGTTGTAAGTGACGGGGCCATCGGCATCCAAACTGGGTTCCCAGACGAATAGCAAGGTTGTTTTGGGTTCGTTACCTTCTTTGTTTTTACCATTGACATCGGGGTATTTTAACGCAAAACTTTTCGGGGCAGTATTACCTTCATAGTTTTTATAAATTACCGAGCGTTTCACTGGCGAAATGTCTAACGTTTCATTATCACGCACAAAATAAAATGCCTCGTACATGCCCGCCTCAATAAACTGGTCAAATTCTCCAGTACAAACATCTAAAGCACCGCTACAAGTCATATACACTCGTGATAGTTCGGGAATTTCTAGTTGTTCACTGGTTTCAGTACCACTGGAACTCAGAACCGTTGTGGGTTTGCGAATATCAACCGGAGCGGCAGCAACACTATCGCCATCGTTTACCTTTATTTCTAAGGTGGCTTTTTCTTCAGAAACACCTAAATAAATGGTCTTGCTGACACTTAGAATTTCGGCCGGGTTATCCGCAGAATTGGTGTTAGTATTTAAGTTAATACCCAATAGCACTGTTTCAGCTTGGTGACCATCACTGGCTTCTGAAAGACTATTACTGCCTTTGCCATCACCATCGTCATCAAGTAATGGGTGTTGCATCGCATCGTCATAGAAACGGTTAGCGGCATTGGAATTACCCCCTCTGCGTGTGAATATTTCGGTTTTTTCTGTTGCAAATTCAAACGCTTGTTTAAGATTGTCGCCATCGTTTAAGCGTTCAAAAAATTCTTCCATAAAATATTCACCACTACGAACTCCATCTGGTTCATCCGGGCCTTTGTAGGATTCTTCTTGGGCTGTCGCACTGGTGATGATTATGCGACCGGCATTCACTACTGTGCTGGTTGGATCATCTGGAATGGTGAAGGTTGGCCGTTGGCTTAAATCCGCGATAAAACTGCCAGAATAACAGTAGCCTAAAATTGCAATACGCGGTTTTTTCAAAGCACTGGCATTCGCGGTTTTTAAACCGGTTTCAAAATCAGTCAACCAGCCGGCTAGTTCCGTCGGGAGAATAACGTCATCACCAGTATCGTTATTATCACTATAGATATGGAAATCACCATCAAAGCCACCGTGATCAATCATAATGATATATAACGGAGCTGGAGTGGTTGCCATCTTAGTTTGTATATCGGTAAGGGCCGCTTGTATACCGGCTTTAGTCGGTTTTTTCGCAATAAGAGTTGTGGTTGTATTTCCAATAATGATTTTGTTGAGGCTGTCATTATCATTAATGTTGTAATTGAAGTAATGAATATTGGTATCTTCAAACCGGCGTTGTTTCAGGGTTTTGTAAATACGATTAGTGGTTTTTTTGTGAGCCGCTAAACCTTCTTCATTCTGGATTTTGCCTTGTACCAAAATAGCATAACCGGCTGAGGCACCGACTAATACAGCTTCCCGTTTAGATTTTGATTTAGCCAAAAGTGGAGTACCAACAAACGTTGCTTGAAAACCAAAGGCACCTTCTTGCATCGGACTAAACAAATCTAGCAAAGCCAAATTTTCAAACTGGAATTGGCCAGTATCTGTATGTGTTTCTATAGTTTGGGTTACGTTAGATACACGGTCTGGAGCGGTAATGGTTAAAATAATTTCTATACCAGATAAGTCTTCATTTGTATCTGGATAGCGACTCAATTTGCCTATAACATCCAATTTATCACTGTTTAAAATGGTAGCAGCACTTGTCTCAAGATAAAGACCGGTAAAGCTTTGCTCACCTACAACCACATTTACGGTTTGGGTATCACTAATATTACCGACTAAATCTATTGCCCGGGCAGTAATAGTAAAATCACCGTTGGGGAACGTAATACCACTGATATCATAAGACCAATTTGCGCCAGTCGTGGTTAACCAAACTGGATATTCGATAAAGCCATTGTCTGACAAGTAGAGCGTATTGTCAGTTACTTGGATTTCTACCCGGTTCAGTCCTAACCCACCAACCGGATCCATTGCCGTACCGTTGATTGAGGTTGTATCAGCGAGATTAATATTATCTAGTGGCTCCGTAATCGTAACACTTGGTTTTTCGGTATCAACAATATAGATTTCTGTATCTATATTACTAATTGTATCCCCAGATTTATGAATATATTTCAGAACCGTTTTAGTATTGGTTGGAATTGATATTGGGTTATCGTTATCATACAGCCTTGAATTTATTGTTGGAGTACTGCCATCCAACGTATAGTAAAATTCTCCGGGAGTAGGATTTTTTAAGTACACAAAAGGGGCAAAGTTGAAATAACCACCTTTAGGAAATACGTTGCGGTTAGTCACATTTTCAAAGAACCAGACATAGCCATCAACTTCACCAACGAAAACATCATAATCGTTATCATTGTTGATATCCACGAGGGTTGGTGTACCATCAAAAAGTCTATTAACAATTTCAAATGAATTAGCTGGACTGGTTTTTGGGACAAAATGAGGATTATTTACATTGCCGATATTTTCATAATATTTAACTCTAACTTTTTCGCTATTACTACCAATAAAAGCATCTAAATCACCATCTTTATCTATATCAATGAGAATAGGCGCACTATATCCCAAGATTGTTGTTTCTACACCATTAAGTGGATTTGTTTCCCCGGTACGTTCAACAAAGTTTGGATTAGTTGGCATACCAGTGTTTTCATAATATTTGACTTCGCCAGATGCTTCACCAATAAAGGCTTCGAGTTGACCATCGTTATTGATATCCACTAAACAGGGTTTGCTTTGGGTACCAACATCAATACCATTTAATGGATTGTTTGTGGCGGTGCGTTCTTCAAACTGGGGCGTTGTCACATTACCAATGTTTTCATAATATTTAATGGTACCCTCTGCCTCACCAATAAACAGATCCAAATCGCCGTCCTTATCGTAATCTACTAAGTAAGGCGCACTGTATTCACCTACATCAACAGTATTTAATGGATTAGCTCCATCTATTCGTTGAATAAGGTTAGGCGAAATTACTGTCCCTATATTTTCAAAGTAGTTAATCAAACCGTCTTCTTCACCAATAAATGCATCGAAATCACCATCGTTGTCAATATCAGCAAACATCGGAGTAGCATTTTTACCAACTGCAGCACCATGCAATGGATCATGATCATAATCAAGAACAAAGTTTAGAGCAGTATCAAATCCGGTATTTTCACGGAACAAAATTTCTCCCATGACTTCACCATAAAACACATCTAAATCTCCATCATCATCAATATCAACTAAGAAAGGGGATGAAAGTTTAGTATTTCCGCCTTGATTACCACCATTCTGGCTTCCGTCCCCAGATTGATTACCACCATTCTGGCCCCCACCCCCAGATTGATTGCCACCATTCACATCTTGTAAAAAGTTGGCTATCCCGGTTCTTTCCCTAAAATATGGATTGCGAGGTTGGCCTACATTCTCAATATAACGAATTTTACCACTAAATGAACCAATGAAAACATCAAAATCACCATCCTTATCAAAATCTAATAACGTTGGAACAGCTTGATTATGCTCTGAATCAGGATTGTTCTCTACAACAAAATCTAGTGGATTATCTGAACCAAGACGTTCAACAAAATTTGGATTTTCGGAAGAACCAATATTTTCAAAATAATTGATGGCACCACTCTCTTCACCACTAAACAGATCTAAATCACCATCTGCGTCTATGTCAGCTAAGCTCGGTGCACTCTCCAGTCCTACATCTATCAATGCCTCCACTCCCTCTTGCATATCGAAAGGATTAGCAGTATCTACTCGGACTTCAAAACTAGGATTATTAGCATTGCCAACGTTTTCATAATATCTAATTGTGCCATCTTCTGTCCCAAGAATGGCATCTAAATCACCATCATTATCCAAATCGGCAAGATCCAGTTTGATATATCTTATATCTGTACCAACTACAGACAATGGGTTATTGGTACCGGTTCGTTGCTCAAACGTAGGGTTGGTTTTATCACCAATATTTTCATAAAATTTAACCCCAAAATTTTCTGTGCCACTGAAAGCGTCAAAATCACCATCTTGGTCAATATCGGTGAAAGTAATACAACTATTAGTTTCTGCATCATTACCAACGAGACTATTATTAATAGTCTCAAACGGGTTAGTGAGACTAGCAGCAATTGTTGCCGGTATCATAAATAAACTTAAAAACAATACAGATAATACCCCTATTTTGCTAGGTATTGTTGTAAATAATGAGCAAAGTTTTGTTGCCCAGTTGCCCAAGATTGAAATTGCACCAATAAAGATGCGGTTGATTACAGTAAGCATTATTGTTCTCCTAAATAGATTTGCAGATTCAACGAAATTTAAATTAAGTACAACCTTTTTCCTCGTTCCCACGCGCCGGCGCAATGCCATTAAGTTAAGGAATATTTATTGGAGTCCAAACCTTCAGATTTGGATTATTTAGCTTAAATATCAAATACTTCCAAATCTGAAGGTTTGGACTCCAAAGCTTAACTTAATGGCATTGACGCGCCGGCGTGGGAATGCGTATGACGCTCTAGCGTCGCGGTTCATAAGAAGGGACGCTGGCGCGTCCCGACTGGGTTCCCACGCCGGCGCGTGGGAACCAGAATCAATCTTTCAACCTCATAATCATCCTTCCAGTCTCAACTTCCCATACTCGCACCGTATTATCCCACGAGGCACTTATAACCCGTTTGCCATCGGGGCTAAACCCAACCTGCCAGACATTGCCTTCATGCCCTTTTAAAGTCTTGATTGGTTTACCAGTCATGGTTTCCCACAAACGCACTGTACCATCATTGGAACCAGTCACAACAATTTGGCTATCGGGACTGAAGGCGGCATGGTGAACTCCGGCTTGATGTTTACGCTCCCATAAAGATTTACCGTTCCGCGCACTCCACAGCCGCACACTATTATCCCAAGAAGTGGTGACGATATACTCACCGTCGGGACTAAAGGTGGCATACGCAACACCATTACGATGGCCAGCAAGGGCCAAGATTTCCTGTCCGGTGTAAGCATCCCAGAGCCGTGCAGTTTTGTCCCAAGAGGCGGTAACCATATATTGGTCATCCGGACTAAAGGCGGCGTGTTCAACCATATTTTCATGGCCGGCTAACACGGCGATTTCTTCACCAGTTTCTCCATCCCACAACCGCGCGGTGTGATCCCAAGATGCGGTAACCACTCGCTTACCATCATGGCTGAAAGTGGCGTATTGGATTCCTTGATTATGGCCCTCTAAGATAAATAGAGTTTCACCACTGTTAACATCCCAGAGCCGAGCCGTCTTATCCGCAGAAACGGTGAGAATGCGTTGCGCGTTGGGACTAAAAGTAGCGTATTCAAGCGCACCCTCATGGCCACTAAATACCATAACCTCTTGTTTAGTATCAACATTCCAGAGTCGGGCGGTTTTATCATGCGAGCTAGTAACCAGCCATTTACTATCGGCACTAAAAACGGCTGATTTCACTTTTGCCGTATGTCCGGTTAACCTAGCCAAGCGATGACCACTGTTCGCATCCCACAGGCTTACATGACCGGTACTTGAGGCACTGACAATTTGTTCACCATTCGGACTAAACTCAGTATACCAAATTAGTTGTTGCTCTTGGGTTTCTTGGGAAGTATTATCTTCAGAGCCGATTTGGAGTTCGATAGGCTGTTCGCCATTGAAGTAAATTGAACCATTTTTCTGGAGACGATAACCAAAATAAATTTGGACATGAACTGGCTCTATAAAACCATGATAGATTTTGAGCGTCTGAGTTTGCGATAATACCACTTCGCTACCTACCAAAGTCGCAAATCCACCATCCCAGACTCGGAGTTGGGCTTGGCTGTCAAGCATTAAGAACTGTGATACTGCTCCGGACACACCATCAAGCACCCCAGCTACTATTAATATATCGGCTTTTTGACCAACATGAGCATCTGCAATCTCAATTTCCCCCCTAATTTTCACCTTATGAGATGGCGTTGTGGTTAATTTTGAATGATATGCTTGACTGCCGCCTACGGAAACACCACCTCGAAAAGCAACTGTGATACCAGTCAGCTCTTCAAGAACGTTAGCATTAAGTATATTGCCATCTTTGGCAACTGCTATGCCTCGTCCTAAACTGGGTAAAGAGGGCAAAATATTAGCAGATTCACTCTCATCTGGTGATGGCGCAACGGTATATCTGCCTTCATCTGAAGAGGAGTTAGCAGTAGATTGTTCTTGAGAGGGAGCAACTTCACTTGCTGCTTGTCCAGTTTGAGGCGGAGTTGGTGCTTGTCCATCATTATCAACCACGACCAAGGTGGCTTGATCTGGCGCACCTATAGTAGCTCCACCAGTAGGTTCACTCAACATTAAGGGAATGGTTTTTAAATCTTCCAACTGTTGATCATCAAGTAACATTACCGGAATAAATTTGGTACTACTATCGCCATCCGCCCAAATTAACTTACCCGCTCCGCCAATATAGTCAAAATTGAACGCCGCAGTACCGTTATCAAGTATCGTATATTGAACGGATACTTCACCTTCACTGCCGCCAGTACGAATTACATTTACATTAGTGAGTATGCCCATGTCTTCAGTGGCAGGGTAAAATGAGGCGGAAAATTGTAATTTGCTAGCATTGAGGTTTGCCACGGTTGGCGTGGAATCTGGCGATTCTAAAGCACTAGCATTGGGGTTTTCCACAGTTGTCGTCGAATTTGCTGACGCTAACGCATTATCAACAATAATCAATGTGGTTTGTGTTTGTGCGCCTAAGCTTGGTTGCCCGGTTGGATTGAACAACATAAAGTTGACGGTTTCTAAGCTTTCGGTTTCATCATCCGCGAGAATTGTTAACGGCAAAACTTGCGGCTGCATCTCACCATTAGCCCAAGTTAAGGTTCCAAATCCACCCGTGTAGTCAACTCCGGAAATTGCGGTACCATTGGCAGTAGCAGAATATTGAATTGAAACATTGCCTTGGCTATTACCAGTACGAGTAACGGTAATGCCGGATAATTCACCATCATTTTCATTGACAATATAAGTAGTTAAGGCAAACTGTAATGTTCCCACCTCAGAAGTGCCGGATACTCCAGTTGGAGATGTTGTCACCGGATTTGGGGTTGTTACCGGATTAGGGGTTGTTACCGGTTTCGGGGTTATCACCGACTCAGATGTTGGCGTTGGTTTGGTAACCGGCTCCGAAGTAGTTACCGGTTTAGGTGTTGTTGCTGGCTCCGAGGTTGTCACTGGATTAGGTGTTGTAACCTGACTTGGCTCTGGGGTTGCAACATCATTATCAGTAATATTAATTGTCGTTTGAGCCGGGCTACCCAAACTAGCAGAGCCAGTTGGATTGGCAAGCGTTAATTTGAGGGTTTCGGTTTCTTCAGCCTCACTGTCATCACTTATACTTACCGTGAATGACTTAGCATTGCTATCACCATTCGCCCATGTCAACGTACCATTAGCATTTGCGTAATCACTATTAGCCATTGCGGTACTATCTCCAATGGCAAGATATTGTACTGACACTGTACCATCACTGCCACCAGTACGAGTAACGCTAATAGTTGAGTTATTGCCTTCATTAACCGTATAACTTGTAGTGGAAAATTGCAAAATTCCGCCAACGCCAGCTTCGTCATTATCAGCAATAGATAAAGTAGTTTGCGCTGGAGTACCCAAATTGGCAGAGCCAGTTGGATTGGAGAGGGTTAATTTGAGGGTTTCGGTTTCCTCAACCTCACTATCATCACTTATACTTACTGTGAATGACTTAGTACTACTATCACCATCCGCCCATGTTAACGTACCACTAACATTTGCGTAATCGCGATTAGCAATTGCGGTACTATCTCCGGTTGTAAGGTATTGTATTGACACCGTACCATCACTACCACCAGTACGAGTTACGCTAATCGTTGGGTTATCGCCTTCATTAACCGTATAACTGGCAATGGCAAATTGCAGAGAGCCAGCAACCGAAACTTCTTCATTACTCGCTTCGTCATTATCAGCAATAGATAAAGTCGCTTGATAAATAATACCCAAAGTGGCATCACCGGTTGGATTAAACAACGTTAAACTGAGGTTCTCACTTTCTTCAACATCACCATCATCAATTAAACTGAGATTCAATGATTTAACCGTGGAATCACCATCACTCCAAGTTAAGGTGCCAATACCACCGCTATAATCGGAATTTTGGGCAGCGGTTCCACTTACCATATATTGCACCGCCACTTCACCATCATTACCACCAGTACGGGTAACATTCAGGTTTAGAGTAGCATCACCTTCGGTAGCCGAATAGGTACTAGCGGAAAATTGCAACACGCCCGGCACCGGTTCTGGAGCCGTTTCATCATCAACAATCGTTACGGTGATTTGGGCTGGACTACCGAGTGTGGCCGGATAGGTTGCTGTGCCACCGGTTGGATTAGACAAAGTTATCGTCAGCGTTTCATCGCCCTCAAAATCTAGATCATCGGTGATGAATAGCTCAATCGCTTTGGCGCGTTCATCTTTAGCTATCCAATTTAAAGTACCACTGGTATTTGTGTAATCGGTTCCACTGGTGGCAGTGCCACTCGTAGTAGTATAGTCAACTGAGATTGCCTCATCGCTTCCGCCCACACGTTCAACCAAAATCGTAGCCATCCATGTAGTTTCGTCAATGCTAGTTACACTGGTAGCAAATTGTAGTTGACCCGGTTGAATTGGCATCCCTCCCTCCGGAATCATTTCCACATTTAATTGAGCCGTACCTTGAGTGGTATCAATCTCAATCTCTTGCTCTTCATAGCCGGCAACCTGAATTCGAGCGCGTCGCCGCCCATGTGGTAATAACATATTATAGTTACCTTGATCTTGAAACATTTCTGGATCTGGTAAGGAATTGCCAGATTCGTCAAGCAGGGTAATATCTGCACTACCTATCGCGCTGAAGTCTAAGGCACTGGAAATATGCACACTGCCTATGCCAGGAGGAGCATTGGTGTTATTGGTTCTAAATGAAAATATCTCGCTACTGGTTCTTTCTCCAAACGGATCCACAGCCTCAACTTTCCAGTAGTATGGAGGAGGATCGTCTGTTGGATCGGTATCTTCAGGATCGACATAATTGTCGGTTAAGCCGACGGTTTCATCCAGATATGTCATCGCGGTTTCTAGTTCTTCTTGTTGATAAACAATATTATTTAAGTTCTCGTCGGTTGCGAGAATAAAGTTGTAAGTCACTGGGCCATCGGCATCTAAACTGGTTTGCCACACAAACAGTAAAGTAGTTTTGGGTTCTTTGCCTTCGTTATCTTTACCATCCGCATCGGGGAATTTTAACGCAAAACTTTTCGGCGCGGTGTTTCCTTCATAGTTTTTGTAAATCACTGAACGTTTCACTGGCGAAATGTCGTTAGTTTCACTATCACGGACAAAATAAAAGGCTTCATACATGCCCTGTTCAGTAAAATCGTTAAATTCTTCGATACATAAGTTGGTACTGGTGCAACTCATAAATACCCGGGCCAATTCCGAAATTTCTAACTGTTCGCTAGTTTCCGTGCCACTCGAACTCAGAACGGTTGTTGGTTTGCGAATATCAACTGGAGCAGAATTAACACTGGCAGCATCGTTCACCATTGCTTCCAACGTGGCACTAGTTTCATTGGCACTTAAATAAATGGTATTGCTGACACTCAGGATTTCAGCTGGGTTGTCCGCAGAATTGGTATCAGAATTTAGGGCAATACCCAAAAGCACTTTTTCCGCTTGGTGCCCATCGCTGTCTACGGATAGACTGTTGCTGCCCTTGCTATCACCATCATCATCTAATAAGGGGTGTTGCGTCGCATCATCATAAAAACGGTTCGTGGCATTTGTATTACCTCCGCGACGGGTGAATGTTTCGGTTTTTTCTGTAGCAAATTCAAATGCTTGTTTAAAATTATCGCCTTCGTTAAGACGCTGAAAAAATTCTTCCATAAAAAATTCACCACTGCGAACACCATCCGGCTCTTCGGGGCCTTTGTAGGATTCTTCTTGGGCCGTTGCACTGGTAATGATTATCCGCCCAGCATCCACTAAGCTAGTTGTCTCATCTGGATTAGTGAAAGTTGGCGGTTGGCTTAATTCTGGGATAAAACTGCCAGAATAACAGTAGCCTAAAATTGCAACACGGGGTTTTTTCAAGGCACTGGCATTCTTGGTTTTTAAGCTGGTTTCAAAATCAGTCAACCAACCAGCTAATTCCGTTGGAAGAATAACGTCATCACCGGTATCGTTATTATCGCTATAGATATGAAAATCACCGTCAAAGCCACCATGGTCAACCATGATGATGTATAAGGGGGCCGGTGTGGTTGCCATCTTCGTTTGGATGTCAGTAAACGCGGCTTGGATACCGGCTTTGGTTGGTTTTTTCGCAATAATGGTTGTGGTTGTATTTCCAATAATGATTTTGTTGAGGCTGTCATTATCATTAATGTTGTAATTGAAGTAATGAATATTGGCATCTTCAAACCGGCGTTGTTTCAGGGTTTTGTAAATACGATTAGTGGTTTTTTTATGAGCGGCTAAACCTTCTTCATTTTTGAGTTTGCCATGTACTAAAATGGCATAGCCGGCTGAGGCACCCACTAATACCGCTTCAGTGCTTGATTTAGATTTGAGCAAACGGTTGTTACCGGCAAACGTTGCTTGAAACCCAAAGGCTCCATCTTGCATTTCGGTAAACTCATTTGATAAGGAGATATCCGTAAACTCAAATTGGCCAATATCTGTATGAGTGTTCGTGGTAAGAGGCACTTGAGTACCATCTGGGGCAGTAATCGTTAGGTTAATCTCAATATTTTTTAAGCTTTCCTCGCTTATGGGGAAACGGTTTAATTTACCCGTAACATTAAATTTGTCAGTATTTAATATGGTAGTAACACTGGTTTCTAGATGGAGATCAGTGAAACCCTTGGCAATACCAACACTAATACTGACTTCGGTACTGAGGTTTTCCAGTTTATCAAACGTTCTCGTGGTTATAGTATAATCATTTGCTGGAAAAGTAATTGCACTGGTGTCATACATCCAATTATCTATATCAGTGGCTCTCAGCCAAGTAGGTTCTGTAACAAAACTGCCATCTTCAGCCAGATAGAGACTACCATCCGTTATTTGAATTTCTGTGTAAGCGACACCAATGCCACCAGCAGCATCAGTCGCCATACCATTGATAGTTTCTAAACTCGCTAATTCGGTTTGGTCCTCGGGTACCGTTATGGTGACGGTTGGCACTTTGGTATCAATAAAATAGGTTTCGGTAGTCACGTCGTTGGCAATTCCACCAGAAACGGAAATATATTTAAGAATTGTTGTCGTATCTGCCGGTATTGCGATAGGATTAGTGTAGTGTATTGATGAAGTAGTTGGTGTGCTACCATCTACCGTATAGTAAAACTCGTCACAAGCGACACATTTCAAATAAACGTTAGGGGCAAAGTTGTAGTTTCCACCGCGTGGTAAAGCATTAGTGATACGAGTATATTCATAGTGCCTGATAGTACCACTTTCTTCCCCAATAAGCGCGTCTAAATTGCCATCATCGTCAATATCCGCTAAAAAGGGAGCACTATAATTTCCTACGTCCACATCTACAAATGGATTCGCATTCCCCGTTTTTAAGATAAACTTTGGATTGTTTACGGTACCGGTATTTTCATAGTAGACAATCCCACCAATTATGTTTCCAAAAAAAGCATCAAAATCGTTATCACCATCAAAATCAATGAAATTGGGAGCACTATTCTCTCCTATATGTACATTAATAAAAGGATTGTTACTTCCGGTTTGTTCCACAAAATTTGGAGCCTTGTTAGTTCCTTCATTTTGGTAATAATATATTGTCCCTTGTTGATGTCCAATAAAAACATCTAAATCACCATCTTGATCAATATCAACAAAAGAAGGTTTACTAAAAGCATCGGTTCCTAAATTGATTCCATTTAACGGATTAGCGGCTCCAGCTTCAACAAATATGGGATTAGTTGCTGTGCCCGTATTTTGATAGTATTTAATCGTACCATTTTGTTCGCCGATAAAAGCATCAATATCAGCAAAAGCAATATGACCGTTATGACCAATATCTATACTATTAAAAGGATTAGCATTGCCCGTTTGTTCCACAAATAATGGACTGTCTTTGGTACCAGTATTTTTATAATAATTAATGGTACCTTCTTCTTCGCTAATAACCGCGTCAAAATCGCCATCTTTATCTATATCTACCAAATAGGGCACACTCCTTGTTCCTACATTAATTCCTTTAAAAACCAAAGATTTACTGAGAAAAAGTCTACCAGTTACCGGCCCAAGATTCTCATAATAATTGATAGTACCGTCGTATTTGCCAACAAAAGCATCCCAATCCCCATCCTTGTCCCAATCAACAAATGTTGGAGCAGGTTGTTTGTTCTCTCTATTAATATCTATAAATTGTTTGATTTGTGGAGTAAAATAGAACTGACGAGCAGTGCCAGTATTTTCATAGTAACCATCACCTTCATTGATCATTTCTATACCAAAAAATGCATCAAAGTCACCATCGTGATCAAGATCAACAAATGTTGGCTTGACAACTGTACCACCAAAAACAGTATTATTTACATTTCGTTTAATAAAGGCCTGGTTATTGCTGGTACCCGCATTTTCGTAGTAATTGAGCATACTAGTCTTTGCTGCTTCACCAATAAACACATCAAAGTCACCATCCTTATCAATATCAACGAAAGCGGGTATACTGAATAAACTTTCGACAATCACCCCCTCAAATAGATTATTAGAACCATTTTGGAGCACAAATGTTGGTAAACTAGATGTGCCGGTATTTTTATAGTAAACAATCGTGCCGGAGCTACTACCCAAAAAAACATCCAAATCGCCATCATTGTCAATATCAATCAAAGCCGGGCTGCTGTCATTACCGACATCTATACCCTCAAAAGGATTACTAGTTCCGGTTTTCTCTACTAAGGCTGTCCCAGTATTTTCATAATAGTTAATCGTTCCATCATATTCTCCAATGATCGCATCTAAATCACCATCCTTATCAAGATCAGCTAATTTGGGAATACTGTTAAAACCAATATCTATACCCTTGAACGGGTTTATACTGCGGCGTTCTACAAATAAAGCTATAGTTGGTTTTAACCCGTTAAGTTTTAAATCAGAGCCATCATATTCATACGCTCCAATATCAACCTTATCATTAAAAACGCGGTCGTTTCCCGCTAGATCTGTTGAGATAGAGGTAACCGCATCTGTGTCGCCAACATCAATAGCTAGGGAATAACGGTGTAAACGTAAATCGCCATTAAGTTCATCAACAAAAAACGGATTATCAGTTATAATACCATTGCCACAAGTAATATTGGGTAGTGATGTTGATGAGCAACCATATTGTATTAGGCTATGGTTTATTTCAAATTTAACATCATCCAAGCTATAAATCGGATCCAGCTCAGTTTCTCCATTATTCCATACAATAACATTTTTTAAGATTGAGTTACTCTGTGCTGTTATTATTGCACCCGCTTGGTTAGCCACGTTGCTATTGATGGTAACATTAGTCAAGGTGAGATTACTAGAAACACTAAAGATTCCCCCACCAAGTTTATCAGCCACGTTATTGTAAAAGATAACATTGGTTAAAATAGAATTACTGTCATATTGAGCCAATCCCCCCCCTCTTGTAGCCGTATTATTATTGAAAATCACATTAGTCAAAATGGGATTGCTAGAAGAATAGTTAAACATTCCACTACCATCTTGGATGGCTGTATTGTTATTGAAAGTCACATTAGTCAAACTGGGATTACTAGAATAGTTATACATCCCACCTCCACTACCACCATCAGCTATATTGTTATTGAAAGTCACATTAGTCAAACTGGGATTACTAGAATAGTTATACATCCCACCACCAGCCCTGTTGGCTGTATTGTTATTGAAAGTGACATTAGTCAAATTGGGATTACTAGAATGATTATACATCCCACCACCATCGTTAGATGTGTTGCTACTGAAAGTGACATTAGTCAAATTGGAATTACTAAGATAGTTAAGTACACCACCACCAAGGTTACCTATGTTGCCAGTCAAAGTTACGTTGGTTAAGACAGGACTACCAGATATGTTTAACATCCCACCAACATAACCATTAATACCACTACCATTAGCCAATCCCCCCGTAATGAAAAAACCATCTAAAATAGCAGTATTATCTGTGCCACTGCCAGTGACAACTGTGTAAACATTATTACCGCTAATATTATTGACATCAGTAATAATGCCATCAGTATCGGTGGTATCATTATTATCAATGTCACCACTTAACACGGTTTTGTTAGTGTCCCAGTTACGAGCGGCTCGGTTAGTTTCGTTGCCAATAAATCCACCGTATAGAGCAACCCCACTTTTTAATTGAAAAGTCGCGGCGCGGTTAGTCCCAGTAGTAGGTTTATACACGCTTTTTGCTACCCAAATTTCATCACCACTGGTTGCACGGCCCTGGGCAGTTTGGAGATTGGTATAAGCATTTGTCCACGAGGTGCCGTTATTATTGCCAGTGGCATCGTGTTTAACATAAATCGTTGCCGCCGCTGCTAAAGACGATAGCAACATTAGAATTGCACTTATAAATGTGCGGTTAAATAGATTAGTCATTGTCGTTCTCCTAAATTTGATTTGCAGTTTGTAGGGTGGGCAAGTCTGCCCACCATTAAGTTTACAAAGCCCGTCCAGCTATATGCTCATTTCTTACTTGATACTTCGATAGGCTGTTCACCATTGAAGTAAACACTGCCACTTTCCTTGAGGCGATAGCCAAAGTAAATTTGCGCCCAAACGGGTACAATTAAACCTTGATAGATTTCGATAGTCTGGATTTTCGCTAACACGATATTTTCTTGGCTACCAACCAAACTCGCAAATTCACCATTCCAGACTTGCAGGCGTTCTTGCTCGTCAACCATTAAGAACAGTGAAATCGCTTCTGACACATCATCAAGTACCCCAGCTACGACTAATATATCCGCTTCCTGACCAATATGAGCTGCCGCAACCTCAATTTCACCCATAATATTCACCATTTTAGATGGGGTTGTGGCTAGACTAGCCTTATATGGTTGATTACTCACTGAAGCTCCGCCTCGAAAAGCAATAGTGATATCTGCCATGTCTTTGAGAGTATTGGCACTTAGCATACTACCATCTTTGCTAACTGCCATACCCCGTCCTAAATTGGGTAAAACCAAAATATTAGCAGATTCACTCTCATCTGTTGATGAAATAATGGTATATATGTTTCCGGTTGGCGTGGAATCTGACGTTGATTTTTCTGGCGAAGGCGCAAGTTCAGAGGCGACTGGCGGTTGAGTCGGAGCTTGCTCAGTTGGACTTTGAGCTTGGCTATCATTGTCAACCACAACCAAAGTCGCTCGATCCGGTACTCCTATATTAGCTCCGCCGCTCGGTTCGTTCAAAATCAACGGAATGGTTTTTAAATCTTCCACTTGGCGATCATCAAACAGCATTATGGCAATGGATTTGGCACTACTATCACCATTCGCCCAAATTAATTTACCCGCCCCGCCAATATAGTCAGAATTAAGTACGGCAGTACCATTATCAAGTATCGTATATTGCACCGACACTTCACCTTCACTACCGTCAGTACGAATTACATTTACGGTCGTGAGTATGCCCATGTCTTCGCTGGCTGGATAAAATGGGGCGGAGAATTGTAGTTTGCCAGCATTGAGATTTGCTACGGTTGTAGAGTCCGGCGATTTTAAAGTACTCGCACTAGAATTTGCCACCGTTGCCGGTGTTGAATTTGCTGAGAATAACGCATTATCAACAATAATCAATGTGGTTTGTGTTTGTGAACCTAAGCTAGCTTGCCCAGTTGGATTGAATAACACAAAGTTGACGGTTTCTAAACTTTCGGTTTCATCATCCGCGAGGATTATTAAGGGCAAAACTTGCGTCTGCATATCACCATCTGCCCAAGTTAAGGTTCCAAATCCACCAGTATAGTCAACTCCAAAGAACGCAGTACTATTGGCGGTGGCAGAGTATTGAATTGAAACATTACCTTTGCTATTACCAGTACGAGTGACGGTAATGCCGGAAAATTCGTTGTTACCTTCATTGACAATATAGGTAGTTAAAGCAAATTGTAAGGTTCCAGCTTCAGAAGTTCCGGCTACTCCAGTTGGGAATGTTGTTACCGTATTAGGGCTTGTCGGATTTGGGGTTATTCCCGGATTTGGAGTTGTAACTACTGGCTCTGAGGTTGCCGTTGGGTTTGTAACCGGCTCCGATTTAGGCGTTGTTGCTGGATTAGATATTGTAACCACCTCCGGTGTTGGCTTTTCTGGGGTTGCAACATCATTGTCATTAATACTAATGGTTATTTGAGCGGGACTTCCCAAACTTACAGAGCCAGTTGGATTGGCAAGTGTTAATTTAAGGGTTTCGATTTCCTCAACCTCACTGTCATCACTTATACTTACCGTGAACGACTTAGCACTGCTATCACCATCCACCCATGTTAACGTACCACTCGCATTAGCGTAATCGCGATTAGCAATTGCGCTGCTATCTCCAGTGGCAAGATATTGTACTGACACCGTGCCATCACTGCCACCAGTACGGGTAACATTAATCGTTGAGTTATCGCCTTCATTAAGCGTATAATTGGCAACGGCAAATTGTAGAATTCCGGCAACGCCGGCTTCATCATTATCGCTAATAGATAAAGTAGTTTGCGTTGGAGTACCCAAACTGGCAGAGCCCGTTGGATTGGAAAGGGTTAATTTGAGGATTTCGTTTCCTTCAACTTCACTATCATCACTTGTACTTATTGTGAACGATTTAGCACTGTTCTCACCATCTGCCCATGTCAACGTACCACTGGCATTGCTATAATCGCTATTCGCCATTGCAATACTCTCTCCAGTTGCAAAGTATTGTACTGACACCATACCATCACTGCCACCAGTACGGGTAACATTAATCGTTGAGCTCTCACCTTCATTAACCGTATAATTGGCAGCAGCAAATTGCAGAGTTCCAGCAATGGAACCGTTTTCATTACCGGCTTCATCATTATCAGCAATAGATAAAGTAGCTTGCGCTGGAGTACCCAAAGTGGCATCACCAGTTAAATTAAATAACGTCAAACTAAGGTTTTCACTTTCTTCAACTTTGTTATCATCAACTAAACTTAGATTTAGTGACTTAGCGGTGGTATCCCCATCACTCCAAGTTAGGATTCCTGTACCACCGGTATAATCTGAATTTAAGGCAGCACTTCCACTTACCATATATTGCACTGATGTTTCACCATCACTACCACCAGTACGGGTAACATTAAGACTTAAGGTAGTGTCACCTTCGGTAGCCGAATAGCTACTAGCCGAAAATTGCAACATTCCCGGCATTGGTTCTGGAGCCGTTTCATCATCGACAATCGTGATGGTAATTTGGGTTGGACTACCGAGTTCGGCTGGATATGTAGCAGTTCCACCGCTGGGATTAGACAGAGTGATAGTAAGCGTTTCATCGCCTTCAAAATCTAGATCATCGGTAATTGATAGCTCAATCGCTTTAGCACGTTCATCTTGGTTTATCCAATTTAAGGTACCACTAGTGTTGGTGTAATCGCTTCCATTACTAGCAGTGCCACTCGTAGTAGTATAGTCAACCGAAATTGTCTCGTCGCTTCCGCCCACACGCTCGACCAAAATTGTGGCCATTAACTCCGTTTCGGCAATCTTAATCACACTAGTTGCAAATTGCAGTTGCCCCGGTTGAATGGGCATCCCGCCTTGAGGTATCATTTCCACATTCACCCGAGCCGTACCTTGGGTAGTATCAATTTCGATTTCTTGCGCCTCATAGCCGGCAACCTGAATTCGGGCTCGCCGCCGGCCATGCGGTAATAACATATTATAGTTACCTTGGTCTTGGTGCATCTCCGTATCTGGTAAGGAATTGCCAGATTCGTCAAGCAGGGTAATGTCAGCACCACCAATCGCGCTGAAATCTAAAGCACTGGAAATATGTACACTGCCTATGCCCGGAGGGGCATTAGTGTTATTGGTTCGGAACGAAAATACTTCGCTGCTGGTGGTTTTTTCCCCGAACGGATCGACCGCTTCGACTTTCCAGTAATAAGTAGTTTGGTCTTTTAAACCGCTACTTTCCTCATTACCAACCACTTGTATATGCTCATCAATATAAGCCATTGCGGTAGTCAATTCTTCTTGTTGATAAGCAATGGTGCTAAAATTTTCGTCCTCTGATAGGATTAAATTATAAGTCACCGGGCCATCGGCATCCAGACTGGGTTGCCACACAAACAGCAAAGTGGTTTTCGGCTCTTTATCCTCGCTATCTTTACCATTGGCATCGGGGAATTTTAACCCAAAATTTGTCGGTGGAGTATTGCCTTCATAGTTCTTATAAATTATGGAACGTTTGACCGGCGAAATATCAAGCGTTTCATTGTCACGCACAAAGAAGAAGGCATCATACATGCCCGGTTCGGTAAATTGGTCAAAGGTTTCGGTACATAAGTTCGCACTGCTACAACTCATAAATACCCGGGCTAATTCCGGAATTTCGAGCTGTTCACTGGTTTCAACACCACTCGAACTCAGAATTGTTGTTGGTTTCCGAATGTCAACCGGCGCGGAATTTATACTGGCAGCATCATTGACTTTAGCTTCCAACGTTACCGTAGTTTCAGTGGCACCTAAATAAATGGTTTTGCTGACACTCAGAATTTCAGCCGGGTTATCCGCAGAATTAGTGTCATAATTTAAGCCAATACCTAAAACTACCTCTTCAGCTTGGTGGCCATCACTGTCTGCGGAAAGACTGTTGCCGCCCTTGCCATCACCATCATCATCTAATAACGGGTGTTGGGTGGCAGTGTCATAGAAACGGTTAGTGGCATTCGCATTACCGCCTCTGCGGGTGAATATTTCGGTTTTTTCCGTAGCAAATTCAAACGCTTGTTTAAAATTATCGCCTTTGTTTAAGCGGGCAAAAAATTCCTCCATAAAAAATTCACCACTACGAACCCCATCGGGCTCTTCCGGGCCTTTGTAGGATTCTTCTTGGGCCGTGGCACTGGTGATAATTATGCGCCCGGCATCCATTAGGCTAGTTAGATCATCTGAATTGGTAAAGATTGGCGGTTGACTCAATTCCGAGATAAAACTGCCAGAATAACAGAAGCCTAAAATTAAAATACGCGGATTTTTCAGGGCACTAGCATTGTTAGTTTTTAAGCCAGTTTCAAAATCAGTCAACCAACCGGCTAATTCCACTGGGAGAATAACATCATCGTTGGCATCGTTATTTTCGCTATAGATGTGGAAATTACCCTCAAAGCCACCATGATCAATCATAATGATATATAAGGGTGCTGGCGTGGTAGCCATCTTCGTTTGGATGTTGGTAAGGGCCGCTTGGATACCGGCTTTAGTCGGTTTTTTCGCCATGATGCTAGTAGCTTTATCATTAATAATAACCTCATTGAGTGTGTCATTATCAGCGATATTGTAATTGAAGTAATGAATATTGGCATCTTCAAACCGGCGGTTTTTCAAGGTTTTATAAATACGATTGGTAGTTTTTTTGTGAGCCGCTAAACCTTCTTCATTTTGGAGTTTACCATGTACTAAAATGGCATAGCCGGCTGAAGCTCCTACTAATACTGCTTCGGTACTGGATTTGGATTCTACCAGAAGGTTGTTACCAGCAAATGTTGCTTGAAACCCATAAGCTCCATCTTGCATTTCGGGAAACTCGTTTGATAAGGATATATCCGTAAACTCAAATTGGCCAGTATCTGTATGGGTGTTCGTGGTAAGAGGCACTTGAGTACCATCTGGGGCGGTAATCGTTAGGTTAATCTCAATATCTGTTAAGCTTTTCTCGCTGGTGGGAAAACGGTTTAATTTACCGGCAATATTCAATTTATCAGTGTTTAATATGGTAGTCGCGCTGGTTTCCAGATAGATATCGGTAAAACCTTTGGCAATACCAACCGTAACCCTTATTTCGGCACTGAGGTTTTCTAGTTTATCAAAGGTTCTTGCGGTTATAGTATAATCGTTAGCTGGAAAAGTAACTGCACTGGTGTCATACACCCAATTATCTATACCAGTAGCTTGTAACCAAGTAGGCTCTGCAACAAAACTGCCATCTTCAGCCAGATAGAGACTACCATCAGTTATTTGAATTTCTGTGTAATCAACACCAATACCACCAGCAACATCAGTTGCTGTACCATTGATAGTTTCTAAACTAGCTAATTCCGCTTGGTCTTCAGGTACCATTATGGTGACGGTTGGAACTTTGGTATCAATAAAATAGGTTTCAGTAGTCACGTCGCTGGCAACTCCGCCAGAAACCGAAATATATTTAAGCGTTGTCGTCGTATCTGCCGGTATTGCGATAGGATTAGTGTATTGTGTTGCGGAGATGGTTGGTCTGCTATCATCTACTGTATAGTAAAACTCATCACAAGCGACACATTTTAAATAAACGTTAGGGGCAAAATTATAGTTTCCACCGCGTGGTAAGGCATTAGTGATGCGAGTATATTCATAGTGCAGGATGGTACCATCCATCGTACCAATAAGTGCGTCTAAATGGCTATCATTATCAAGATCCGCTAAGAAGGGGGCACTATAATTTCCTACATCCACATCTGTAAATGGATTAGCATATCCCATTCTAGCAATAAACTTTGGGTTGCTTGCGCTACCAATATTTTTAACGTAGCTAATATTACCAGTATTGTCTCCAATAAAGACATCAAAGTCATTATCATTATCAAAGTCAATAAAAGTAGGGAGAGAATTTTCTCTTAGATATCTTCCAAGAAAAGGATTGTTTTCTCCGGTTTGTTTCACAAAATGAGGAATTTTGTTGGTTCCTTCATTTTGGTAATAAGACATTTTATCCGTAAATCTATCCTCTTTAAGTACGACAAAAACATCTAAATCACCATCTTTATCGATATCAACAAATACCGGTTTACAATAACTATTAGTTTCCAAATTGATTTTAATTTCATGCAGCGGATTATCTACTTCAGCTTTAAATAGGGAACTAGTTTCTGTACCAATGTTTTGATAGTATTTAATCGTGCCATTTTGTTCGCCGCTAAAGGCATCAATATCACCGTCGGCATCAATATCAGCAAAAGCGATATGACCGTTGTGACCAATATATATACCATCAAAAGGATTGGCATTGCCCGTTTGTTCCACAAATAATGGACTTTCTTTGGTACCAGTATTTTTATAGTAATTGATGGTACCCTCTTCTTCGCTAATAACAGCGTCAAAATCGCCATCTTTATCAAGATCAAGCAAATAAGGTACACTCCTTGTTCCCACACTAATCCCTTTAAAAACCAAGCTTCTATTGACAAAATATTTACCATTTACTGGTCCAAGATTCTCATAATAATTAATGGAACCATCTTTTTTGCCAATAAAAGCATCCCAATCCCCATCCTTGTCCCAATCAACGAATGTTGGAGCTCTTTTTAGCCAAGTGTTCTCTGTGAATTGCTTGATTTTTGGCGATTCTATCAATTCGATTTGTGGCATAAAATAGAACTGACGAACAGTGCCGGTATTTTCATAGTAATCAGCTGAGGAATCCAATGTACCAAAAAAAGCATCAAAATCACCATCGTGATCAATATCAATAAATGTTGGCTTGAAGCGTATCCCCGCAAAACTAGTATAATTCATATTTGTTACCAAGCGCTTAATAAAAGTTGGGTGATTGCTGGTACCAGTATTTTCGTAGAAGTTGAGCATATCTGCCTTTGCTGCTTCACCAATAAACACATCAAAGTCACCATCTTTATCAATGTCAACGAAAGTGGGTGCACTGTTCCAACTATCAATTTTCACATTATCCAATGGATTATTAGAACCATTTTGGAGCACAAATTTTGGTAAACTGGAAGTGCCGGTATTTTTATAGTAAACAATCGTACCTGATTCACGACCAAAAAAAACATCCAAATCGCCATCATTGTCAATATCAATTATAGCTGGACTACTCTCATTACCGACATCTATACCATAAAAAGGATTAGTTGTTCCAGTTTTCTCTAAGAAAGCTGTCCCATTATTTTCATAATAGTTAACCGTTCCATCACTTTCTCCAATTATAGCATCTAAATCGCCATCCTTATCAAAATCCGCTAATTTGGGAATACTGTTAAGACCAACATTTATGTCCTGAAACGGGTTTATACTGCGACGTTCTGCAAATAAAGCTATAGTTGGTTTTAACCCGATAGGTTTTAAATCAGAGCCATCATATTCATACGCTCCAATATCAACCTTATCATTAAAAATGCGAGGGGTTCCCGCTAGATCTGTTGAGATAGAGGTAACCGCACTGGTGTTGCCACTATCAATAGCCGGGGAATAACGGGATAAACGTAAATCGCCATTAGGTTCATCAACAAACAACGGATTGGAAGTTATAATACCATTGCCACAAGCAACTGTTAGGAATGCACAACCATTTTGTATTAGGCTATGGCTTATATTAAGTAGTTTAACATCACCCGAATCAACAATCGGCAATGCCGAATCTCCAAAGTTTGACACATTCCCCCATACAATAACGTTTTTTAAAATTAAATCACTATCATGTGTAATTATTGCTGATCCAGATTCAACAACAAAGTTATTATTGATAGTAACATTAGTCAAATTGAGATTACTAGACGAGTTAAAGATTCCACCAGCAGCCTCAGCTGAGTTATTGTAAAATATAACGTTGGTTAAAGTGGAATTACTGCCATTCATATTAGCCAATCCACCCCCATAGTGGTTAATCGCATTATCCTTGAAAGTCACATTAGTCAAAATAGGATTGCTAGAATTGTTATACATTCCGCCACCATCATGGCTGGCTGTATTGTTATTGAAAGTCACATGAGTCAAGTGGGGATTGCTTAAAAGGTAGTTATACATTCCACCACCATCCTCGTTGGTTATATTGTTATTAAAAGTCACATTAGTCAAATGTGGATTGCTTGAAGTGTTATACATTCCACCACCAACCTTGCTGGCCATATTGTTATTGAAAGTGACATTAGTCAAATGTGGATTGCTTGAAGCGTTATACATCCCACCACCAGCCCTGTTGTTGGCTGTATTGTTATTGAAAGTGACATTAGTCAAATTGGGATTACTAGAATAATTATACATCCCACCACCATCATAGTTAGATGTGTTGCTACTGAAAGTGACATTAGTCAAATTGGGATTACTAGAATAATTATGCATCCCACCACCAAGGTCACCTATGTTGCCAGTCAAAGTTACGTTGGTTAAGACAGGACTACCAGATATGTTTAACATCCCACCAACATAACCATTAATACCACTACCATTAGCCAATCCCCCCGTAATGACAAAACCATCCAAAATAGCAGTATTATCTGTATTACGGCTAGTCACAACCGTATAAGCATTATTACCACTAATATTATTGACATCAGTAATAATACCATCAGTATCGGTAGTATCATTATTATCAATGTCACCACTTAACACGGTTTTATTAGTGTCCCAGTTACGAGTATCTCGGTTAATTTCATTGCCAATAAATCCACCGTATAGAGCAACACCATTTTTTAATTGAAAAGTCGCTTCGCTATTAGTCCCAGTGGTGGGTTTATACACGCCTTTCGCCACCCAAATTTCATCACTACTAGTTGCACTACTCAGAGCCATTTGGAGATCAGTATAAGCATCAGCCCACGAGGTGCCGTTATTATTGCCAGTGGTATCATGTTTAACATGAATTGTTGCCGCCGATGTAAAAGACGATAGCAACATTAGAATCGCACTTATAAATATACGGTTAAATAGATTAGTCATTGTCGTTCTCCTAAAAATTCAACATTTAAAATTAAAAATTAAGTACAACGGATTAAAAAATATGGCTCATTCTCAAACGTTTCAGATGGGGTTGCAAACTACAGCCCTTCCACTGGATTCCCACGCCGGCGCGTGGGAACCAGAAAATCTTTCCTTTACCATTTTATCTGTTACTTGATATTTCAATAGGCAGCTCACCATTGAAGTAAATAGTGCCACTTTCCTTGAGGCGATAACCAAAGTAGATTTGCACCCGAACTGGTACGATTAAACCTTGATAGATTTCGACAATCTGGGTTTTCGGTAACACGACGTTTTCTTGGCTACCAACCAAACTCGCAAATTCACCATCCCAAGTTTGCAATCGTTCTTGCTCGTCAACCATTAAGAAGAGTGAAATCGCTTCTGACACATCATCAAGTACCCCAGCTACTACTAATATATCCGCTGCTTGACCAATATGAGACACTGCAATTTGAATTTCACCCATAATATTCACCATTTTAGATGGTGTTGTGGCTAAGCGGGTTTGATATGCTTGATTGTTTACTGAAGCACCACCTCGAAAAACAACTGTGATATCTGCCATGTCATTGAGAGTATTAGCACTGAGCATACCATCTTTGGTAACTGCCATACCCCGTCCTAAATTGGGTAAAGTCGAAACATCCGCAGATTTATTCTCATTTGCTGATGGCACAATGGTATATATATTTCCAGTTGGGGAAGAAGCCTGAGTAGATTTCTCTGGCGAAGGAGCCAGTTCACTTGTTCCTTGTGATTGATTTGGAGCTTGCCCAGTTGGAGTTGGAGCTTGGCCATCATTATCAACCACAACCAAAGTTGCTTGATCCGGTACTCCTATACTGGCTCCACCAGTCGGTTCGGCCAAAATCAACGGAATGGTTTTTAAATCTTCCAATTGGCGATCATCAAACAACATTATGGCAATGGATTTAGCACTATTATCCCCATCGGCCCAAATTAATTTACCGGCACCACCAATATAGTCAGAATTAAGTACGGCAGTACCATTATCAAGTATCGTATATTGCACTGAGATTTCACCTTCACTACCGCCAGTACGAATTACATCTACAGTAGTAAGTATGCCCATGTCTTCGCTGGCCGGATAAAATGAGGCGGAAAATTGTAATTTGCCCGCACCGGGATTTGCCACCATTGCCGAATCGGTTTCTGTCGCAAAACTTGCCGTCGGGGCAGAATTTGCCGTCGTAGTGGAATTTGCGGAAGCTAACGCATTATCAACAATAATCAATGTGGTTTGGATTTGTGAGCCTAGGCTCGCCTGGCCGGTTGGATTGAACAAAATGAAATTAACGGTTTCTAAATTTTCTATTTCGTCATCCGCGAGGATTGTTAACGGCAAAACTTGCGGCTGCATCTCACCATCTGCCCAAGTTAAGACTCCAAATCCACCAGTATAGTCAACTCCGGAGAGCGCCGTACCATTAGCACTGGCAAAATATTGAATGGAAATATTGCCTTTGCTATTACCAGTACGAGTGACGGTAATGCCAGAAAATTCGCCATGACTTTCATTAGCGATATAGGTAGTTAAAGCAAATTGTATGCTTCCAGCTTCCGAAGTGCCGGCTACTCCAGTTGGGGATGTTGTCACCGGATTAGGGTTTGTTACCTGATTTGGACTTATCCCCGGAGTTGGTGTCGTTACCAGATTTGGAGTTGTCACCGGAGTTGGTGTGGTTACCGGATTTGGAGTTGTCACCGGAGTTGGTGTCGTTACCGGGTTTGATGTTGTTACCGGGTTTGAAGTTATAACTGGCTTCAGTTCTTCTGGGGTTGCAACATCATTATCAGTAATACTAATTATCATTTGAGCTGGACTACCTAAACTTATGGAGCCAGTTGGGTTAGTAAGCATTAATTTAAGGGTTTCGGTTTCCTCAACTTCACTATCATCAGTTATACTTACTGTGAATGACTTAGCACTGCTATCACCATTCGCCCATGTCAACGTACCACTAGCATTGGCGTAATCACGATTAGCAATTGCGGTGCTCTCTCCAGTTGCAAGGTATTGTACTGAAACCGTGCTATCACTGCCATTACGAGTCACGCTAATCGTTGGGTTATCGCCTTCATTAACCGTATAACTGGCAGTGGAAAATTGTAGAGTTCCAACAACAACAGAGACTTCATCATTATCAGCAATAGATAAAGTGGCTTGGGCTAGATTACCCAAAGTTACACCACCAGTTGGATTAAACAACCTTAAACTAAGATTCTCGCTTTCCTCAACGTCATCATCATCAATTAAACTAAGGTTCAATGACTTAGCTGTGGAATCACCATCACTCCAAGTTAATGTACCAGTACCACCACTATAATCCGCGTTCTGTGTGGCAATTCCATTTACCATATATTCCACCGCTACCTCACCATCGCTACCATCAGTACGAGTAACATTAAGGTTTAGGGTACTATCACCTTCAGTAGCTGAATATGTGCCTGCGGAAAATTGCAAGACACCTGGCATTGGTTCCGGAGCCGTTTCATCGTCGACAATCGTAACCGTAATTTGGGTTGGACTGCCGAGTATGGCTGGATATGTTGCCGTACCACCAGTTGGATTAGACAAAGTTATCGTCAGTGTTTCATCGCTTTCAAAATCCTGATCATCGGCGATAAGTAAGTTAATCGCTTTGGCACGTTCATCTTTATCTTGCCAAGTTAAGGTTCCGCTAGTATTAGTG
>Ga0233403_10000184_pt1 | contig 28487 bp, 27 predicted proteins | sample Na_oxic_1_MG_FD_179866 | JGI IMG/M metagenome (GOLD analysis project Ga0233403, IMG submission 179866) | Seawater microbial communities from Saanich Inlet, British Columbia, Canada - Na_oxic_1_MG | ecosystem: Environmental > Aquatic > Marine > Inlet | place: Canada: British Columbia | collected...
CTTACATACCTTCTGAAAATTCCTCTATTTTTGTATAAGTATACGTTCTTTTAAAATCAATAAAATTAAATACTTATTGACTTATGTATAACGATGAGGGTTGCCACCTAGGGCTATTCACATTCAACCCCTTCGGGGTTGTGCGTTTTAATATTTATTATGAATCCGATTTTTGACCCTTTTTATATTGTGTTATATTTTTTCAACCAATTGATTTTTATAAAAAATATATTTATTATAAATTTGTCAATGCGTAAGTCCTATATGATAATATACTTACATTGTTGGCAGTGGCCTGGTTAAATGGGATTGATATGAATAAATGACATCATTTAATGTTCCCCAAGAAAACGCTTAAATTCTCACACGAATCCCGATAAAAAGGATAACGAGATGACCTCGAAACACGAACCCTTTTATGAAACCACTAAAGTCTTTTATCGTCGTTTTTTTGAAAACAAGGGATTGCTTGTCGAGACTGAACGAGACGTATTTTTTCGTGCCAAAAAATACTGGAGATTCAAGACATGAAACCCGAGATAAGAGAAGAAACTTGGTCATATATTGACCGATTTTTCCAAGAAATGCCCGACGCGATGACAAAACTCCCAACCATCCTAGACGCTTTCCAAAAAGTTGTCCAAGAAACGTCGGCAGAAAGCCAGAAACGTGTGCTGATTCGTCTGTTACGTCGCAAGTTTGCCTCTGTTCCTAAGAAAGTCGTGCAGAAAATTGAAGCCACTGACGATAGTGATCAATTGGATAACTGGCTGGATCAGGTTATTGTGGCTGATTCTTTGGCCGAAATAGAACGGGTTGCTACTGGCAAAAGTTGATAATAAGTAGGGGAATGGTGTGCTGCAAAAACACGCTACCCACCATTTCACATTTAGCGAAGCTAAATACAGTTTTTGCGCGCAAAATGCGTGAAACAAATATTTGTTGATCTTCAATTCACAATTCACACAGAACATAAGTTTAAAATGGTTATCCCAAATTGGCCGGCACCTTCTGTAGTCAAGGCTTATACGACGACTCGTGAGGGTGGCTATAGTCAACCTCCTTTTGAGGGTTTTAATTTGGCGGATCATGTGGGCGATGATCCTGATGCGGTTGCGGCTAATCGTGCTGCGCTTGTCGAAACCCTTGCTTTGCCCTGTGAGCCTGTTTGGCTTAAACAAGTTCATGGTATTCAAACCGTTACTGCTACTGCTCAGCATCGCGATTGTATGGCAGATGCTGTTTACGCTACTGAGTTTGAACAAGTTTGTGTTGTTATGACGGCTGATTGTTTACCGGTATTATTTTGTGATCGGGCTGGCACTCGCGTTGCGGCAGCTCATGCGGGTTGGCGCGGATTAGCGAGCGGTGTTTTAGAAACAAGCTTGCAAGCTTTAGATTTGCCGGCTCAAGAGATTTTAGTGTGGTTGGGCCCTGCAATTGGCCCTGACGCTTTTGAAGTGGGTGATGAAGTGCGCGAGGCTTTTATAGATTTTTTGCCTGAAGCGGCTGAGGCTTTTAAACCCACTCATGAGGGCCATTGGTTAGCTGATTTATATTTATTGGCCCGTCAACGTTTAGCGCATGAAGGCATAACAGCAGTTTATGGCGGAGATTTTTGTACTTATAGCGATGCAAAACGTTTTTACTCTTATCGACGTGATAAAGTAACTGGACGTATGGCGAGTTTGATTTGGTTAGAAAGGTGAATTTTTTCAACACAGAGAACACAGAGTAGCACAGAGTACCACAGAGTATAAGCCTTGTATTTGTTATTGTTATTGTTATTATTAATTTATTTATTTAATTTAAAGAAGGAGGTTGGGGGGGAATTTTAATATGTCTAAAAAACACACCCATGTACTGTGTGCTAAACATTTACCGGCGTTTCCTGATGAAGAAACCTCTGCACAGTGGATTTGGCCCTCTTTTGCTGGAAGTGATATTTTAAATGAGGTTTTTAAATACGCTTTAAGGCCTCGTTTACAAGCGGATGGTACATGGGTTATCAATGCTAAAAATGATTGGCATTGTTTTTCTAAATCGCATTGGTTGTATACTGATGCTGAACAAGCACGCGATGCCTTACGTGCAAACATGCGTATGCATTTGCAATGCAGTCCGATTTTGTCCGAAAATCGCTGTGTGGCGATGGCTTGTGAAATCAATGAGACTTGGCGTTTATGGCAAATTGTTCACCGTGAACCGACATTGGCCGACGATTTGGCAAAGGCATTGGCTTACGAACAACTTGACAAATTGGCTTTGGAAACGTTTAGATGTGCGACACGCTATGCGGATGCTTTAGAGCAAGCGATGCGCTATCCGCCTTTACTCAATAATTTGTCTTTGGACAATTTAGGCATGGATGCTTCAATACAAGTGACTTATTTGGATTGTGTAGATGACGCGCATAGTGATATCATTCAACCCACAACGGTGGAGGCCTTAGTTGAGGCCATTGAGCAGACATTTGCGGATCCGATTACAAAGGCTATAGAATATATTGATGTGGCGGCTGTGATTAATGAATTTGAACAAATTGACGGATTTGAACAGCAATATCTGCTGGATATATTAATTAAATTACTTCGTCAATAACAGTTATCAGTTATCAGTTATCAGTTATCGGTTATCGGTTATCAGTTATTAGTACATTGATTTGATTTTAAAATTGAAAGTGCTATGCTTATTTGATAAATTCACTACTATGTGTTTTAAGGGTACATTTTTCACAGAGTGCATTGTACTTAGGCAACTCGCAAAGAACAATATACCAGTCAGGGGCAACCATGAAGGATTGCCCCATAAGTCAATTGATTGCTTGTAGGGGCAATCCCTTGTGGTTGCCCTTGGTATATTATTTTTTGCGAGTTGCCTTAGTTCTGATAACTGATAACTGATTTTCACGCAAAAGTTGCGCGCAACTTTTGCGTGAAACTGATAACTGACAGGGCGCTCTTGTGGAAAACGTCATTCATTTGTAAAATAGCTACATTTTTTCGGTGTGGCAGTTCAAGATATTGAACTGTCCACTTTGTTCCATTAATTATAAACAATTCACTCGGAGGACACGCGCAGCCCAATTAAATGGGCCAAAAAGCGCGGTTTAACATTGCTTATGAAAAAGAAATTTGCCTCATTTTTACTCACTGGTAAGGCTGCTACACTGCCTTTCTATGCCCCGGCTATTTTGGCCCAAGGACATTTGCTACCTATGCATCAACCTGGCCATGGTATGCACATGCCGCCTGCCGGAGGTGGCATCATGTGTGATACGGAAGCACCTGATGAGATGGCTCTTTCCTTACCCGATGTTCAAAACGGAGACGCGGTATTCATTTTTGCCTCTGAAGATACTGCTGACTATGGCGAAGGGATGCCCGATTTGAAGATTGGCCCGAAGGGCCTTAAGATCGTTGCCAATTTCATGGTGTTCGATGGTTTTATTTTTGATTTTGAAGAGATTCTTGCACCTGATTTTGAATATGCGAAGTACACTTTGGGCGATGAACCCGGTTCGGTGAACATTGACGTGCCATCCATGGGCTATTCAGGTGGTTTTAATCTCCAGGTTTTCATTCTGAGGGGTGATAATTTCGACGAATTTGTATTTTCAGAAATGGATAGCATTACACGCGGGCCTGAGGGGTGTGCTGACTCGTATGGTCCTGGTGGTGGCGGTGAAGGGCCTTACGGGGCAGGTGGCACGGATCCAGGTGGTGAGACTTACGGGCCAGGAGCCGGTGGTGAAGGACCAGGTGGTGGTGATACTTATGGTGGTGATGCAGGTGGCAGCGGCGGTGCTTACGGTGGTGGCGTATCTGAGGCTTATTAATATCACTTTGAGACAACTTATCCATGCCACAATTGGATAGATTGGGGGCAACCACAAGGGTTGCCCCTACATATCATCGTATTATTGTTTCATGCTACAGATGATTGGGCAGCCACAAGGGTTGTCCCTACATACCATCGTATTATTGTTCCCTGATATATAACATAACTACAAGGATTATTTATGAAAGGATTAGATCATGGCCTTTATGAAGTTCGTTATGTGATTCTCGTGAACCTTTTTCTTGATGACAAGTGACGCTGTTGATGTTTGGCATTGTTTTGAGTTATGAAAGTGTTCATTATTTCAGTTTCGTTCCGATCTTATCCTTTATTATAAATAATCCTTGTAGTTATATGATGAATTTCTATTTTGAGTACACCTACCCTTCCTCCGCCTTTTTTTACGGGCAAACATATCCTGATTCGTTCCCTTTCCCCAGCACTTGACGCGCCGCTTTATCATAGCTGGTTACAAAATCCTGTTTTTTTACCCTATAAACCTTATCTTAAACAATTGTGTCCCACGCCTGTGCAATTGTTTTCCTATTTAACCTTGCAAGCTGAAGTTCAGCCTCTGTCAGAAATTGAGGGATTGGTTATCCATAAAAAAACGCAAATCGCTATCGGTATGATCGGTTTAGCGGGTATTGATCGGTTTAATAAAAAAGCGGAATTTTCGGCTGGTTTTGTATATGGGCATGGGACTCATGCGCTTTGGGAAGCGGTTCATGCTGGGATATCGCTCAGTTTTGAGCATTTTGATTTGCATAAACTGATTTTTTATGTCAGCCCTGATAATGAGCAGCCTCTTAAAATCATGCAGCGTTATGGGTTTAAACATGAGGGCTGTTTGAAGGAAGAGATTTTAGTTGATGAGCAACGGCGTGTTGATTTGCACCGTTTTGCTCTGATGCGTCGTGATTGGCCGAATTCTCTTTTTTATCAACGTCTTAATCGTATTGCTCCTCTTTCTCATACGTCATAAGTACAAGGATTGGATATAATAAAAACGACAAGGATTGGATATAATAAAGGATAAACCCCGGTGGGCACGATCCAATCCTTTATTATATACAATCCCTGTAGTTACGTTTTGCTCTGATGCGTCGTGATTGGCCGATATCTCGTTTTCATCAACGTCTTAATCGTATCGCTCCTCTTTCTCATACCTCATAAGTACAAGGATTGGATATAATAAAAACTACAAGGATTGGATATAATAAAGGATAAACCCCGGACGATCCAATCCTTTGTGGGTGTGATTAAAAGTGCATGGATCGTATAAATTGCTTGACATGTCGTCAGGGCAAATAATGGATGGCATGAATATTAAAAAAAAGTTGCTAAAGAGCGTAAAAAATAATGACAAAACCATGCACTTTTAATCGCACCCATCCTTTGTTATATCCAATCCCTGTAGTTACATTGCGTCATGATTGGCCGATATCTCATTTTCATCAACGTTTTAATCGTATCGCTCCAATTTCTTATACGTCACGACAAGGATTAGATATGAAAGGATTGAATCGTAGCTCACCCGGTTTATCCTTTATTATATCCAATCCTTGTAGTTATGAATGCGCGACGATCCAATCTTTTCATATACAATCCTTGTCGTTATGATGACTATCAAAAATCAAAAATCGCCTACTATCTTGATCATTGACGCAACTTTGCCGACTTATGATCAAGATTCAGGTTCATTACGCCTATTAAGCTTGATCAAAATGCTGGTGAAAATGGGTTATCAACTCACCTTTTTTCACCAGGATAGATATATTGTTCATTTTAAATATCGCTATGCGCTTGAAGCATTAGGTGTTGATGTCTTTAAAGGTAATATCAATGCGCTTTTAACTTCTCGCCAATTTACTTTAGCTTGGCTGTGCCGTGTTCATGTTGCTCATCGTTATATTCCGCTTTTGCGTTTATTGAATCCCGACACTCATATTTTTTATGACACGATTGATATTCATTATATCCGTGAGCAACGCCGTGCTGAAATAGAAGATAATCCCAGTATGGCTGAACGGGCGATGAATACGAAACGCAAAGAATTGTCAAATTGTCAATTAGCAGATCGGGTGATTACGGTGACACCTGAAGATGGACAACATTTGCAACAAGAGCTATCACAATTGCCCTTTTCAGTGATTCCTAATATTCATCAGCGACATTCATTACCTGATACGCCTGTTGCAGAACGAGAAGGCTTAGTCTTTATAGGTCATTATCGTCATAAACCCAATGAAGATGCGGTGTGTTATTTTGCCGAAACGGTGTTGCCTAAAATCCATACCACACTGCCCGATATCAACTTCTATGTGGTAGGCAGTTATATGACAGCGCCTGTGAAAGATTTGGCGAGTTCACACGTTAAAATCGTTGGCTGGGTTGATCAAGTCGAACCTGAATTTGCACAACGCCGTGTCTTTGTTTCTCCCTTACGTTATGGGGCTGGCATGAAAGGCAAAATCGGTCAAGCCTTGTCTTTGGGATTGCCCGTTGTCACAACCAGTATTGGTGCGGAAGGCATGGGATTGATTAACGGTGAAACCGTCTTGATAGCCGATGATCCCGATAGCTTTGCTGAAGCGGTTTGTCGTTTGTACACCGATTCTGCCTTATGGGAAAAATTGTCTCGTCAAGGCCAAGATTATATAGAACAACACTATGGCGAAACGGCGGTATACGAAAAGCTACGCCAATTACTAATCGCACACAACCTGCTCCCCGCAGCCCCCATTCCCGATTTCTCTGAGAAGCCTTTACCGAAAACCGAATTAATCTTGCCTAAATGGGTTAGCACTGTCACCTTACCGATTGTGCTGCCAAATATGCCTTCACCGCGTGTCAGTATTGTGATACCCGTTTTTAATCAGGCCTTATATACCTATAATTGTTTATTGACGCTACAAGCTTGCGATCAAACGATCAGTAAAGAAGTCATTATCATTAATAATGCCTCTACCGATGAAACCGCTCAGTTGTTGGCACAATTGCAAGGTGCGTTTACCATCCTGAATAATGAAGAAAATCAAGGATTTGTACACGCTTGTCGGCAAGGCGCTGAAGTGGCGAAAGGCGAATTTATTCTCTTTTTAAATAATGATACGCAAGTCATGCCCGGCTGGTTGTCAAATAGCTTGAAAGCAATGGATAGCGATCAAACAATTGGCATCACCGGTTCCAAATTGATTTATCCTGATGGGCGCTTGCAAGAAGCGGGTGGGATTATTTTCAATGATGCCAGTGGTTATCATTATGGACGATCACAAAATCCGCTACTGCCTCAGTTTAATCAAAACCGAATCGTTGATTATTGTTCAGGCGCGAGTTTGATGATTAGAAAATCGTTATGGGCACAACTCGGCGGATTTGATTTACGCTATTCCCCCGCTTATTATGAGGATACTGATTTATGTTTTGCGGCACGTCAAGCGGGTTATCAAGTTTTATATTGTCACAATTCAGAAGTCATACATCATGAAGGCAAGACAGCCGGCACCGATATCAACAGCGGTTATAAAGCCTTTCAGGCTGTCAATCGCAAAAAATTTCAAGAAAAATGGCAGGCCGTTTTAGCCACTCACTTACCCCCATTGCCACATTCATCGGTTGAAGTGGCCGCTTTTAGATTACAGGAGTCAAATGTTGCAAGGGAGAAAGAAACTAAAAATCAGGCCGTCAACACGTTTCGTATTCCTGAACAGAAAATAAAAGCGACGCATTTATTGGGACAAGGTTGGGCTGCTAACTTCTGGAGTTATTTAAATATCAACCAGATAGAGGAAGAACTCGACTTCATTAAATCACAGGGTTTCAATACCGTCATTATTTTAGTGCCTTGGGTTGGTTTTCAAACCCATGTTGATCCCATCACTTATAATGAAGAGTATTTCAGTTTGTTTGAACAACTGCTGAAAAAAGTGCAAGATCATGGATTACAAATCATTTTGCGACTGGGTTATACAGTTGATCATGGGCCGGATAGTGAACCGGATGGATTTCGACGCGCTTGTGTTGTTGGTAACAATGCAATGATGTGGAAAGCTTGGCTCGACTATTTAGATCGTTTATGGGCGATTGCAAAATCTTATAGCAACGTCTTAGGCGGTTTTCTCTCTTGGGAAGATTTCGCCCTGATTCTCATTACCCAAGGTACTGAAGAAGAACGATTATTGTATGCCGAACGTACAGGTTATCAAAACTATTTAGCGCAACACTACACACTCGAAGCGCTTTCGGCGCGTTATAGACAAACGTTTACGGCTTATAGTGAAGTGCCTATCCCAGCCTTTAAATCCAATACGACGTATTTATTCTGTGAATTTTGGGATCACTTGCTGATTGACAAAATAGTGAAGGAATCAAAAGCCCATTTTCCGCGCTTAACGCTAGAAGTGAGAGTGGATTGTGATGCGCAAGGGCGATCACATATTTGTCATACCCCCACTTTTGATGTCAATTCAGATATTCCACTGACTATGGTTTATTATTCGCCCGCCTGGGGTGCCCCTAATGATGGACATCCAAGCTCAGCAGGGCAAGCTTTAAATCGCATGTTGCGTTTTTTTAATTGGCTTCGCGCCAATACCAAGAATGCCCTATTTATTGATCAATTTAATTTCATTGACAATACGCCCGGTTTTGAGCAGAACACCCAGATTTTACCCGCAGAATTACCCCACTTTTTATCAGAAGCTGCCTTGATTATCCAACATAACACGATTGGATATAGCTTATGGACATTGCGCGACGTGCCTGTTAACCTGATTAGAAATGGGGTTTTTGAAAGAAAATATCCCAGTTGGGCAATAGACAAGGGCGAAATCAAGTTTGATGCCGCGTCTCAAAAGAAAGCGGTTTTATTAAATTCAACTGGCACACTCAGTCAGACGATGACGAATAACATCAGTGGGATCCAAATCGTTAAGGAAAAACCTTTTAAACTGGATTTCAAAGTGAAAAAGGGAGACAATGATATTCAAGAGAAAAGCAGCATTCGCGTTTTGATGCTTGATGATAAACAACAATCCATCTTTGAAGAAACCATTTCTTGTGACAGTGAGACATGGCAAGCTATCCATTTAGAACAGATATTTTGTGAGGTAGGATACGCATTAAAAATAGAAAATAGGGGAGTGCCTATTTTGCTCAGTGATTTTTATCTCTATCAAACCTACCAAGAAAATGGCATCATTGATAGTGAAGGCAATCAGAAATCGTTTTATAATAACTTGATATCGCTTAATCAAAAATTGTCAATCCAATGTGGGTAATGTGATAGAACGCTGATTATCATGATTGTCATGATTTTCGCTGATTTTTTTAATCAGTGTTAATCATGATCATCAGTTTAATCAGCGTTCTATCTTTAACATCAATCTGAACACGACGCAAACCTTTCTAATGTTGCAAATGAATTGGCTTTAAAAGATCATTTTTCACCTAGTTGTTACAATAGACTCCCAACTCAACCTATGCATACCCATAATTTGTAACAGTAGGCTCACGCAGATACGCAGAGAATGAGAAGAGTAATATAATTTGTAACAAACGGTCGGTTTGACCTCAGCGGCGAAGCATCTCTGCGTGAGCCTCCAAAAAACGAGCAAAATCAAATCATTATAAAAGGAGAAGTTTGATGAATCAAACTATTCGTGCGAGTGATATTTCATTAAATCACTTGGAAACCCAATTTGATCTTCAGCTTGCCGTTGATGATCAATTTTTTTCTGAATGGCGAACGGTTCAACCAGAAATAACCGATTTAGATAAACAAGTTATGGATCAAGTGAAAGCAAGTTATTTTAACTTAGTTAAGTATCCACCATTACTTGAAGATACGGTTAAAATGGCAGTATTAGGACCCGTGTTAAATTTTGCCGGTTTTTATTTGTATCCTCTTCATACGAAATCAGAATATTCAGTTAAAGTCTCCAATAGAGATGGCGATATGATTGTTGAAGGAAAAATTGATGTTTTGGTTTTAAAAGATCAATTTTGGGTGATGGTTATAGAATCAAAACAAGCGGCTTTTTCTATTGAAGCGGGACTGGCACAAATATTAGCCTATATGTTGGCTAATGAAAATCAAGAGAAACCTTGCTTTGGCATGATAACAACTGGTGGCAGTTTTGTCTTTATCAAATTGGTTAAAGGAAATACGCCAGAATATGCTTTATCTCGGGTGTTTGAACTTAGGAATCCGGGCAATGAGTTATATACCGTTTTAGGTATATTGAAACGGCTAGAGCAAGTGGCATTATCATAGCAAGCAGCAAGCGTAGGGTGGGCTTCGCTACAACCCACCTATTCAATAAGCCGAAATCACTCTTTCTAAGTTGCCAAAATTTTGTTCGGCATACTTAACACGAACTTGATACATGAAATAAACAATTGCTTTTTGACAAGTATCTGATTTTTTCTTCAAAATCATCATGCATTGGTTCTGTATCTTTATTTAAGTGATGATATGAATTTGAAGGCGCGCATTATGAAAAAGGACAAGGCCCGAGACCGAAGCGAAATCTAACCTAACCCAAACCTGACAGGTTTTCAAAACCTGTCATGTTTTTATCGCTCGATATCTTTAAATCCGTTTATTCCGTTAATCCGCTGTACTATTTATGAAAAAACAAACCTTCTTAGTTTTCGCCCCGCACCCTGATGATATTTTAGGATGTGCGGGTTCGCTCGCCAAACAACGCACAGCATCAATCCATGTCGTTGTCATTAGCGAAAATCCTAAAGTCTCTCAACAAGACTGTCTAGCCGGATTAGCGCATTTAGGCATAGACAATGTTCAATTTTGGGATTATCCCGATCATGCAATACCCCTCAGCGGCAATATTCAACAAGACTATCGGCGCGTGGTTCAAGAAATTCAACCGACTCACATATTACTGCCCCATCCACAAGAATCACAGGCCGATCATCTGCGCGTCACACGCGGCTTTTTAAACGCCCTCGAAGGGCTATGGCAAGGGCAAATATTGTTTTATGAAACCCTACAACCGCTACCGGTTGTCAATCATGTTGTTGATATCACAGCAGAATTTGGAGCCAAGTTACTTGCCGCACAAACCTACGCATCACAACTCAAAGAATTTGATTATGTCAACCATGTACAAACTTTAGCGCGTTTACGCGGCCTTCATGCCAATACGGCCGGTGCAGAAGCCTTTCTACTCTACGAATGGGATGGCACTTACCAACACTTTTTTGAAAGCCGCCCCCTGATTTCAGTCATTATACGTGCCAATGATATCGACTATCTTCAACATGCGTTAAACAGTTTGATTGATCAAGCGTATGAACAATTTGAAGTCATTTTAGTCTGGTTTGATGATCAACCTCCTTCACTGAAAGACTTTGAAGTCTTAGATATCCGCTTGATAGCGGGCAAACCGTCACGTACTTTCAATCTGAATGAAGGTTTACGCCATGCGCGTGGCGAATATATCGCCTTTCTCGATCAAGACGATATCTTATACCCACAACACTTAGCATCCCTACTGTCCGAAATCCACGGCCATCCTCAAATCGACATCGTCTACAGTGGTTGCAAAACCCTCGCTTGCCAGAAGAAGATTCATAACCGTATCAAGATTAACAAAATCATTGAAGTCATGAATCACCCCTGGAATCAAGGCCGTTTACTGATCGGGAATTTCATTCCCCTTCATGCCTTACTGTTTCGGGCCGCCGTCTTTCACACACACCAGTTTGACGAAACACTTGACGCTTATGAAGACTGGGAATTACTCCTTCGTCTTAGCTTCTCTCATTTCACCTTTACCCATCTGGATGAGATCACCTGTGAGTATCGTATTTTCAGCAATACCGAGAATCCCTCCTACTCAGAAATCCATCAAGACAAAGGTTATCTGGCTCAGCGACAGCGCATTATTACCAAACTACTCAAACAGATTGAAGTCAGTCATTTTGAACAAATCGCCGAAATCGTCAACGACTTAAGCACGCAACATAGCCAGTTAAGCCAACGATTTACAGAACAAAACAAACAGCAGCAAGCTCAAATACAACGACTTAACCAACAAGTGGCTCAATATCAAGGTGTCGAGCAATTAATTGTTCAAGCTTGTAGCGATATGGGGCTAGAAGTCGCTGGCAGACAAGCTATCGCACAACTCATCGGGCGAGCCTTACCCCAAAAAACCTTATTTTCAATTGTTCTACCCGTTTATAACACCGATCCCACTTTGCTCAGCCAAACCCTGCTCTCAGTACGCAATCAAGCCTATAGCGGATGGGAATTGTGTCTCGTAGATGATGCCTCTGATCGAGAGGAAACCCAGCAAATCTTGCAAGCCCTACAACATGATCCCGTTATAGCAGAACGTTTACACTATCAGCGCCGTGAAACACGCGGCGGCATTGTCGCGGCCAGCAATGATGCCATCAAAATGGCAACAGCACCCTATATCGCCTTTCTGGATCATGACGACAGATTGCACACTGAAGCCCTACTGACGCTTGCCCTCAAACTGCAACAACACGATTATACCCTGCTCTACACCGACAGCCGTATGATCGATCACAGTGGGCAACTGATGCACACCTATCATAAAACAGATTGGGCACCAGAAACCTTATTACATCTTAACCATATCAACCACTTAACCGTGGTAAAACGAGAAACCTTAAATCAACTCGGAGGCGGATTTCGGCCAGAGTTTGATGGCGGGCAAGATTGGGATTTATTATTGGAATTACTCAGGCTAGGCATAACAGAAGAACAAGTGTGTCATGTCGCGGAACCCCTTTACGATTGGCGAGCGACAGAAGGTTCACTGGCTTACAAAACCAACAGTAAAAGCTGGACATTCAAAGCCGCCATGGGTGCCTTGAAAAATCACCTAGAAGCACGCGGTTTAGAAAACGTCTCAATCAGAGCAAACCAGAAAGCGGCCGGCTGTATTTGCCACTGGGATACCCCTTTAGAACCCATCGACATCATCATCCCAACCCATAGCAATCTCAACGGCCTCAAAACCTGTATCAGTGGATTATTGCAACAAACCGACTACCCTCAATTCAATATCATCATCGTAGCGAACCTGTGTATTGAACCAATACGGGAATATCTTGAAACCTTAAAATCCCAACCACAGATTAAAATCCAGGTTAATGATGAAGAATTTAATTGGTCAAGCCTGAACAACCAAGGCGTTGTCGCCGGAAAGCATCCGCTATTACTGTTTTTAAACGATGATGTTGAAATCACCCACGCCGCTTGGTTACGCAACCTGTCTCGCTATATCTATTTAGAAGGTGTCGGTGCCGTGGGTGGCACCCTGTTTTATCCCAATAGACAATTGCAACACAACGGCATTGAAACGCACCCAGAATGGATAGCGCGTAATATCGATGAATGGGGAGAGAAAAAACCACTGCGTGTCACACGCAACGTTTCAGCCGTAACCGGCGCGTGCTTACTCACTCGGCGTAGTCACTGGGAACAAATCGGCGGATTTGATGAACAATTAACCGTATATTACAATGATGTTGATTATTGTTTAGGGCTGCGTAGCCAAGGATTGAGAATTGTTCAAGCCACCGATGTCGAACTCATTCACCAGGAAAAAGCCACTTACGGCAGCCATGACAGCCCAGAAAAACAAGCCCTATCGCATAAAGAAATTAACGTCATGCAAGAAAAATGGGGAGAGTTTTTAACCGAACGTTATATGCCGCGTTATGAGGTGAAAGCGCACAGAACACGGATTTTACACGTTTAACCATAAGATATAGAACGCTGATGACACTGATTATCATGATTTACGCTGATTTTAAATTTAGTTAAATTGATGTTCATGATTAACACTGATAGAGGTTTAATCAGTCAAATCAACCTTCTATCCATTATCAGCGAAAATCAGGACAATCAGTCAAATCAGCGTTCTATCCAGCAGCATCAGGACAATCAGTCAAATCAACCTTCTATCCCAAAAAAAAATGTCTAGTCTATACAAAGCCTTACAATTTCCATTAAACGTCTACGCACACAGCCTGTACCTAGAAGAAGGCCATGTAGATGATTTACACTATGGATTATTTCAAGACGGGGAGACAGAGGTTTCACTCTCCGCCACCCAGCAACGTGCCACTGATTTCTTGTTAAGCCATTTGCCCGCACCGCCTCGCCGGATTTTAGAAATCGGACTAGGATTAGGCAACACAGCACGACAGATTGCCGGGCGGGGTTATAGCATTACGGCCATCACCCCCAATGCTAAGGAAATTCACCTTGCAAAACACTCTATTCAGGAACAAGTTGCCTTAGAATGTGTACGTTTTGAAGAATTTGCCGCACCACCCGAAAAATATGATGTGATTTTATTGCAAGAAACCGCACAATACATATCCTCCTCAATACTCTTTAACAAAGCCTACCGATTGCTGGCAAAAGAAGGGATCATACTCATAGTGGATGAAATGAGTTTAAAGCCCGCTGCTAAAAGCTTACCCCTACTCACAGACTTGCACATACAAGCACAACGCTGTGGTTTTCGTTTAACAGAACAAATCGACTTATCCACACAAACAGCCCCTACCCTTGACTATTTCATAAGGGCAATAGAAAAGCATCGTACCGCTTTGCTGACTGACTTAGACTTAAATAAAAACGTATTAGAAGCCTTATTAACGGCTTTACAAGAAAAGCAACAAAAATATCGTGACAGTCACTACGGCTATTTCTTATTAAGCTTTGCTAAAAAATCAGCAGAAGTCACGATACCCCGTACACGCACGAGCAGCACAAGCGATTCTCAACCGACAACACATAACAAACCGACATTCAGCTTTCGCCCCTACCAAGCTGGCGATGAACATGCCATTCAAACGAGCTTTGCCCAAGTTTTTCCGGCTTACCGTAACTTAGACACATGGCATTGGATTTACACACACAATCCAGACGGTTCCCGTATCATGTTAGCCGTAGCCGAAAATGGTGATTTAGCGGCCCACTATGCCAGCAGCGTACATACGGCCATTTGGGCAGGGCAAAGCACCAGTATTGGCTTCATTCGAGATGTTTTTAGTACCTCCCGCTATCGCACATTCACAGAAGGCCGGCGCGGTGTCTTCGTGCAAAACTTTGAAGCCTTTTTAGACGAATGGACTGGCCCCAATCAACTCGTCATGCTTTACGGTTTTCCATCCCAACGCCCCTATCGTCTGGGTAAATTGTTGATGCAATATCAACCCTTCAGTGAATGGTACAGTTATCGCTATACCATAGCGCCAGCCCTACAACAACATGACACACTAGGGCTCATCCAACCGATTAAAAAATTCGATACTGCTTATGATCGACTCTGGGAAAAACGGGCCCCTCAATATCAGTTTGCCGTTTGTCGCACGGCCCGATTTCTGAATTGGCGGTTTATTGATATACCCCATAAAAAGTATTGGATATGGGGCTTTGCCCCCTTTTTATCAACAGAAGTGCTAGGCTATGTCGTTATCGCGCCAGAAAAGCCTCAAGCCAAATTAATTGACTTTTGGTTTCCAGAAGATAACACCTTAGCCCAATCCTTCTGGCAACAAGTGATAGATATATTACGGTGGCGCGGTGTCAAAAGCATAGAAACCTGGTTTTCCGCCGCTTGCTCTCCCCACATCATAGAAACACTGGGTTTCAAAGCGCAACCACGCCCAGATTATATGATTCCGGTATTCAGAATCTTTCACCCCGACTTAAACTTACAATGGCTAAATGCCAATTTCTACTACACTATGGCGGATTCAGATTTCTATTAACCTAGGGGCAACCACAAGGGATTTTCACTACAAATATAATTGATCTTGTAGGGGCAATCCCTAGTGGTTGCCCTTTTTGATATTGCATTTCCGCAAGGAGCTAACAACTGTTGTTTGATTTATATCTAAATTTATGTATATATACTCATATGAGTAGAATTTATATCAAATTAAATTAATGACTTGAAAATATAATAAGTAGTCCCTATTACATTGCCATTGGGTTAGGTTAATCCAATGTCGAGAAAAGTTTTCTCGTACTGGCCTTTGGATTTAGAGGGTTGGTAAATTGATGTTCAAACTTCTTGATTGGGTTTGAAGGTCAATTTGACCCAATGGGACTTCCTTCAAAAATTGACAGGGGTTAGTTGTACAAAACGACTTTGTCGGATTGCGTACCAACGGTTGGGACTGCTCAACCTGGACTCTAGTTGCAATCCATCCGGATTATCAACAGAGAGCGAATTACCTATAAATAGATTTGAATAGATTTATAGGAACAGTCCAACAATATGCAACTGATTAGCAAAACCATTGAGACAAGTGGTTTTATAAACGCTCAACATCAGTTATTACTTAATGAGCGATTGCCAATTGCGTCAAGTGATGTGCGTGTGATTATCATGGTGACAGAAAGTGTTGCCAACTCGAAGGCAGCGTTTAAAGCGAATCCCTTAAATTCTGAACCAGATGCCATTGATGCATTATATGGGACTTTTAAAAATCACCTTTCAAGTAGCGATGAATTTGCCCAAAGAAAAGAGGAAGAAATCAAACTTGAGGAGGTCAAATGGCAACGGAAATAACCAAGTATGTTATTGATGCTTGTGCTTTGATAGCCTATTTTCGAGGTGAACAAGGTGATAAACTCCGAGAACTTTTTAAAGAGCAAACAAATATAATAGATTTTTTATGCATGCTGTCAACTTAGGGGAAGTCTATTATGACTCTTTGCGCGTTTCTGGAATCGAGCAAGCACAAGAACTTTTTGCAAAAGTGGCTAAACTTCCAATAACTTTTATTTTGGAGGTGGATATCCATTTCATTGAACTGGTAGGGCAATATAAAACGTCCTATAGAGTATCTTATGCTGATTGTTTTGTGTTAGCTTTAGCTGAAAGAGAAGCGGCTATTGTTATCTCAACCGATCATCACGAGTTTGATGTGATTGATGATACAGGCAAACTGTCTTTTTATTGGTTAAGATAAAGAAACGATTTGCTAAGTCAAGCTATACTATAGGATTAGGTGTCATTAAAAGTGATAGTTGTAGAAACCCAGCAAATCGTCGCGGTGGGTTCGCGGAGCGAACCCACCCTACAAGACAACCAAACATCACTTTTAATTGCACCCTATAGGATTTTTCGATTGACATCTATATGGATGATCATGCACCACCACATTGTCATGGTGTTTATGGAGATTATGCCGGTTCTTTTAATCTCGAAGACGGTGAATTGATGGCAGGGCAGATGCCACCCAAGCCGTTAAAGAAAATAAAAGAGTTTATCTTGGCTAATCAATCCGAATTACTGGAGAAATGGAATGAACTCAACGGTTAAAACACCATGGAAAAAGGCGAACAAGGTTTGGGCTAATAACGATAATAACTATCGACTTCACTTAACGATGGAGGATGGGGAAAAATTGGAGTTAGATTTAACCCCTTTGCTCAATAGCCGCGACGCTTTTTGGCGTTTGAAAGCGTTCCGTTATTTTCAAAAGGTTGCCATTGATCCATTAGGCGGATTATATTGGCCAGAAGGTGAAGATATTTCCCCAAATAAAATGCTAGATTATATTAAACAGAATTAAAAGGATTCAAAGGGGCCGACAGCAATCAACATAAACAATCACCAGATATTTCTCTTTTGCTTCAGGTAAAGTACAGTGGCATTTAAAATAATAAACTTGCCATACTTCGATTGGTATTTTAGTTTTCATCAACTAGCCCGGAAAAGGATTTTTCAAATGTTCAAGTAAGGATTTAGAGTTAGCAAACATTAAAATGATTTGCTCAAGTTCGATACAATCATTTTCATCGGCATTATGCCAAGCCGAATCATGGCTTAATGCTGTGAGTTCTTGAAAGGATAAAGCCCCATATTCTTTAATCGCTTTATCCAAGCACTCTAAATCAGAATCACTCAAATAATCACAATCCGCTTGACGAAGCGGTTTCACAAGATACTTATTTTGTACACAAAATGCGTTTTTTGCTTGCGCTAAACACGAGGTTTGGCCGTCTCCACGTACCGACTTTAAAATTTCATAACTACTGATGGGTACAGGCCTGGGGTGTTAAATTTGAGCCAATTTATTGGTTTATTTTTCACTCTATTTTTATTCCAAATGGGTGGATGGTGGGCAAACGGGCGGTGAAATCTGGGTTTATATTGAGTTCATTGCCGCCCGTTTACCCACCCTACAAATCAGGTGTGAAAAAAAAGTCATCAAAATACTTGCACTCCAAAAGCACGGCAAAATGAATTTGGAACGAAAATCAGCCGCAAAATGAATTTTGCACTCCAAAAGCACGGCAAAATGAATTTGGAACGAAAATCGGCCGCAAAATGAATTTTGCACTCCAAAAGCACGGCAAAATAAATTTGGAACGAAAATCGGCCGCAAAATGAATTTGGTACGAAAATCGGGCTGCAAAATGAATTTGGTACGAAAATCGGGCTGCAAAATGAATTTATTTATTTTGCCGTGCTTTTGGAATGCATGTTATTTTGCCATGCTTTTGGAGTGTTATGCCAAATGGGGAGGAATTTAAGCGGTGCTGATTTTTCCTATTTGACGATTCGACAAGCCTATCTCCAAGGCATGAATTTGCATCATATCAATTTTGACTCGTTATTGGCAATTCACTACTTTGCTTTAAGTGTGATCTCAACGGATACATCAGAATCGCTGATTTCTACCCAATATTGATTGGGCAAATAATCCTGATGCGTCACATAAATCGCATACCAACCCGATTTCAGACAAATGCCGTCCTTTTTATAATAAGGTTTAATATTAGCAAGCTTGATTTGACTTTCTGAGGGAAGCGTTTTGATGATTAGCCGATAATTTTGAGGCCCACGACAGGATGAGGAACCGATTTTCTCTTCTACCACGACAGCCTGAGAGTGAGCAACAGGCGCTAATCGTTTTTTAAGGGCCTGAATTTTCATAAAAGACGCATTAATGCGTGCTTCTTCTAATTTACCCTTTTTAACTAAACCCTTAATAAACCTAATTGTTTTTCTCACAATATGCCGGTCATATTCCAAATTATTCCCGATAACAATGATATCAATACCTGCTTGAAGGGCCGTTTGAATCGCCTTTTTAAAATGATAACGTTTGCTGATCGCTTTCATCTGCATGTCATCAGAAATGATAACCCCTTTGTAATCCAATTCGCCACGTAAAATATTGGTAATAATTTCCTGTGAAAGTGTCGCGGGGTATTTTTTATCCAATTCCCCATTGAAAACATGGGCCATCATAATGGCATCGGCCATACCCGCGTTGATGATATTTTGATAAGGCACCAGTTCATCTGCATTCCAAGTACGAGTCACATCAACAAATCCTAAATGTGAATCATCCGTTGAACTACCATGCCCTGGAAAATGTTTGATAGCACAAAGGATATCGTTTTCATGATGTGCTTCAATAAATTGAAGCGCATGTTGAGTCACAATATCAGGTTGGGCAGAAAAACTGCGCCCCAATTTACCGATAACAGGATTATTGGGATTAAGATTCAGATCAACCACAGGAGCCAAATTGAAATTAATGCCTAACTCCGATAATGTTTCAGCGATTTTAATAGCGTGTTCATAAGTCAAGGTAGGCCCTTTTTGGCCTAAATAGTGAGCCGATTGAGTAAACAGTTGAAAACCAAATCTTTTTTTCAACCGGTGTATTTTGCCCCCTTCTTCATCAATAGCCACAAATAAGGGTATGTTTGGCGAAGCCACTTGCAGCCATTGAATCAGAGACTGAACTTGTTTTGGCGATCTGATATTACGTCTGGGCGATTTCAATAGCATGTCATAATCGAAAAGTATAACGCCACCCAAATGATACTTTTTAATATCTCGTACAATGTTTAAAACGCCAGGATCACTAATCAGCGAACCACGAAAACCCACCATCAACATTTGACCGATTTTGACTTCTAAACTCACATCCTCTTGTTGAAGCGGTTGAGTCGGTTCAGATTCAGAGGCTAACATTAAAGGCCTTTCTGGCGAAACGGTTTGAGCAACCGTTTGAATATTAAAAGTCGTTTTTTCAACAGGCACAGGGTTTACCACATCCAAGGTAGAATGTGTCGGATTGAGATGAGTCGGATTGAGATTACAAGCCGGCGATAAACTGACGACAACAATTAAGAAAATAAAAAACAGGTAGATTTTGGTTAATGAGATATTCATTATCAGTTATTTTATGTAAAGTGAGCATTGCCCACAGTTGTGTTTAGAAGTTGCCCAAGTTGTCCTCGTGTCCTCAAAAAGATTAATAATAACGCAAAAGACGCAAAAGACGCAAAAGACGCAAAAGAACACCATCCATAAATTTTCAGATATTTTATATATAAGCAACCTAGGCTGTAGCAACGGATTGCCCCTACGCCAAATCTTGTAGGGGTTGCTCTTGCGTGTTCGCCCTTTCTATGAAAAATGACAAGTTAATCTTGACAATTTTAATCGCCCCTATAAAATGACAAATTTAGGGTAACGAGTCAGGGAAACCATACGGATTCAATGCCATTTCGTCTAGGGCAGACACGCAGTATGCCCCTACAAAACACAACGTATTTAGGGACTGTAGGGGCTGCCCTTGCGTGTTCGCCCAGGCTTAACTCTGAAAATTCAACCATTAAGGAATAGAAATCTATGACTTATAAAACAACACAATATACGCTACTGCTTGCCAGTGGAATGATGCTTAGCGCAAGCACTTGGGCAAGCGAGGAGAATCGTTTGTCGCTGATGTTGAACGGTACCTGTATGGTATGTCACGGTACACAGGGTTCAAGTGTTGGGCCGGCGACACCGACTATTGCGGGTATGGACAGTGAAGATTTCGTTGATGCCATGATAGAATACAAGAGTGGTGAGCGGCCTTCAACGATTATGGGTAGGCTCGCTAAAGGTTATACTGAAGATCAGTTCCAAATGATGGCCGACTACTTTGCGAAACAACCCTTTGTGCGTTATCAACAAACCGTTGACGCGAATAAAGTCGAAAGCGGTGCCAAACTTCACGATAAATATTGTGAAAAATGCCACGAAGATAGTGGTTATAATTTGAGCGGCGATGGGGCTACTATTTTAGCGGGGCAATGGATGCCTTATTTGCAATTTAGCCTAACTGATTTCCATGCCGGTGTGCGTGATATGCCGAGAAAGATGAAAAAACGCATGAAGAAAATGGTGAAGAAAGAAGGCGAAAAAAGCCTAGACGAACTCGTTCACTTTTATGGCAGTCTGACTGAACAGAAATAAAGGAGAATAGGCATAATGTCAAACGTAACCCGTAGAAATTTTATGATAGCGGCAGGTGTCGCAGGTGTTACCGGTGTAGTCGGTTATCGGTTACTCACAGCGAAGGAATATCAAAAAGCACCGGCTTCGCCACCTAAAAAGGTGGTTGTTCTTGGGGGTGGTGCTGGTGGCGCGATAGCGGCGAAGTATCTTCGCAGACTCGATCCCACAATTGAAGTCACGTTGATTGAGCAGAACAAGAATTATTATACCTGCTTTATGAGCAACGAAGTGTTAAGTGCTGAAAAGTCTATCGATGACATCAAATTTGGTTATGATGGCTTGAGCCAATACGGTATTAAGATGGTATACGATAGGGCTACGGGTATTGATCCGGTGAACAAAAAGGTGAGTCTTCAAGATGGCACAATCCTGTCTTATGATCGCTTAGTGGTTTCGCCGGGTATCGCCTTTAAATGGGGAACGATTGAAGGTTACGATGAAAGCGTGATTGACAAAATTCCCCATGCTTGGAAAGCGGGTTCGCAGACTGTCATTTTACGTAAGCAATTAGAGGCCATGAATGATGGCGGTACCGTGATTATTGCCGTACCCCCTAAACCGTTTCGTTGTCCCCCAGGGCCTTATGAACGTGCCAGTCAAATTGCTCATTACTTGAAACACCATAAACCGAAATCAAAAATCTTGATTTTCGATTCCAATCAGGCCTTTTCTAAACAAGCCTTATTTACGCAAGGTTGGGAGAAATTGTATGGATTTGGTACTGACAACAGCATGATTGAATGGATTCCCCTTGAAGACGGCGGGAATGTGGTTGGGCTTGACGCGGCCAATAAAACCATTAGAGCGGGCGAATTTGAAGATGAACACACGGCCGATGTGATTAATCTCATTCCCCCTCAAACTGCGGGTAAAATTGCGATTGAGAGCGGCCTAGCGAATGACAGCGGTTGGTGCCCCGTCAATCAGAAAACCTTTGAATCCAGCTTACATAAAGATATCCATTTGATTGGTGATGCCTGTATTGCGGGTAAAATGCCCAAATCGGCTCATGCCGCCAACTCACAGGCCAAAGTGTGTGCGATAGCGATTGTCTCAGCACTGCAAGGGAAGGAGATGCCAACCCCTTCTTATGGTAATACTTGTTACAGTATTGTTGGAGAGGATTTTGCTGTATCGGTTGCAGCTGTCTATCACTTAGACGGCGACACCATTAAACCTGTTAAAGGAGCAGCCGGGCCCTCTCCCTTGGATGCCAGCTTCGATGCCAGGAAACGGGAAGTGGCTTATGCCCATAGTTGGTTTAAGAACATTACTCAAGAGATGTTTAATTAGGTAGTGCTGCATAAAGGTGATGAAGTTGTTCATAAATGCTCTTATTTGGCCGTTACTAAAAACAGGAAGATAAACGCTAAAGACGCTAAAGACGCAAAAGACGCTAAAGGACGCTAGAGGCCTGTTAAAAATATCTTTTTCACGCAAAAGTTTTTGCGCGCAAAAAAACTTTTGCGTGAAATTGCGTTCTTTTGCGTCTTTTGCGTCTTTTGCGTTATTTATTTTGTTTTTTGAGGCGAACACGTAGCAAAAATTGAGGAATTATCATGCCTATAAAACGAGTTTTATCAACAGGCAGATTTCCGGTCAAAATTTACACTGATGATATTGAATCAGAAGCGACACAACAATTGCACGAGTTGTCTACCTTGCCCTTTATTCATAAACACGTTGCCGCTATGCCAGATGTACATCTTGGTATTGGCGCAACGATTGGTTCAGTGATTCCGACAAAAGGGGCTATTATTCCCGCCGCTGTCGGTGTCGATTTGGGATGTGGGATGGCAGCTGTCCAATTGTCATTGAAAGCCAGTGATTTACCTGATAATTTATATGGTATTCGTTCAAAAATTGAACAAGCAGTGCCAGTAGGATTTAATCAACATGACAATCCTGTTCTTGAGTCAAGCCATCTCAAACAAATGAAGGAACAATTGGATGAACTACTCCAAAAACATCCCACGTTGATCAAGATGAAAAAGCATTTTGATGATTGGCAATTACAAGTTGGCACTTTAGGGGGCGGTAATCATTTTATAGAAGTATGCCTTGATGAAAACCAAGCGGTTTGGGTGATGTTACATTCAGGCAGTCGTGGGCTGGGTAATTTGATTGGACGTTATTTTATTGGATTAGCTAAAAAAGACATGGAAAAATGGTTTATCAGTCTTCCGAACAAAGATTTAGCTTATTTTCCACAAGGCACAGAACATTTTAATGATTATTGGCAAGCGGTGATGTGGGCACAAGACTATGCACGGGTTAATCGTCAAGAAATGATGCGTTTGATTTTAGAATCCCTTTCTCATGTTGATTTACCGCCATTTGAAATCACAGGTGAAGCTATCAGTTGTCATCATAACTATGTTGCTTTAGAAAATCACTATAAATCGAATATCTATTTAACAAGAAAAGGCGCGATCAGTGCGAGAACGGGAGAATGGGGCATTATTCCCGGCAGCATGGGTACCAAGTCTTATATTGTTAAAGGCAAAGGCAATCCAGAAAGTTTTTGCTCATGTAGTCATGGTGCCGGCCGTCGAATGGGGCGTAAAGAAGCTAAACGACGTTTTAGTACTGAAGATATGATCACACAAACGCAAGGCGTAGAATGTCGTAAAGATGAAGATGTGATTGATGAAATTCCTGCTGCTTACAAACCAATTGATGAAGTCATGGCAAATCAAAACGATTTAGTAGAGATAGTGCATACTTTAAAACAAGTGGTTTGTATTAAAGGGTAAGGTTTTGTAGGGGCAATCTCTTGTGGTTGCCCCATATTAAAGGCTAATGTTTTGTAGGGGCAATCCATTGTGGTTGCCCCTATTAATTGTTCAAGGCATCATAAGCCATTTCGACTACCTGCCCCTTTGCCTCAATGGTTTTAGTGACATTGCCCACCACATCATAAAGCCATTGTGTTTCCGCACCACAGGGCGTAATCAATTACTCTTACTCAATATAGACACCAGTTCGGTGATTTGCTTTTGGTTAAACATCATTTGTAACTTAGCAGCAGCACCAGATACACTCTTAGGAATAGAAACTGGCCTTTTACGAATACCTAACTCAATCAAAGCTTGATAAGGCGTAATGGGTTTACCTTTTTCATCTTTTATCCCCTTTTCTATTTGTTGCAAAAATTCAGCGGCTTTTTGATTGCCTTTTTTTTCCGCTTCTCTCTTTAAGCGTAAAAAATCCTGATTTTTACTGAATTTATCTAAGGATGGTTTAACCTCGTTCACTTTCTCAATAAGAAGGTGTACAGACTCATTGGGAACTAACGAGGAAAGCATTTCTTGAACTTCAAGATCATCTTTACAAAGAATCCAGATGTTGTTAAAAGTTGTCCCTAAACCTTCAGGGGGTTGTTGAGTCACAAAATCTAAAAAGCTTTCATGTTCAACAACTTGACCCGTTTTTTCAACAGTGAATTTTTGCCACCTGTTGTTTTGAACAATTTGACGAATCAAGCTTGGCACACTAACGATATCATCGCTATCTTCTCGTAAACGAGAGTAAAGTTGCTTAACTCGCTCTCCATTTTCTTGCAAATCGTTTTCTTGCAAATTGTCTTGTTTAGTCATTAAATCCAACCTTGCCCTGTTTCATTTTTGGCTTGTTCCATAAGTAATTGTTAATTGTTAATTGTTAATTGTTAATTGTTAATTGTTAATGAATTGGGATATTAGCCACGGAATGACACGGAAATGCACGGAAATTTCCGTGTTTTTCCGTGTATTTCCGTGGCAAAATCGAACCGAAGCCACTCACACAAGTCATTGATTTGTAAGTAAGCCACGGGTTTGTAGGGACTATCGTTTTTCGTTAACGATTAACAATTAACAATTAACGATTAACAATTAACAATTAACCATTTTGTGTGTTGTCTCGCTATAATAGCAAAGTTTTTTCATCAGTCAACAGGTTTGGGCAATTTTTTCAGCATAAGATGCTGAAAAAGACGTGTTGAAAATATCAATGCCCAAACAAACACCGTTTTTTTTGCATTATTGCATCTTTTGTAGGGGCAAATCCTTGTCATTGCCCCTATTAAGTATAATGTTTTGTAGGGGCAATCCTTGTGGTTGCCCATAAGCTTGCCCTGTATTTTGAATTTACCGCATTAAACTAACCCTTCAAACGGTTCCACCACCACCTCACTTCCCTCATCCACATTGCCACACTCTCTGGGCAAAATAATAAAGCAATTGGCTTGACTCATAGAAGTCAAAATACCTGAACCTTGTTTACCAGTCGAACGCACAACTAAACGGCCTTGATCATCATTTTCGAGAATACCCCGTTGAAATTCCATGCGGCCGGGATGTTTTTTCAAACGAGAAAGGCAGGGTACCGTCAAGCGTATAGGTATCCGTTTAGTTTGTCCCATCATGTTTTGTAAAGCCGGTTGAACAAATTGGTAAAACGTCACCATAGCCGACACCGGATTGCCGGGCAATCCAAAAAAGATAGCGTTTTGAATTTTGCCATAAGTTAAGGGTTTCCCCGGTTTCATGGCAATTTTCCAAAAATTCACTTGACCCAAACGGCGTAAAGTGTCGGTCACATAATCAGCATCTCCCACCGAAACACCACCAGAAGTAATAATTGCATCATGAGAACGGGCAGCTGATAGAAAAGCCTTTTCAACTTCATCAGGCGTATCGCGCACAACACCCATATCAATGAGATCAATGCCTAAGCGCGTCAGCATACCGTGTAGGCTATAACGATTGCTGTCATAAATTTGGCCCGGCTGTAGCACCTCACCGACTGAACATAATTCATCGCCTGTTGAGAAAAAAGCGACTCGCAAACGACGTTTCACTTTCACTTCAGGAACGCCTAACGAAGCTAATAAGCCAATATCGGCTGGTAGAAGTTGTTTACCAGCCTTTAAAACGACTTGACCGATAGTGATATCTTCACCAACCGGACGAACATGTTGGCCCTTTTTATGTTCCGCACCAATAGTGATCCGATCACCTTGCCTTTTAATATGTTCTTGCATGATCACCGTATCAGCACCCGTCGGCATGACAGCACCAGTGAATATTCTAGCACATTCTCCAGCTTGAATGGTTTCATTGTAGGGTTGTCCAGCGAAAGAGGTACCAACCATTTTCAATTGAACTTGGCCGTTTGTTGGTAAATCGGCACCAAGCACAGCATAACCGTCCATTGCTGAATTGTCGTATGGCGGCACCTCAATTTTGGACAAGATATCTTCCGCTAAGACTAGGCCTAATGCGCTGCGTATTGGCAATTGTTCTTCATCAGCTATCGGTTGTAAATCTTGATCAATGCGCTGTAAAGCTTCTTCGACGGTTAAGGAATTGGAATCGTAATCATCGCAGCATGTGTGTGTTTTCATGTATTTTGCCTTTTTCTTTACGGGTATTGGGCTCAGCAATAGGGCCCATTTTCTTTTAATATTTGAAAAGCCGCCATATCCTCAGACAGAACCGCAGCAGCTAATAACTTTTTCCTATGTACAGAACAAAAAAATATAAATATAAATATAAATATAAATATAGTGCTTAAAAAACGGTCATCAAGATAAATATTGAATGCCCGATTTTTGTTATAAATTGATTTTGATGTTAGCTTTTCGTTCCAAATAAATTTGGAACAAAAAATAATCGTCTTTGCAAATAAATTTGGAACGTAAAAAAACCGCAAATAATTAATTGGTCACAAAATATAACCAATAAGCTTTTTACCAACTTGGCCCTGTTCCTGGTACTTATGGCATTGGCACTGGCTCAATTGTTTTTTGGGGCAGTAGGCGTTTTTCGATTTCTTCAGATGTCGGCCGGGGTTTTGCTAACAATTCGGCCAATATATCCCGTAGTTCTTCCAAGTATTGCGCGGTAAGTAGATTTAGCCTTGCGTAGTAGTCGGTGTTGCAATGCGCGGCAACGCGCTTGGCAAAATCGTTTATCCAACGTAATAGGTGTTCATCCAGAAACAGGGCGGCTTGCTGTAAAGTCTCGATTTTCGTATCTAATTCAAATAGATGCGCGATAAAGGCTAATTGCAATACGAGATGATCGTCTGGACGAATTCGCCAATTTTCGGCAGCAAGCCCATATTGTTGATACCACTGACGTACTTGAAACATGGCTTCTTGCTGCATTAAACCCTCTTCATCAATCCAGACGGATTCGCAAGGGGAGGCCTGTAAACGGTGGTTGAGATAAATCGCGGCGAAATCGGCTGCGAGATTATCTAGCAAATGGCTATCAATCGTCGTTGGCAGTGCTTTGATCGCTTGACGCATGAAATCGCAACACCTTATGCCGACTTCGCTTTGCAGTTTTAAGCCAAGATTGTCAGGAAAGTCTTTCAGCGTTTCCAACAATTCTAAATCCGTTTCTCGATCATGGAATCGCATCAACAGGCGCAGATCGCTGGCCACGGCGCTGCGCCATAAGTGTAAAATTTCTTGATTCTCTGCTTCAGACATTAATCGTCTACCCTTCCCTTGCTGCTACTCTATGCACACATCTTTTAAGTATTTGATTTATAATCAAATTTTGGATTAGATCAATTAGAGTTAAGAAGGCACCACAATTGTTGTTACTCAAAAGATTAGATACAAATTATCAATTTGATGCAATTAAGTTCTTAATTATTTTAGCTTTAAATGAGTTTACAAATAACACTTCATTAAAGTAACTTTAATAAAATCAACAATTTAATTAAAAAACCTCATCTTTCCCAATTCATGGGTATGGTGGATTTTCGTACAGAGAATATAAATACATAACAGTGATATATAAATTAGCCTATATTACAAATAAGTTATGTGCATAGAGTAGCCCTTGCTGTGGGGTATAAAAGCGATAGCGGGTTTTGTTAACGCTGGATTAGCAAAATTCTTGACCCGATTTACCGGTTTATCGTTGGGGCCGATGGCCTTGGTTTTGTAAGTGCCTGCCAGCAGTTGATCAATCGGGCCAATATCCAAAACGCGCATCATGCAAGCTGCGACACAATAGGGTTTGCGCCCCGCTTCTAGTTCATCAATACACATATTGCATTTTTTGACTAGGCCATCATTTGGATCGAATTGGGGGGCCCCGTAAGGGCAGGCTGCTTCACAACGACGACAGCCAATACATAAGGTTCCGTCAATATCGACAACGCCATTATCCTGACGTTTCCAGATTGCGCCCGTCGGGCAGGTGGGCAAACAAGCCGGTTCCGCGCAATGATTACAAGACATATTGACTTTATAGGCAAAAACGTCTGGGTAGGTACCGCCTTCTATATACAGCACAC
>Ga0233403_10000185_pt1 | contig 28451 bp, 26 predicted proteins | sample Na_oxic_1_MG_FD_179866 | JGI IMG/M metagenome (GOLD analysis project Ga0233403, IMG submission 179866) | Seawater microbial communities from Saanich Inlet, British Columbia, Canada - Na_oxic_1_MG | ecosystem: Environmental > Aquatic > Marine > Inlet | place: Canada: British Columbia | collected...
ATTTTCATGGCAGCTAATTGCTATTCCATTAAGTACATATGCCAATGTCGTAGATTTAAGTAATACATTTCAAATAAAAGTTGTAGGTAATGGTGATGTTTTTTTAGATAATATTTATTTCAGTAAAGCATCAGATAATGAGGTAGTAACTCCGGTCAATGCAACACCTGTGATTACGAATGTATTGGCCATGCAAAATAATACAACGATTACGCAAATTGATCCGACAGCAGGAACTGTTACTATTACTGCCACGGTGAATGACACAGACGGGACTAATGATCATGTTTATTCATGGAGTAGTGCATCAGTATCAAGTCAAACAGTCAGCAGTGATGGTCTAAGTGTATCGTTTGAACCTAGTGCTGTTTCGGGTAGTTCTGTCGATATGGCATTGCAAGTAAATGATAATGCTGTTCCCGCATTAACTGTAACTAATAATATTGTGTTGAGTGTGGCAACTGCAACAAATAATACAAACAGCAATAACAACAGCAACACAAATAATGACTCAACTTTAATAAGAACGCCTTCATCAGGAGGAAGTTTAAGCTTTTGGGTATTAGGCTTGTTTGTATTATGTATACGCAGATTGAGATGAATAATTAAAAAATAGTGAATCGAAAAACAAGTTATTAAAAAAGCGAAATACCATGACAGTATTTCGCTTTTTTGTATCAACGCTGATGTTGAGCGTGGAAGAGCGTTGAGTGTTTTTCGCTTTTGCTTAAACGTTAAAGCGGAAGTGGATCACATCGCCATCTTTAACGATATAATCTTTACCTTCTAAGCGCCATTTACCGGCATCTTTAGCGCCTTGCTCTCCATTACCAGCAATGTAATCGTCATAGCCTACGATCTCTGCACGGATAAAGCCTTTCTCAAAGTCGGTGTGGATCTTACCCGCAGCTTGTGGTGCAGTAGAGCCTTCAGGGAATGTCCATGCACGTACTTCTTTTACGCCAGCCGTAAAGTAAGTTTGTAGCGTTAATAATTCATAACCACAACGGATCACACGATTAAGACCTGGCTCTTCAAGACCCATTTCACTTAAAAATTCGTTTTTATCTTCATCTTCAAGCTCTGAAATTTCAGATTCAATCGCAGCACATACTGCTACCACTACTGCATTTTCAGCTGCTGCAATGGCTTTTACTGTATCTAATAATGGATTGTTTTCAAACCCATCTTCAGCCACGTTAGCAATATACATAGTTGGCTTGATAGTCAAAAAATTCATGTAGCTGATAGCTGCCAACTCTTCTTTTTCAAGCTCTACCGAACGTAGCATTTGCCCTTCATCAAGGTGAGGCTTGATTTTCTCAAGGACTTTCAGCTCAAGTTTAGCTTCGCTGTCGCCACCTTTAGCGCGTTTACCAATGCGGTGAATCGCTTTTTCAGTGGTATCCAAATCAGCTAAGGCTAATTCTGTATTGATAATTTCGATATCATCAGCAGGCGATACTTTTCCTGAAACGTGAACGATATTCTCATCATCAAAACAACGAACCACATGACCGATAGCATCAGTTTCACGAATATTGGCAAGGAATTTATTTCCCAGACCTTCACCTTTAGATGCACCAGCAACTAGACCCGCGATATCAACAAATTCCATTGTCGTGGGTAAGATCTTTTGTGGGTTAACAATTTTGGCTAACGCATCGAGACGTAAATCGGGAACGGGTACTACGCCAGTATTCGGTTCGATAGTACAGAACGGAAAGTTCGCCGCTTCGATACCTGCTTTGGTCAGTGCGTTAAATAAGGTTGATTTACCAACGTTGGGTAAACCAACAATGCCACATTTAAATCCCATGGGAATATTCCTATCGTTATTCAGCCGAAAAGCTGTGTAAGCGCTGCTGGGCAGCAACTAAATCTTCTTTAATGAGTATTTCAGTGCTGCGGATTGCTTCATCAATCGCAGCATCGATTTTTTCTTGTTCGTTTTGTGGTGCTTTGCCTAAGACATAACCGGTTACTCGGCTTTTATGCCCTGGGTGACCTATGCCTATGCGCAGTCGGATAAAATCTTTTTGGTTACCCAAACGAGATACGATATCACGGATACCGTTTTGACTTGAGCTACCACCCACTTTAAATTTGGCAATGCCAGGGGGTAAGTCGAGTTCATCGTAAGCGACCAAAATGTTTGCTACCTCAATTTTATAAAACTGTGCAATCGCAGCAACGCCTTGACCGCTAAGATTCATATAAGTAGTAGGGTAGAGCAAGCGCACATCTCGTCCAGCAATAGTGGTTCGGCCGGTTAAGCCAAAGAATTTGCTTTCAGGTTTGAGGGTACAAGAAAAAGTGCGTGCTAGGGAAGAAACAAACATTTGACCCGCATTATGGCGAGTGTTTTGATATTCGGGGCCTGGATTACCCAGACCCACGATTAGACGAATGTCCGTCAACGCAGATTATTCCGCGCTGGCTTCTTCGTCTGCAGCGTCATCGGCGACTTTGCCTTTAGCTGCTTTAATAGTTACTACTGCTAAATCATGGCTTTCACCTTTAGCAAGTTCAACTGATGTAACACCTTCAGGTAATACAACATCAGATAAATGTAACGTTTGACCTAATGCAACGTTCGTCAAATCAACTTCGATAAACTCTGGAAGGTTACCTGGTAAACAAGCTACTTCGATTTCGTTTACGTGATGTTCTGCATGACCACCTTCAGTTTTGATAGCTGGCGCAGTTTCTTCGTTGATGAAGTGAACTGGAACATTTGTGTGCAGTGCTTTAGAAGCGTCAATACGTAAAAAATCCACGTGCATGATTTTTGGCTTGTACGGGTGACGTTGCATATCTTTAACTAGCGCTTCTACTTTTTCACCAGCAATATCAAGAGTCAATACGTGTGAATAAAAAGCTTCAAACTCTTGCGCTTGCATAAGTTTGTTGTGTGCTAGAGTAATAGATACTGGCTCTTTGTCAGCGCCATATACGATTGCTGGTACTTTGTCTGCATGACGTAGGCGGCGGCTCGCACCTTTCCCTAGGTCAGTACGGATTTCTGCTTCTAAATTGAAGATTGCTTCAGACATAATAATGTCTCCAAGTTGTATACAAATAATGTATTTTTATAATGTTGTTGGATTTTGCGACCAAATCCAACCTGAATGCCCGGGATGTAGTACTATATGAGAAATATATAAAATCATCATTGCACTACGACCCTAAATTTAAGGGCGACGAAGTCTACCATTAATGGACTTATCAAAGCAAGTTATACCTTTATTTAAGCAGGATGAACGATGTTTATATTACGTCAGGGTCAAGTATCAGATGCGCATCCACTTAACCATTTAATTTTGGCGTCCGAGCCAACATTATTGCCCGCTATTTTTGGCGAAAATCAAGCTGTAAAAACCTTCTTAGCACATGCATTAGTTCAACCTGACGGACAATATAGTGCGCAACGCCATCAGGTCATTGTCATGCGTGACGGTGAAACCCAGCAAGAACGGGTAGTCGGTAGTATGACACTCTGGGCTGATGAACTAGATGATGAGTTTTTACATCATACCCTTGATGCAATTGCACATAGTTGTTCCAAAGAACAGATTAAGCATATAGGAAGGTTGAATCCATTTTTACAAGAAGTCTTTTTACCTCCTAAAACCGAGCAACTTGCTTTAGGGCATCTTTCAGTATTAGAAGATTATCAGGGTTTAGGGTTGGGTAAAAAGCTAGTTGCCTATGCAATTAGACAAGCCAAATTACGCGGTAAGCAACAAGTAGTGCTCGATGTGGATTGTGATAATGAACAAGCGGTGAGCTTTTATTTAGGGTGTGGGTTTATTGCTACAACAAAAGCATCGCTTGAGCAAACGGGTCAAACGTTTTCGCGCATGGTGTATACAGTTTAAACGACAAAATCATCCTGTGAGTATTGCTGTACTTCTATGATAGCATCGGTATTTAATGGACCATAGATATGTGGAAAATCGCCATATTCAGAGACACTTGCAGATTCATATTTGATTTCTGCGGTAACCAGTTTTGGGTCGATAATTAATAATGTGATATCAGGTACAGCACTGTAAAATCGTTGCACTACATATGGCACTTGATGCGTCAAACATGCATGTATAAACCCTTCTGATATTAATGAGGGCGGAGCAAAATGCGGTTGTGCTAATACAGCATCGATATCTTGTGTGGCGAACATTAAATATAAGGCGTTGGGTATATCCGCTGCTTGTTTTGTCATGATTACATCACCTTTATTATTAGTTATGTGTAGGTCTAGATTAGCCAGGTTTTGTTAATTGGGATAAATTCACTCGCCGATTGAATTAGGCTGTTTGCTGTTAACGCTTCAACACCATATACAGTTGTTTTACAGCCGTATTTTTCAGTTACTTTATCTAGTAATAACGCAAAGTCGCCATCACCAGATAATAAGATGATTTCTTCGACATGCGGCGCGGCCTCTAATACATCGATCGTAATACCCACATCCCAGTCGCCTTTGGCACTGCCATCACTGCGTTCAATAAATGGCTTGAGTTTCACATCAAAACCAATGTGGCGTAACGCACTTTGAAATTTGTGTTGTCCATCATCATTGCGGGCAATAGCATAGGCATTTGCTTGAGACATTTGCCGTTCTTTTGCCACTGATGCATAAAATTGGCGATAGTTAAATGGCCGACCAAAAGTATCGCGCGTAGTGTAATAAATGTTTTGAACATCAACAAAAATAGCCGCAGTAGTCAGCGATTGAGTAGTAAAAGATTTGGTAGCCAGTGCAGTGATAGTCAATTCCTCACATAAAAAAGCCTCGATGTTTACATAAACGCTCGAGGCTATAGCAATCTATTGGCTGATTGATTTAGTAATCAAACATCGCGCTGATAGATTCTTCATTAGAGATACGACGGATCGTTTCTGCTAGCATATCAGACAAGGTTAATTGTTTAACCTTACTGACTTTTTGCATTTTGTCACACAGTGGAATACTGTCAGTTACAATGATTTCATCAATCATTGAGTTCTGTAGGTTTTCAGCTGCATTTCCAGAGAAAATTGCATGAGTAGCATAAGCATAAACTTTGCGCGCACCATGATCTTTCAATGCTTCAGCAGCTTTAGCCAAAGTACCACCAGTATCAATCATGTCATCGACAATAATACAGTCACGACCTTTAACATCACCAATAATGTTCATGACTTTTGCTACGTTGGCTTTCGGACGACGTTTGTCAATGATCGCTAAATCAATGTCGTTTAATAACTTAGCTGTAGCACGTGCTCGTACTACACCACCGATATCAGGAGACACAACGATAGGATCATGAAAATCACGTTTAACCATATCCTCTAACAACAGCGGGGTGCCAAAGGCATTATCTACTGGTACATCGAAGAAACCTTGGATTTGTTCAGCGTGTAAATCAATCGTCAAGACACGGTCAACACCGACATTAGATAAAAAATCAGCAACAACTTTCGCGGTGATAGGCACACGTGCAGAGCGCACTCGACGGTCTTGGCGGGCGTAACCAAAGTAAGGTATGACAGCGGTAATTCGGCCAGCAGATGCACGACGTAAGGCATCGATCATTACGATCAATTCCATTAAATTATCATTTGTCGGCGCACAGGTTGACTGGATGATGAACACATCCGAACCACGTACATTTTCATGGATCTCAACAGAAATCTCACCGTCGCTAAAGCGGCTAACAGTGGCATTTCCAAGTTTAGTGTAGAGTCGTTCTGCTACTTTAAAAGCTAGCTCAGGGACCGCGTTACCGGCAAAAATCTTCATGTCTGGCACAGGTTATTCCTCAGTGCGAAGGTTATGTAAAGAGAGTGGCTGGGGTAGCAGGACTCGAACCTACGGATGACGGGATCAAAACCCGTTGCCTTACCAGCTTGGCTATACCCCAATTTTATTTCCTTAGTCCCGAACGTTAAATATCGACTTTATTATTGTGTGCAGTGGTGATTCTGCTACCCCTTTGCAGATAAATGCATGGGTTGTATTGTCTAATATTTGGTGGTCTTGCAATGTTTGCAATACCTGTTGAGCTGAAGCTTCCTTGTCAAAAACTGCAAATACGCAAGCACCCGTACCTGTCAATCTCGACGGTGCGTAGTGTAACAAGTGCTGTAATAAATTTGCAACCTTAGGATACAAGTTTACGACTAATTCTTGGCAATCATTGTGGGTTTTGGCAAAAGTATAGTCTCGAAAATCGAGTTTGGGGGAGTTTCTGCACAATTGTGGATCAGTAAAGATTTGTTGAGTCGAAATATGCACACCAGGATGAATGACTAAAAAAACAGCATCTGCACCATCATGTTGAGCAGGTGCAGGGGTGAAATGTTCACCTACACCCTCGGCAAACGTAGTTTTACCCTGAACAAAAACAGGCACGTCGGCACCAAGTGCAAGGCCTAAATGAGCGAGTTGGTCTAGAGATAAACCACATTCCCATAACTGATTGAGTACAACTAACACTGTGGCGGCATTAGTCGAACCGCCGCCAATTCCGCCACCCATGGGGAGTACTTTTTCAATGCAAATATCGACGCCAGCTGCAATGTTACAGTGTGTTTTCAATAAACGCGCAGCTTTGACAATCAAGTTACTATCATGCTCAACATCGGGGAAAACGGTTAATAAACGCACTGTTCCTGTGTTGTTAGGTGCGAATCGCAGCGAGTCGCCATAATCGGTCATTTGGAATAAGGATTGCAATTCATGATAACCATCTGCACGACGTCCGGTTATATGCAAAAACATATTTAATTTAGCCGGTGAGGGCCATGTATACGCTTGATATTGAGCTAATAGAGACATGTTAGCGCCATTGTTGAATTTTTATTTTGAGGGTTTGCTGGGTTAAGCCGTTGGCTTGCAATGTCACACTATGAGGCAATTGTAACTGCTCAACTTGTCGGTATGCAGCATAGTTAATCAAATAATCAGTTGTGCACTGGGTTTGTGAGCAATTAGGGATAAACTGGTCTATCTGTCCTTGCGCATTACGAATAATTATCCCTTCTTCGGCGGATACATCGGCTTTAAGCCAATCACTTAACTGGTCCATAGGAAGCCACCAACCGGTTAAATCGAATACAAGTTGCTCAGGGTTGTCACCTTGGTAGGTATTTCCTTCAACAACAATCACTAATCCTTCGGTGTCGCGTTTAACCGTTAAAACATTGATCCCCAAAAAAGTATTAAAGTAAGTTTTATAATCATCGTTATGTTGCAGCCAGTTAAAATTAGCAGATTGGCGTTTATTTTCACTGATAATGGCTATCTTGCCATTGGCTTGCCATTGCGTAAGCGCCTGAATATTCTGTGCCTTAATTAAGTTAGCACTTGGTTTTCCGTTGGATTGGAGTGATGTACATCCGTTTAAGCCTAATAGCACGAGGCTTATCAGCGCAAATTTAAACAATCCAAAAAAACGATGGGGCACTGGGTACATGTATAGTATTTCCGATAGTGTAATACAGCGAGCTAATCTTGGATGGCATCACTCATGCCATAAGAGATTAGAAGAATATAATCTCAAGAATAATGAAAAAAACACTTATAGTAAAATTTAAAACACGGCTACTAGAACTTATTGGTTGATAGTCTTAGCGTGAATAGCTTTTAATCACTCCACCTTTTTCGTACAATAACCCCGATATTTAGCTACCGAATAGTTTCATGACTGTAATTGCCATTGGCATCAATCACAATACCGCACCCGTTGCACTGAGAGAAAAAGTTGCTTTTACTCCAGATGCGATGACCGATGCTTTTGCCAGTTTGCAAACGGTAGAGCCTGTTGCGTCTTCCGTGGTACTGTCTACTTGTAATCGTACTGAACTATATATACAGCTAAATGATACGGTTGAGTCTAACGAGTTCTTGGTGCGCTGGTTAGCAGATTTTCACCAGTGTGATTATGATGAATTAGCTAAACATACTTATATTCATCAAGATGCTGCTGCGTTGAATCATATTATGCGTGTTGCGTCTGGTTTGGACTCGTTGATCCTAGGTGAACCGCAGATATTGGGGCAAGTTAAACAAGCGGTGAGTGATGCCAAACGTCATGATGCGTTAAATACTCAATTTCAACGCATTTTTGATCACACTTTCCAAGTAGCAAAAAAGGTACGCACCGACACTGATATTGGTGCAAATGCAGTTTCTGTAGCGTTTGCAGCTGTACAATTAGCCAAACAAATCTTTGGCGATTTAGCGCGTTCACGAGTGCTGTTAATCGGTGCCGGTGAAACGATTGACTTAGTCGCCAAGCATCTTCACGAGCAAGGGGCGGTGAATATAGACGTCGCCAATCGAACCATAAGCAAAGCTCAAGAAATAGCGGATCGCTTTGGTGGACAGGCAATGACACTGAATCAGTTGCCCTCGCATTTACCATTAGCAGATATTGTCATTTCATCTACCGCTTCACAATTACCATTAATTGGTAAGGGGTTAGTAGAACAAGCCTTAGAAAAGCGTAAACACAAGCCAATGTTAATGATCGATATAGCTGTACCGCGTGATATTGAAGGTGAAGTGGCAAAATTAGACGAGATATATTTATATACGGTCGATGATTTGCAACACATCGTTGCGCAAAACATGGCAAACCGTGAACAAGCGGCCGAGCAAGCGCAAACTATGATCAATGCGCAAATTCACCTTGTAACCCAGTGGCAACAAGCGCAAGAAAATGTCGATATGGTTAAAATATATCGCGAGGCACAAGCCTTGATGCGCGACAAATTAATTACCAAAGCCTTGAGCCAACTTCAAGAAGGCATGGCTCCTGAGCAAGTTTTACAAGAATTTGGCTATAAATTAACGAACCAAATGATGCATGGTCCAACAAAAGCACTAGCGCAAGCGGCGCAATTGCAGGATAATCGCACACTTGAACTATTAACTGATGCACTTAACGTTACTTTAGACAAATAATATCGTCTTAACTTAACGCAGATTACTGCTATTTAACCATTATTGGAACTACATGAAACCGTCTGTCGTACAAAAACTCGAAACCCTCGTTGAACGATTTGAAGAAGTGCAAGCACTCTTGAGTGATCCTGATGTCATAGGTGATCAAAACCGTTTTCGTACATTATCTAAAGAATACGCTCAGTTAGAAGATGTGGTTCGAAGTTTTCGCGAGTATCAAGACGCGCAAGACAATCTCACTTCTGCGCATGAAATGATGCAAGAAGATGATGCTGAAATGCGTGAAATGGCGCAAGAAGAAATTAAAGCCGCTAAAGCGCAAATTGAAACGCTAGAACAAGAGTTACAGATTTTGTTGTTACCGCGAGATCCGCAAGATGACAGTAACTGTTTTTTAGAAATTCGAGCTGGAGCGGGTGGTGATGAAGCTGCGATTTTTGCAGGTGACTTATATCGCATGTATTCTCGCTATGCCGAAACTAAAGGTTGGCGTGTTGAAGAAGTATCGGCTAACGAAGGTGAACACGGCGGATACAAAGAAGTCATAGCCAATATTATCGGTGATGGTGTCTTTGGTGTGATGAAATTTGAATCAGGCGGACATCGGGTGCAACGTGTTCCTGAAACAGAGAGCCAAGGGCGAATTCATACTTCAGCATGTACGGTTGCTGTTTTAGCGGAAGTACCAGAATCAGAAGCGATTAATATTAACCCTGCGGATTTGCGTGTAGATACATTCCGCGCGTCAGGCGCAGGTGGTCAGCACGTTAACAAAACCGATTCAGCCATTCGTATTACGCATTTACCAAGTGGCGTAGTAGTAGAATGTCAGGATGAACGCTCTCAGCACAAAAACCGTGCTAAAGCGATGTCGGTACTACAATCTCGTCTTAATAACATCGAACAAGAAAAACGCGACGCTGAAGAAGCGAGCACACGTAAGTTATTAGTCGGTAGTGGCGATCGTTCAGAGCGTATCCGTACTTATAACTATCCTCAAGGTCGTGTTACTGATCATCGAATCAACCTTACTTTGTATAAATTAGATGATGTTGTTGCAGGTGATGTGGATGCGTTACTTGAGCCGATCCGTCAAGAGCACCAAGCGGATATGCTTGCTGCATTATCTGAAGATTAATCGCGAATATCGTGTTTCGCTTACCGCCATCAAGTACCATTGCAGATGCCATTAAAATTGGGGCTGAGCAATGCTTGTCGGAACGTGTTGACCCAAAGCAAGCAGACGCAGATGCACTTCTTGCGGATGCAAAAATTGACGCGCAAGTTTTGCTATGTGCCGTGCTTGATTGCAATCGCGCCTATCTTCACACTTGGTCAGATAAAACCTTATCAGACGTGCAAACCAATCAATATCAACTGTTTTTAACAAAACGCCATAGCGGTATGCCTGTGGCCTACATCCTTGGTTATCAAGAGTTTTACGGCCGTGAGTTTTTAGTTTCTCCAGCAACTCTGATCCCACGACCTGAAACTGAACAATTGGTTGATATTATTATTAACAAAATTGCTGAGTCATCTGGTTGTAGTGAATTTAGTGAACTTGATGCTGCACCACGTGTACTGGATCTAGGAACCGGAACCGGAGCGATTGCTATTAGCGTTGCCTTAGAATGCCCAACTGTTAATGTACAAGCTGTCGACTTTGTACCTGAAGCGGTGACGTTAGCCAAGCACAATGTTGAGCGTCTTGTGGTTAATCATGCTCAACGTATTAATATTTTACAAAGTGATTGGTTTAGTCAGGTTGATGGGACATTTGATATTATTGTATCTAATCCACCTTATGTAGAGCCCGATAGTGAATACTTAGCTCAAGGTGATGTCAGGTTTGAACCCGATAGCGCGTTAACCGCAGCTGATAATGGTTTAGCTGATATTAAATTGATTATCGATCAAGCGCCTGATTACTTAAACACTAATGCTTGGTTACTCATAGAACATGGGTATCAACAAGCTGACAGTATACAAAAATTATTTGCCGCTAAAGGCTTTAGTCACATCGCCACTTTGTGCGATTATGCAAAACACCCTAGAATTACGCTGGGGCAGTGGGCACAATAAATAACAACTATATTGAGATTACTTCAATAGCATCTAACAATTAATAATAACTTAAATAGGAATTTATCATGTACATGGCTTTTAAACACTTACACTTAACCGCAATTGCATTGTCATTATTATTTTTAATCTTACAAGTGGTGACACAGGTAATGGATAGTAAAATGAAAGATGCAAAATGGTTAAAAGTATTACCGCATATCATCAATACTGTATTGATTATCACAGCTGTTGGATTATGTGTGACCTTAGCTCAATATCCATTTGTTCACGACTGGGTAACGAGTAAGTTGATTGGCTTAGTAGCATATGTATTGTTAGCGATTGTTGCCGTAAAGTGGGCACGCACCAACGCTATGCGTGTGTTTGCGTTGATTGGCGCGGTTGCATGGTTAGTGTTAACGGGCAAGGTTGCTATCAGTAAAGCACCATTATTTTAATATTATAAATTATCAAATTAAGGAAAATACATGACGATTACCTCTTGTCAGGTCGGTGGCTTAACTGTCGCTAATGATGCTCCATTTGTGTTGTTCGGGGGCATGAATGTCCTTGAGTCACGAGATTTAGCGATGCGTATTGCAGAAGAGTATCAACGTGTTACTGAAAAATTAGGCATTGGCTATGTGTTTAAAGCTTCGTTTGATAAAGCCAATCGCTCGTCAGTCAATTCATATCGCGGACCAGGGATGGATGAGGGCTTAAAGATTTTTGAAGAAATCAAAGCGACATTTAACGTGCCTATTATTACTGACGTTCATGAACCTTATCAAGCACAGCCCGTGGCGGAAGTCGTGGATGTGATCCAGTTGCCAGCATTTTTAGCGCGTCAGACTGATTTGGTTGTGGCAATGGCAAAAACAGGTGCAGTGATTAATGTCAAAAAACCACAGTTTTTAGCTGCGCATGAAATGCGTCATATCATCAATAAATTTGCAGAAGCGGGTAACGAAAACATTCTGTTATGTGAGCGTGGCTCTTGTTACGGTTACAATAATTTAGTTGTTGATATGTTAGCGATGGATGAAATGAAATCATTTGCACCGGTGATATTTGATGCAACTCACGCATTACAAAAACCAGGTGGACGTGAATCTTCAGCAGATGGTCGACGTGCTCAAGCTGCGCAATTGGCTCGCAGTGGTATGGCGTTGGGGATTGCAGGATTGTTTATTGAAGCGCATCCTAACCCAAATGAAGCTAAGTGTGATGGGCCATGTGCATTGCAACTTGATAAGTTAGAACCGTATCTTGCGCAAATGCTAGCGGTAGATGAATTAGTTAAATCCTTTCCACCGCTTGATACCAGTGCTAACTAGTCTGTTAGCATTGCTGTAACATTTGAATAAATGGGGTCAGATCCAAATAAATTAAACGCATAATTTGACTCTGACCCCATTAAATCACTCTTAGTGATGTTGAGGCTATGCTTTAATTTTGTAGCAATAATTGCTTTAACTTGTGATTTACCGATAACATTGTGGTTCAGCTCTTGCGCTTGCGCAACCTTGGCTGGCGCACTTGTTACATTTGATGTAATTGGCGCAGACGCAAAGTGAGCTGTGGTTTGAACGCTTAGTTTATTTAACGCAGCAATGGCTAAATCATCTTGATTTACACCTGCAGCATGTACACTATTTGAAGCAATAACCGCAAAGGCAACAACTGACACAAATGGTACTACGGACTTTTTCACAATTTTCTCCAAGAGGATGTTTCAAATAATTTCTAGCCGTTGATATAAACGCTCTAGGTTTTCAAAGGTTAAGGGCCATCCCTCAACGAGATATATAATAGGTCTAAAACACTACCTTGAAAAATGAAAAGAATTATGTCTTTTCCATTAGAATAACTAATGCTATTATTAACAAATTATTAATAACTGATAATTGCAATGGCTAAGAGAATACCCCCATTAAATGCCCTGAAGGCTTTCGAATCAGCGGCTAAGCACTTAAGTTTCACCAAGGCGGCAGATGAACTTTTTGTTACACAAGCAGCTATCTCTCATCAAATAAAGTTATTAGAAGATTTTTTGTCAATAAAGTTATTTTTACGTAAAAATCGTACTTTATTGTTAACAGAAGATGGCCAAGCGTATTATTCAGATATTAAAGATATCTTTTCTCATATTGTCGATGCCACCGAACGATTACTGACACGAGGGGCCAAAGGAGCAATTACCGTTGCCATGCCTCCTAGTTTTGCATCCAAATGGCTTGTGCCACGCATCAGTCAATTTTCAACGTTGTATCCCGATATTGATGTTCGAATTAAAGCGGTTGATTTTGATGAAGGTTTTTTAGATGAAAGCACTGATATCGCAATTTATTACGGGCGAGGGCGTTGGCAAGGATTGCATAGTGAGCAGTTACATAAAGAATATCTTACTCCGTTGTGTTCACCGATGCTGTTTGCATCAGACAAACCATTAGAAGAGCTCAGCGATCTATCTCAGCATATCTTGTTACATGATTCATCCCGTGACAATTGGAAGTACTGGTTAAAACAGTTCAACATTAAAAATATTAATGTAAATCAAGGTCCAATTTTTTCTCATTCGATGTTGGTACTACAAGCTGCTACATTAGGTCAGGGGATTGCGTTAGGTAATACCTTATTAGCAAAACCCGAAATTGATGCCGGACGATTGATATGTCCGTTTGAAGAACGAGTAGAGTCTAAAGATGGCTTTTATATAGTGAGTGAAAACAGTGATCATGAACAAGAGAAAATCACCTTGTTTCGCGAATGGTTATTGAGTCAAGTCGAAGAAGAGGAAGAGGAAGAGGAATATTAGTATGTCGAGTCCAACGCCGAATTCAACCCCTGCTTCTATAACGAATACAGTAACTACCACGATACCTAATTTGGTAAAAAAGCCGAGCGCTGTTCCATCGAAGTTTCATTTGCTTTTTGCTCATGGTGCTGGTGCAGGATCACAACACCCATTCATATTATCTTTAGCAGACGCCCTAAATAAATTAGGCATTCATGTTTGGTTATTTGATTTTGCGTATATGGCGCAAGCAATAGTTGAAAATAAACGGCGTCCTCCACCTCGCTTACCAAAGCTAGAAATTGAGTATTTGCAAGCCATTAAGCATGTCCAAGCACAGATTGGCGACGACCCACTCTGGATAGGGGGAAAATCAATGGGAGGGCGTGTTGCTTGTCATGTGCTCAACTCTTTATCCAATGAAGATACTGCAAAGACAATAACTGGTGCCACTGTGGTTGGATATCCTTTTCATCCCGTTGGAAAACCCGACTCTTTACGCCTAGCAGTGTTACAATCCTCTACTGATCCTATATTGATATGCCAAGGCGAGCGCGATACATTTGGCACGTCTGACGAGATTGCAACGTATGCCTATCCCGATAATGTTCAGGTTAGTTTTTTTGTTGACGGTGATCATAGCCTCAAGCCACGCAAAGCTAGCGGCTTGACTCAGGGACAACATATCTTAGCGGCTGCACAAGCTATTGCTAATACGATAAAAACAACGGGTGTAAACAATGTCACTATTTAACTCACTATTTAACTCCCCGTATTGTATGCGAATGGCACAGATTGCATTACTGTTATTTATTATGATGTTTTTACTCAGTGCCTACGTTGCCCATGCGCCTTCTTTGAGTGACAATGCCATACACTCATTAGAAACAGCGATTAGTATGGTACGTTGGAATTGTGCATTTATTGTGATGTTTGCGCTCAGTATTCCTGGTAATACAAACGAGCAACCCCGATATATAAATTTACTAGGTGGCTCGATGAGCTTAGTGTTATTGGCAAGTTTGCTGTTTGCCGGTCCGATTGGCTTAAAATATTTAATGGGTGTTGCTGCGCTATCGTTTATTACCCCTTATAGCACTCTCTTTTTTGTATTAGGCTATGTGGGATTTATCGTCGCGTTAGGTCATCGAATAAAAACCCTTAACAAAAAATAAAAACAGGAAACATAACAATGACAGTTTCAGATAGCACGAATACACTACCTATTAAAGGGTTGTTATGTTACTGCCGCAGTGGTTACGAACAAAATTTAGCACAAGAATTAGAACAAGTATGTGCGCAAAGCGACGTATTTGGTTATGCCAAAGTCATACCGCAATCAGGTTATGTATATTTTTCATTATTTGCACCAGCATCGTTGTCACAACTAAATACTAAAATTCAATTTGCACAATTAATGTTTGCCCGTCAATTGGTGTGGGTGTTTGACTATATTCAAGTGTTAGATCGCAATGACCGATTAGTAAAGATCCAAGCAGTATGTGCCGACTTGTTATCTGATGAGTTTTTAGCCAAAACTGCCGTTGTAGAGTCTGCAGACACAGAAGAGGGCAAAGAATTAGCGAAGTTTTGTCGTAAATTCAGTGTGCCATTTCGTCAAATGTTACGCCAGCATGATTGGCTTTACAGAAGCAAAAGTAAGCAGCCGATTGCAGGAATGACCCTACATGCCTTTTTTGAACATGGTAGTGCTGTGTATTTAGGTGTGTCATTACCTGGTAATCGCAGTATTCACGAAAATGGTATCTTTCGCTTAAAATTTCCACAGGATGCGCCATCTCGGTCGACCTTGAAGTTGGAAGAAGCAATTAACACGTTTTTAACGACACAACAGCAAGAAGTTTTACTGCATGCTGATGCCGCAGCCGTTGATTTAGGGGCGTGTCCCGGCGGTTGGACCTATCAACTTGTACAGCGAAAAATGCAAGTCGAAGCCGTAGATAATGGCGCGATGGACGAGGCATTAATGGCGACAGGCTTGGTAACATACGCCGCGGCAGATGGCTTTAAATACCAACCTCAGTATGGCAAAGTCGATTGGTTGGTCTGTGATATGATTGAACAGCCTAACAGAGTCGCTGACTTGATGGCGCAATGGTTAGTTGATGGCTGGGCAAAAAATGCTATTTTCAACCTGAAATTACCAATGAAACAACGATTTACTGCAATGCAAAATGCTCAAGATGAAATAGAAACTCGTCTTAAACAAGCTGGGATTAAGTTTAGTTGGCAAGCAAAACATCTTTATCATAATCGAGATGAAGTAACAGTTTGTATTGTAACTGAACAATAAAATCGGTTTTTTAGGGCTATTTTTACTTTTTTTACAGTTTTATTTAGCAATATACTAAAAAAAGGTATCTAAACACCCCTAAGATCCGATATAATCCGCCCGATTTTTTTATGAACCAATTAAATAAGTGGAACTATGTCTGATTTAGCACACTATAGAAATATTGGTATTTTTGCTCACGTTGACGCGGGTAAAACGACCACTACAGAACGTATCTTAAAATTAACCGGTAAAATCCATAAGTCGGGCGAAGTGCACGACGGTGAATCAACTACCGATTTCATGGAACAAGAAGCTGAGCGCGGAATTACCATCCAGTCTGCTGCTACTACTTGTTTCTGGAAAGACCATCGCATGAACATCATCGATACTCCTGGACACGTTGACTTCACTGTTGAAGTTTACCGTTCATTGAAAGTACTTGATGGTGGTGTTGGTGTTTTCTGTGGATCTGGTGGTGTTGAACCTCAGTCAGAAACTAACTGGCGTTATGCGAACGAATCTGAAGTAGCACGTATCATTTTCGTTAACAAACTTGACCGTATGGGTGCAGATTTTTACCGTGTAACTAAGCAAGTTAAAGACGTATTAGCAGCAAACCCACTTATCATGACATTACCAATCGGCATCGAAGAAAACTTCGTTGGTGTTGTTGATGTTCTTGAGAAAAAAGCATACATCTGGGATGACACTGGTCTTCCAGAAAACTATGAAATTACTGATGTTCCTGCTGACATGGTTGATGATGTTGAAGCGTATCATGAGCTTCTTATCGAAACTGCGTTAGAGCAAGACGATGAATTGTTGATGGCGTATATGGAAGGCGAAATGCCAACTATTGCACAAATCAAACATTGTATCCGTGAAGGTACACGCAAAATTGATTTCTTCCCAACTTACTGTGGTTCTGCATTTAAAAACAAAGGTGTTCAAAACGTACTTGACGCTGTTGTTGACTATTTACCAAGCCCAACTGAAGTTGATCCTCAGCCATTAACTGACCCAGATACTGGTGAAGCAACGGGTGAATTTGCGATTGTTGATGTTAAAGAGCCTTTACGTGCTCTTGCATTCAAAATTATGGATGACCGTTTCGGTGCATTGACGTTCGTACGTATCTACTCTGGTACGTTGAACAAGGGTGATACTATCCTTAACTCTGCTACAGGTAAAACTGAGCGTATCGGCCGTATGGTTGAGATGCATGCAAACGACCGTACTGAAATCGCAACTGCGCAAGCGGGTGATATCATTGCAATCGTTGGTATGAAAAACGTTCAGACTGGTCACACATTATGTGATCCTAAGCATGAATGTACACTAGAGCCAATGATTTTCCCTGAGCCAGTAATCTCAATTGCCGTATCTCCAAAAGATAAAGGCTCTACTGAGAAAATGGGTATTGCTATCGGTAAAATGGTTGCAGAAGATCCGTCTTTCCAAGTTGAAACTGATGAAGATTCTGGTGAAACCATCCTTAAAGGTATGGGTGAATTACACTTAGACATCAAAGTAGATATTTTGAAGCGTACTTATGGCGTAGAGCTAGAAGTAGGTCAGCCTCAAGTTGCTTACCGTGAAACGATTACTTCAGAAGTTGAAGATTCTTACACGCACAAGAAGCAATCTGGTGGTTCTGGTCAGTTTGGTAAAATCGATTACCGCATTCGTCCAGGCGAAGCGAACTCTGGTTTTACATTCAAATCAGTAGTTGTTGGTGGTAACGTTCCTAAGGAATTCTTCCCAGCTATCGAAAAAGGCTTTAAGTCTATGATGGAGCAGGGTGTTCTTGCTGGTTATCCTGTACTTGATGTTGAAGTAGAATTATACGACGGTGGTTTCCACGCAGTTGATTCATCTGCTGTTGCGTTTGAGATTGCAGCGAAAGGTGCATTCCGTCAATCGATTCCAAAAGCGTCTCCACAACTGATTGAACCAATCATGAAAGTTGATGTGTTTACGCCTGATGACCACGTTGGTGATGTTATCGGTGACTTAAACCGTCGTCGTGGTATGATCAAAGACCAAGAAGCTGGTGCAACTGGCGTTCGTGTTAAAGCTGACGTACCATTATCAGAAATGTTTGGTTACATCGGTCAATTACGTACTATGACATCTGGTCGTGGTCAGTTCTCTATGGAGTTCTCACACTACAGTCAATGTCCACAAAACGTAGCTGAAGCCGTAATGGAAGAAGCACGTGTACGTAAAGCTGCTAAATAATTAGTAGTTAAACGACAAAATATAAGAGCCCGCATTAGCGGGCTTTTTTTTTGCGTCAATTTTATGATTTTAAGTAATGCGTTTTAATCTTTTATAACTAGATTTAATCTGTTTTGCGATTAGATGCTTTCCACTGTTTTCTTTTTCTTCTGAGCCAGCTTGATATTCATGCTGTATAAACCATCTGGTAATTTGCTGCATTTCAGCAATAATTTCATCAGAAGCATGAGTTATCAGCCATGATAAAAACTTTTCTGGTGGATAATGCTGAATGTCACTCGCTGATTCTGTAGCGCCTTTAACATATCGACCGACACACCACTGCCTAGACATTAAATACCATTTTATATGTTCAGATTGTGCAACTTGACGAGTACTTCCATAGATAAAATAGCTAGTTAAGCACAAACAGATTAAAGCTAAACCTCCTAAACTTAACCACATTGGATGGGTAATGCTAAATTGTTGCATGAGTGCTTTGAGCAGATCTTGTTTATCTGAATTATCAAATGAACGAAATGAGCCATGCCACATCACTGCTCCTTGTTGCAATAACTGATGCAGTTGTTCTATCCCTGGGATATGGTTATATTTTGCCAAGCTAAACATATCTTGTGCTAAATACTCATCTTGATTGGTAAGCGCTTGCGCTAAGCCGTCACTGATCCGAGTGGGGGCAATCACTGCTGTTGGATCTAAGCGTTGCCAGCCTAAAGAGGGGTTATACACTTCTAACCAAGCATGTGCGTCATATTGATAAATCATTAATGTTGACTCGTTGACTTGCTCACCGCCTTGATAGCCTGCGACTAAGCGTGTTGGGTAACCTGCTAAGCGCAACGCATAGGCCATAGCAGAGGCATAATGTGAACAAAAGCCAGTTTGATAAGTAAACAAAAACTGATCGACCATATTTTCCTGCATCAGCGGTGGTTGCAATGTATAGGTAAAGTTTTCATCTAACAAAAAACGATTAAACGCGACAATAAATTGCGCTAGGCTAGGGTTGTTTTTACTCAATTGTTTCACCCATGCCTGTGTTTTTGGATTAAGCCTAGGATTAAACGTGCTTGGCACTTTTTGTTGGTTAACCTTAGGTAACTGTAAATACTGGGCTGTTTCGGGTTCTGATAATCGACGCTGATGGTTAGCATTGAGCATACTCATCGCTGAATAATTAGTGGTAAAGACTTGTGGTTGCGCATTGATAACATGGTTAGACGCGGTGATATGATAAAGATTTTTTTGTTGGCTGGATGTGGGTCCATCACTTTTAATATCAATAATAGCGTTAAGTGTTGGCACATACTGAGTTTGATTTGCCATTAGAATACTCTCATATTGCGTGAACTGAATGTCATTATGGCTCTGAGAGATAAGATGTTGTTGTGGTTGTATCGGTGCTAACAGTGGTTGTTGATAGGCTTGCTGTAATTGCGATTGTGACCATGATTCACCATCAAACTCATCAATGACTAAGGCGCGCCAATAGCGTTGATGAAATTTGGGGATCTCGCCTTGATTAAATTTGACTATCATAGCGAGATTGGCCGATTGGGCTAAATCTGCAATGTTGCCAGGTTTGACTATATCGGTTAAGCCTGTTGTCTCTTGTTTTGGAGCGGGGACTTGCCAAAATGGAGCAAAATGGGGTACGAGGAAATACATGATCAAGGCTATTGGCAATGATTGCACAAATAACCAAAGCGTCTTACTCAGCGATTGGCGTAAGGGGCGACTCGGGGCAAAGTGTGACGCTAGCGTTGCTAACAATACCACGACTAAGGCACTATAAAATACCGTAAATATAAATTCATTATGAATAATTAAACCTAGAGCCGCTAAGAATAAAACACTGATAAAAATAAATAAGAGATCTTTTTGGGTATGTAACACCATAATTTTCAAAGCGCTAGCCATGATTAATAAATTGATCATGGCTCGCAACATCGTCATATCTTGACTCATCACAACTAAAAGCGCACCTGACACTATGCCTAAAATATTAATTATGCGTGTGCCTGGTACATGCTGATAAAGTCCTAAATACAACAAAAATCGCATGATTACTGCAATGAGCCCAATCAACAAAATCCAAATAGTGACATGGCTGTACAATGAACAAGTAACCAAACAAAATGCCATTGTTAACGCCAGAAAGCTTTTATTATGTGCAGCAGAGCGTGGCTTACCTGCAATAGAATCGGCAAAAGTACTTTGTTGTGTGTTTACTCCATTGTTATTTGCGTTATTCATATGATGCCACTTTTTTCTGCGACGGGGCTTTTTTTGTCTGTAGTACATTAGCACTTATAGGAAACTCAGCTAATGCCGCTAAGCATGCTTGCTTATGAGCTTCACTGTGGTTGGGCGCAATGGTTTGAGTCGGTAAAAAAAGACCATATACTGCATTTTTATTGTGGCATTGGTTAATTTGATACGCTAATTGGCTTAAGCCTTTTTCGATATTGCCATGCATTGGTAAAGATAGGTAACCTTGTTCAGGAGAGGTGCCGGAAAAACGTTTACCTAACATATCTCCAGTTTTAGCTAATTGTTTCCATGCTACGCTATGTAACGGATCACCGTGTTGATATGCCACTAACGAATCAAAATCATCTGGTTGGTCTAAAGCTTTACCACCCATAGCGGTGCTGCGTGTGTCTTTTGCTAATTGTGCAATTTGTTCTAGCGGTATTGTGCCTGCAATGGGTTGAGGATAAACAGTTAAAGGTTGAATAAACTGTAAATGCGTCCAGCACCGAAATAAACCCAGCGGATAATCACATTGTAAGGTCATCCGCGGTAAGGGGCCTATTCCACGTTGCTGCGCAAAATAGCGAATATTTGCCGTACCTTGTAACGTATCTAATTCAATGGATTGGTAGCGTTTGGTTTGCCAAAAGCTCACCCATAACGTACCGCGCGTCGGACGGTCTGATTGACTAGGTAATATCTGTAATGGAATGGCAGCAGTCGTCCCTGCAAAGACAGGTTGAATGTGACCAATACTGACATACAAGCGTGCAAAATTTAAGAAGCTAGCAAACATGTGAACGATAAATAACGCAATGAGTATAAAACTCAGCATGATCAGGGTATTGGCTTGATAATTGGTACCAAAAACAAACAACAGAATGCTAAAAAATAAAAATACATAGCCAAATTTAGTCGGTAATATAAAAATCGATTGGTTATCTAGTTGATAGCGTCCCGCTTTTGGAATACGCCGATTTAACCACTTTTCTTTGCGGGTTGACAGTCGTTGTGTTAGATATTCTAAGTCCATCTACTATCCGCTTATGAGGCTTGAGCGATAATGGGATTAACCGCATCAACTAACAATTCACTGAGCATTTGATCGTCACCTAAGTCGGTTAATTCTGAACGTAAACGATGCTCGGCAACACTAGGTAGCACTGCTTGTACGTCTTCTGGTATGGCAAAATCTCGACCTTGTAAAAATGCCCAAGCTCGCGTCGCGCGCAATAATGCTTTTGTTGCACGTGGCGATAAAGCGTTTGGAAATTCAGGTTCGTTGCGTGTGTAATTAGCTAAGCGCAGGATATAATTGATTACCGCGTCAGATACATGGATATCTTGACACGCTTTTTGCGCAGCAAACAAATCAGTCACGGTTAACATAGGCTCTGTGGTGTGACGCGTATCATCATATTGTTCGACTAACATGCGCTTTTCAGCGTCGATATTGGGATAACCGAGTACGATGCGCATTAAAAATCGGTCTAACTGTGATTCAGGTAAAGGGTAAGTACCCGATTGAAATGACGGATTTTGTGTTGCGATTACAAAAAACGGGCGGGGCAGAGGGTAAGTCTTACCATCTATGCTCACTTGTTTTTCTTCCATCGCTTCTAATAATGCTGATTGGCTTTTGGGACTGGCGCGGTTGATTTCATCAGCTAGTACAATTTGATTGAATACGGGACCATGATGAAAGGAAAAGGTTTGTGCCGCTTGATCAAAAATAGACACACCTAAGACATCGGCTGGTAATAGATCTGAAGTAAATTGAATGCGTGTATCGGCTAATCCAAACACATTGGCAAGGGCATGTGAGAGAGTTGTTTTGCCCATCCCCGGCAAATCTTCAATGAGTAAATGACCATTTGCTAATAAGCATGTGACCGCTAGCTCTACTTGACGTTGCTTGCCAATTAACACTTGGCTGATCTTACTTACTGCGGCGCTAAAAAGGTGCTGCATATAATCCACATTCCTGTTAAGTCTTGTTAAAGCATAGACAACAAGCATACGTTTTGCTTATTAATCATCAGGTTAAGTTATAACAATGTAGTAATTATCGACGGTTTATTTATAAAAATGAGATGAAATATCAGTTAATTACGCTTACTATAGATTTTCTATTTAGATACGATATTTTTTAAACGTTATTATTCAAAAGGATGTGTCGATGGCGCTTCATGAACGAGCTGGTAAACCAGCACAACAATCCGATCTTATTAATGTTGCTAAACTGATTAGTGATTACTATACACTTGAGCCAGATGTTAGCATTGCTGAGCAAGCTGTCACGTTTGGTACCTCTGGCCATCGAGGTTGTGCCCATAAGTGCTCATTTAATGAAGCGCATATTGCTGCCATTGCTCAAGCGTTAGCTGAGTATCGACACGCACAAAAGATTACTGGCCCTTGTTATGTCGGTATGGATACGCATGCATTATCCGAGGCCGCGTTGACCACGACAATAGAAGTATTATGCGCCAATAAGGTCAATGTGGTGATTCAAGCTGCACGTGATTACACGCCAACTCCTGTTATTTCTCATGCGATTTTACAATACAACGCGTCGCATTCAGATCAAGCTGACGGTGTGGTGATCACGCCATCCCATAATCCACCGCAAGATGGTGGTTTTAAATACAATGCAACACACGGTGGTCCTGCAGATACGGACGCGACTAGCACGATTCAAAAGCGAGCTAATGAGATTATGTCGGCGCATAATGTTGCAGTAATTAGCATGCCAATTACTGAAGCGCTGGCCAGTGAATATTTAACTGAGGTTGATTTTGCGCCTGCTTATATTGACGATTTAGCTAACGTAATCGATATGCAAGCGATTGCCAATGCCAAGATTAAAATTGGTGCAGATCCACTTGGCGGAGCCGGCACTCGTTATTGGGCGATGATTGCACAGCAATACGGTTTAGACATTGATGTCGTTAATAACGATGTTGATCAGCGTTTTAGTTTTATGACGTTAGATAAAGATGGGCAAATCCGAATGGATTGTTCGTCACCGTATGCGATGGCGGGATTATTAGCACACAAAGATAAGTTTGCGTTAGCTTTTGGTAATGATGCGGATTTTGATCGTCACGGTATTGTCACGCCACAAGGATTAATGAATCCAAATCATTATCTTGCAGTAGCAATTGATTATGTACTTAATTATCGTCCGCAATGGGCTGAGAGCTTACAAATAGGCAAAACCTTAGTGTCTAGTTCAATGGTCGACCGTGTTGTCGCTAGCAATCAACGTCAGTTAGCTGAAATGCCAGTTGGTTTTAAGTGGTTCGTACAAGGTTTGTTAAACCAATCAATCGGTTTTGCTGGTGAAGAAAGTGCTGGAGGTATTTTCTTGCGTTTAGATGGGACGCCATGGGCTACCGATAAAGATGGCTTTATTTTATGTTTACTAGCTGCGGAAATGACTGCGGTTACGGGACAAGATCCCGCACAACGCTATCGCGCATTGACAGAAAAATTCGGTACACCGCATTATAAGCGCATGGATGTGGCGGCAACATTAGCTCAAAAACAAGCGTTATCATCGATGACTGCAGATGCCGTGACCGCTGATAGTATTGCGGGTGAAACCATTATCAATAAACAAACTCATGCACCAGGTAATGGCGCAGCAATTGGCGGCTTAAAAGTATCAACCGAAAATGGCTGGTTTGCAGCACGTCCGTCTGGTACTGAAAATGTTTACAAAATCTATGCTGAGAGCTTCATCTCTGCTGATCATTTAGAACAGTTACTCGCTGATGCTCAAACATTAGTTGAAAGTGTTATCGCTTAATCTAAAAATCGATAGTTTCCTGCCGAAAAAGAGTGAGAAAAGAAAGTTAAAATAGCCTCTTGTTAATCAAATGGAGTAATAGTGTTGCTATTATGTTAATGAGAGGCTTGTTGAATTCGTATTCAGTTTGATTTCTTTGATAATTAACAAATATTTTACATAAAGTTGTTGCAAGACTTGCTATATTATCTTGTAAATATTATTTGTTAGACAATATCACATTTTTCAAGAGAAATTATTATGTCATCTACTGTTCCAGTATTATCCAAGAAAGAATTTAAAGACGCAGTTGTGCGCCATCTCCATAGCACCTTAGGTACTGATGAAAACAAAGCGAATAACCATGCTTGGTGGAAAGCCACCAGTGCTGCTATCCAAGAAATGGTCTTAGAAGGCCTTCGCAAAACCCAAAAAACTCACTATGTAAACGATACTAGAGCCGTTCATTATTTTTCTGCTGAGTTTTTGATGGGGCGATTATTATCTAATAACATGCATAATTTCGGTGTGTTTGAACAAGCCCAAGAAGCATTAAAAGAATTAGGCGTAGATTTAACTGACGTATTAGAAGAAGAGCCTGATATGGCATTAGGCAATGGCGGTTTAGGTCGTTTGGCTGCATGCTATATTGATTCATTAGCCACCTTAGAATTGCCTGCAATTGGTTATGGTTTGCATTATGAACATGGATTGTTCCGTCAAGAGATCCGCAACGGTGAGCAAATTGAACGCCCTGATAGCTGGCGTGATTACGGTAACCCATGGGAAATCTGTCGTCCTGAATCACTACAAGAGATCCCTTTATACGGTTATGTTGAAACCAAATATGGTAAAAACGGCGGGATCCAAAAAGAGTGGCACCCGAGTATGATAGTCAAAGGGGTACCATGGGATATTCCTGTTGTTGGTTATGAAGGCAAAACAGTTAACGTATTACGCTTATGGCAATCTGAAGCATCTGATTATTTTAATTGGGATGTATTTAATGCTGGCGGTTATGTTGATGCACAACGTGAAAACGTACAAGCAGAAACCATTTCTAAAGTCCTGTATCCGAATGACGAAACTGAGGCGGGTAAAGAGTTACGCCTGATCCAGCAATATTTCTTTAGTGCGTGTTCACTCAAAGATATTATCCGTCGTTACAAGCGTGCGCATGGTGATGATTGGAGCCGTTTTGTTGATCAAGTCGTGATCCAGCTAAATGATACGCATCCTGCCATTGCGATCCCTGAGTTAATGCGTATCTTGGTGGACAGAGCAGAGCTTGATTGGGACAGCGCGTGGGCAATAAGTTCGAATGTTTTTGCCTATACCAATCACACATTATTACCTGAAGCCCTAGAAAAATGGCCTGTGCGTATGATCGAAAAAATCTTACCACGCCATATTGAAATTATTTATGAAATTAACCATCGCTTCCTCGCGGAAGTTGAAAAAGTGTGGCCTGGCGATAATGCGATGAAAGCTAAGTTATCAATCATTGAAGAAGCCGATGAAAAAATGGTACGCATGGGTAATCTTTCTGTCATTGGTTCATTTGCGGTAAATGGTGTTGCTGAGATCCATTCTAAACTGGTCAAAGAAAATCTATTCCCAGAATTTGAAACCATGTGGCCTGGTAAGTTAAAGAACGTCACTAACGGTATTACGCCACGTCGTTGGTTAAAAGCCTGTAACCCTAAATTATCTAGCTTAATCGATAAAAAGATTGGTGCAGATTGGCCGTTAGATTTAGATAAATTAACGGGTCTAGCTAAGCATGCGACGAACAAAACGTTCCAAAAGCAATTCATGAAAGTAAAGCAAGAAAACAAAGCATTACTTGCAGCTGAAATTAAGAGTCTAACTGGTATTGAGGTTGATACTAAAGCGATTTTTGATGTCCAAATTAAACGTTTACATGAGTACAAGCGTCAACATTTAAACTTGTTGCATATTCTAGCGCTATATCGTCGTTTGTTAGAAAACCCAAGTTATGACATGCACCCTCGTGTATTCATTTTTGGTGCTAAAGCAGCGCCGGGTTATAAACTTGCCAAAGATATTATTTACGCAATCAATGCCGTAGCAGAAAAAGTTAATAATGATCCTCGTGTTAACGGCAAACTCAAAGTAGTATTTTTACCTAACTATCGCGTCTCATTAGCTGAAAAAATGATCCCTGCTGCAGATGTATCAGAGCAGATTTCGACAGCGGGTAAAGAAGCGTCGGGGACTGGTAATATGAAATTGTCACTTAACGGTGCATTAACGATTGGTACTTTAGATGGTGCGAATATCGAGATTGCCGAAGAAGTAGGAGACGACAACATCTTTATCTTTGGTTTAACGGTTGATGAAGTACAAGCTCTGAATGATAAAGGATATAATCCTTATGATTACTACTATAAAAACCCAGAGCTTAAAGCGGTGATTGATTGGTTAGATACAGATTACTTTACACCAGGTAAACCACGTGCATTATCTTCAATTAAATACAGTCTACTTGATGGTGGCGATCCGTATCTATGTTTAGCGGACTATGATAGTTATTCTCAAGCGCAAGAGCGTGTGGATGCGGCTTATCGCGATCAAAGTGATTGGGCAAGGATGGCGATTTTGAATACCGCTAAAATGGGCAAGTTTACCTCTGACCGTTCAATTAAAGATTATGTTGAACGTATTTGGAATCTTGAGTCATGTCACGTAAAATAGGGCAATAAAATTATTATTGAGTAATATTCCCTATGTCATTATTTGCTAGTCAGCGCACTGAGTTTTTACATCATTCGCGCACCGCTCCTGAACAGTTTACCCACACTCAGGAGTGGTGGTTACCGAACCAAACTCAAGTTGTAGTGCATGCTGCTGGCATTATTGAATTTATCCCAAGCGAGTATGAAAAAGGCAAAGGTAGTCATGTCTTATATTCGTGTGGGGTACACGGTAATGAAACCGCTCCTATCGAGATTTGCAACGATTTAGTTGAGGCGCTATTAGCTCAAACTGTCACTTTAACAGTGCGTTTAATGGTGCAATTTGCAAATTTACCTGCAATGGATATTGCACAACGGTTTATCAGTGAAAACATGAACCGCTTGTTTTGTGGCGCACATGAGCCGCAACACAATGCTGAGCGAGTGCGTGCTGCTCAATTAGAACAACTAACCATTGCATTTTTTGCACAAGCGGACGATCCTAGCATTTGTTATCACTACGATTTGCATACTGCAATCAAAGACTCTGCGTATCCACGTTTTGCCGTGTATCCATTTTTACATGATAAAGCTTATTCTAAAGCACAGTTATTATGGTTAGCTAAAGCTGGCATTCAGGCAGTGTTGTTTTCTGAGTCACCGACTACTACCTATTCTTATTTTTCGTCGTTACAGTGTTCCGTACATAGCTTTACTGTTGAACTGGGTAAAGTAAAACCCTTCGGTCAAAATGATATAGCGGATTTTGCGCAAGCGCGAACTGCTTTATTTGATTTGGTGAGTGTGGATAGTTCGCATGTTACAGATAGTAGTTTACAAGGTGCTACAGATCCGAGTTTACCGGTTTTATTTCGGATCAAACAAATGATTTTACGCCATGCTGAAGATTTTAAATTTCACTTTTCTGATGATACGCCAAACTTTACCGCGTTTAACCAAGGCGATGTACTTGCTAGCGAATATGATGAGTATGGAGCGTTACTGCAATCTTACACTTGTGTTCAAGATGCTGAAGCCATTGTCTTTCCTAACGCTAACGTAACACTTGGTCAGCGGGCATTATTAACCGTTGTTCCCGTAACGGAACAGGAGTGTACATTTGATGTTTAATTTAGATGAGCGTTTACAAAACGATACATATTTTGTCGCCAATTTGCCGATATCTCAGTTATTATTGATGAATGATAAGCAATATCCATGGTTTATCTTGGTGCCTCGTATAGCCGACATCAGTGAAACTTGTCAGTTATCGGCGAGTAAACAAGTTGGCGTGTTAGCCGAGTCAAATGCGCTGAGTCAGGCATTACTCGACTTATATGTGCCGACAA
>Ga0233403_10000186_pt1 | contig 28429 bp, 18 predicted proteins | sample Na_oxic_1_MG_FD_179866 | JGI IMG/M metagenome (GOLD analysis project Ga0233403, IMG submission 179866) | Seawater microbial communities from Saanich Inlet, British Columbia, Canada - Na_oxic_1_MG | ecosystem: Environmental > Aquatic > Marine > Inlet | place: Canada: British Columbia | collected...
AAAGAAAATCTGTTACGACAGTGGATAATTGAACGTGGCTTTACCATTGAAAAAGTCTACTATGGTAATTGGTGTGGTAGAACAGACTTTGTTAGTTACCAAGATATAGTTATATTGCATAAGTAACGGTACATTTGCTTATCTTTTTTTCTGGTCCCTTCGCGACGGCTCATCGTTATACATAAATGTTTCATAAACTCTCGATTTAACTTTGCTTTTCTGTAAAGGTCAGGCATATGTTTAATCGCTGTTAATAAACCTTGTCATTGGATTCGGGTGGATTTTCGAGTAATGTTATAAGACGCTCACCTTCTACATAAGGCCCATTAAAAAGTTTTCGATTGGTTGATTATATACTAATTGTTGAAGTTAGTTAGCAAGCGAACAAAAATCTACCCCCGCCAACGCTGGACAAACGCGCTTACACTGGACAAACAATTTTTACTTGATGATAAGCGTGTTCTTGAGCAAGCTTTAGAAAATATTGACAAGCATTTTTGTATGGTTGGGCTGATGGAAAGATTTGCGGAGTCGGTGGATTTATTGGGTAAGAAACTAGATTGGCAATCTGCTTATGAAATTCCTCATCTTAATGTTGTATCCAATAAACACATTCAGGAAGTGGACGCACAAACGCAGGCAGCTTTAGAGAAATACAATCGTTTGGATATGTTGCTTTATGAGCATGTTAGCCTGAATTTTTCAGCAACCGTATAATTGTAGGGCAACGTTGTTGCCGCCACAATTTCTACTCGATGTTCAAGTTTTTACCAACCGAAAATTTGCGCTTTTGACAAGTTCAGTCATGTAGTCATGTAGGTCGGGTTAGATTTTTTTGCGCAGAAAAAAAACGTAACCCGACAAAGGTGTATCTTAAATAAATGTCGGGTTACGTTAGAGCAAAGCGCTTGATAAGCTAACCCGACCTACATGACTTTTGACAAGTTCAGTCATGTAGGTCGGGTTAGATTTTTTTGCGCAGAAAAAAAACGTAACCCGACAAAGGTGTATCTTAAATAAATGTCGGGTTACGTTATCGCGCGGAGCTTGATAAGCTAACCCGACCTACATGGCTTTACTTAGGAATGGATACAAAATGATTTGCCATTTTGTTTCGAGAATGGAGCGTAGCGGATTTCCCCAAACAGCTAGCCAACGGAGATTAATAAATGCCAGCACAAGCACAATTACCACAACCATATTATTACACACCCGAAGAATACTTAGCCTTAGAGGAAGATGCTGAGTACCGAAGTGAATACCATGATGGGGAGATGATAGCGATGACCGGTGGAACCGTTAATCACAATCGAATCGTGCGTAACTTAAGTCTCGAACTCGGTTTGGCACTAAAAAAACAAGATGATTATGAACTGTTTATGGGTGATGTCAAAGTATGGCTCCCCCATACCAGATGTTTTCTTTATCCCGATATTATGGTGATTGCCGGGCAACCGGCATACTATGAAAATCGTAAAGATGCGATTATTAACCCCCTTGTGGTTGTCGAAGTCTTATCAAAATCCACCCAAAATTATGATAAAGGTGATAAGTTTGATTATTACCGCAAACTTCCTAGTTTTCAAGAATATATTCTTATTAATCAGTATGAATTTTTGGTTGAACAATACACCAAAATCTCTGAATACGAATGGCGAATTGCTTATACAAATGATGTGGAAGCTTCTATAGAATTAGTAACTTTTCCGTTAAAAATTGCTTTAAAGGATATTTATAACAAAGTGGATTTTGTTGAAGAGGACTAAGACACGTTTGTAGGTGGGTATGCGAGCAGTATAGCCTTTGTCTCAAACTGACTGATAGTGGCTGCTATTTCAACTATATATTTTCAGAAGAAAAAATTAACCCGATTAGCACCGCCTTGAATTAGGGCACGGGTGCTGATGTTGGTGAGTTTGATACTAGTCGTCGTGCCCCCACTGCCTGTTATTCCGCATGATGCGGGATTTCTTATACAAGCTTGTCTCCCCGATTCGTATCCTTCATCACTTTTTGGCGCGTAGCCATACAACTGATTAACCTCCGCCTCGAAAAGCACGCGGTTGTAGATGCGGATATCATCCAACTTCCCTTCATAAGTGGCATCTACTTGGGGGTTTAATTTTTGTTAGTTACCAAGATATAGTTATATTGCATAAGTAACGGTACATTTGCTTATGAATTGATTCTTAAATAGATTTTTGGGAAAAATCGGATTTCTTTGAGGTTTAAAAAAATTTTGTTGAAGCCAGAAATCCGATTTTTGAAAAAAATCGGATTTCTTTGACGTTTGAGTGGTACGAAAACTTCCGCCCTTCAGCACTAGGTAAACTTCCCGGTTCCTATAATGATTGAATTATAAGTATGATTTCTAGTCAACGACAACATTACTACTTTCAAGCAATGTATTAGCAAGAGGCGCGTAGTAAGCCAATGCTGTTTCTACTGGGAATTTATGACTACCCACAATATTAGGATGATAAGGAATTTTAATGGTTTCTTCGTCTTTACCTAGCTTCAAGTAAGGCTCAATTTTTTCAACTAATGAAGTTCCGATAATGCCTTCTGGAACCGGTGATAAAACTAATTTGGGGCGAGTATAGCCCAACTTTTCCAATACATCTCGAATAAGGCAAACCCCTTCGGTATTTTGTTTACTGGGATAAAGTGTTATAAAGGCTTCATCAGCTAAACACAGTAATGATAATCCTCCCCATTCGTTTAGCCCGGTTCTGGCATCAATTAGCATAATATCTGGTTGAATTTGTTCCCATAACGCTTGTTCAAATTGATACCAAGGCTCTTTTGAAGAAGCAAATAATTGTGCTGTGTTCAAAACGGATAGACGTTGAATATAGCGTTGGCCTATTTTCCCAGCCGGTATCACAAACAGTTCACGGAGAGTTGATGGATCGGTAATACTATAAACAATACCGCTACGCTGTCCTTGGTGACTGCCACTTAAATGAATCTGAGGCGGATGTTCTTTGTCAAAAAAAACTGTCTGACGTTCCCATAAGTAATCAATTAAACCCGTTTCCAGTGAGGTATCTGCCTCCGGCAGTAAAGCTTGTAGCCCGGGTGCTTCAACGTCCATGTCAACCAAAGCAACACGCTTACCGGCACGCGCCAATTGAAAAGCTGTTTGTATCAATGCCGTAGTGCGCCCAACACCACCTTTATAAGAATAAAATACCACTCGTTTTATCGGATGTTTACGTGTCGTAATAGTTTTACCGGAAGAGAGCATATCAATCGCTTCTTCCCAAGAAGTAGGTATAAAATTCTCTGCAGTGCAGAGATTTATATTCTCATTAGCTGCTTCTGTTGGTGTATAAAGCTCAATAATTCCAGCGATTAAACCAGCCTCTTTAATTAAGGGTTCCACCGGTTGTAAACGTTGATTTCGAGTTTGGTTTTGGAATTTTTCTGAGACTATGGTCAATAGCACAAAATTTTCGGTGCCAACGTCTAATTCAAATTGATCCGAAAAATTTTTCCGGAGTAACTTCCGAAGTTTTATTGCGGCTTTATTCATTGCAGCTTTAAGCTTGTCATTGGGTTCGGGCGGATTTTCGAGTAATGTTATAAGACGCTCACCTTCTACATAAGGCCCATTAAAAAGTTTTCGATTGGTTGATTATATACTAATTGTTGAAGTTAGCAAGCGAACAAAAATCTACCCCCGCCAACGTTGGACAAACGCGCTTACACTGGACAAACAATTTTTAGCAGACTACAATGACCATACGATATATCTGGAAAATTCTTACCCACCGTTCTCAATTGATAATAAATAATTGGAAATTACCAACTAATTTCTGAGTTATACTGTACACGGGCACAATTTAAACTTTTATGTAGGGCTCCCCAGGTATTTTTCTTGCCCACCATTTTAAAAAATTGTCATGTCTAATAAAATTAATAATTCAAATTGTGAATTGTCCATTGTTATGCCTTGTCTGAATGAGGCCGAAACTCTTGGTGTATGTATCCAAAAAGCCAAAAATTTTTTGGATGACAACAATGTGCAAGGGGAAATAATTGTCGCCGACAATGGTAGTACAGATGGTTCCCAAGATATTGCTCAAATGCAAGGGGCCAAAGTTGTAAATGTGGCTGAAAAAGGTTATGGTAACGCCCTTATGGGTGGGATTCGGGCCGCGCAAGGAGAGTATGTCATCATGGGCGATGCCGATGATAGCTATGATTTTTCTAAGCTTGAGTATTTTTTAGAAAAATTACGCGCCGGTTTTGATCTAGTCATGGGTAATCGGTTTAGCGGAGGAATAAAATCCGGTGCTATGCCATTTCTTCACCGGTATTTGGGTAATCCGGTTTTAAGTGGTATTGGCAAGCTTTTTTTTAAAAGTCCCATTGGAGATTTTCACTGTGGACTACGTGGTTTTAAAAGAGAATCAATCTTGGGTTTAGATTTGCAGACAACCGGGATGGAATTTGCCAGCGAAATGGTGGTAAAAGCTACTTTGCATAAACTCCGTATTACTGAAGTGCCAACAATATTACACCAAGACGGGCGTAGTCATCCACCTCATCTACAAAGTTGGCGTGATGGCTGGCGGCATTTGCGATTCTTGTTAATGTATAGCCCCCGTTGGTTGTTTCTTTACCCGGGACTCGCACTAATTGCAATTGGATTAATCGGCATGGTATTACTACTGCCTGGCCCACTCAGTATTGGGGCTATCACCTTTGATATCCATACGTTGTTACTTTCCGGAACGGCGATTGTGCTTGGTGTTCAGACTTTAACGTTTGCTATTTTGGCTAAACAATTTGCTATTAACAACAAACTCTTGCCACACGATTCACGTTTTATATCGTTAATCGACACAATTTCGATGGAAAAAATGTTGATAATTGGTGTACTAATGATGCTTGGCGGTTTTTTTGGAATTGTTTATAGCATATTTTTTTGGGGAACTGTGGATTTTGGGCCACTTGTCGCAAGTTTTTTGATGCGTATTCTGGTTCCCTCTGTAACACTGGTTGCGGTTGGTTTTCAAATTATTATTGCTAGTTTTTTTAAGGGAATTTTAGACTTAAAGATACACTAAATTTACATTTAGAACTAAAAAATTAATTATGTCTACAAAAACGAAAGTTATTATTTTGCTATTATCCATTGTAAAACTTTGGCTAATAGTAGTAATGCCTCTTACTGCATGGGGGATTTCTGCTCTTGATGATCGTTTGTTTTTAGATTTGGCTCATTCTCTTATTCGAGGTGAATGGTTAGGTACTTATAGTGAACGGACTCTTGCTAAAGGGCCAATGTATCCAATATGGATAGCAATTAATTTTTATGTCGGTTTACCCCTTTTACTTGCACAGCATCTTTTGTTCCTATGTGCTGGATTAGTGCTAATTACTGCATTACAGAAAATTGTGAAATACCCAAGCTTGTTGATATTTCTATATGCACTGATTATTTTTAGCCCACATCTGGAGACATTAACAAGAGTGGTACGAGGAGGTATATATCCAGCATTATCTCTTTTAATTTTAGCTGGCTTGATTGGATTATATGCGAATCGTTCCAATAAGTTGATAAATTTTGGGTTATGGGCAGTGTTCCTAGGAGTAATTTTGACAGCATTTTGGCTAACACGCGAAGAAGGTATATGGATAATGCCATCTGTCATTCTAATTATTGCTTACGTACTGTTCTTAATTTACCGTACTGAGAAATTGTCTTTAGGATTTTTTAAAAGGTCTGTCATCTGCCTATTACCCCTGTTAATTCTATTTGGAGGTTTACAAGTTGTTTCTTTGATTAATAAAGTGTATTATAACTCTTACAATGTTGTAGAAGTTAAATCAGAATCATTTTTATCTGCTTATGGTGCATTATCACGAGTAAAACACCCCAACTGGAAACGCTATCTCCCAGTACCAAGAGAAGTACGCCAATCTATTTACCAAGCCAGTCCAGCATTTAAAGAATTAGAATATTTTATAGAAGAAAAAAGAAGGGGATGGCAAACTCTTGGTTGTATTTACAAAAATAAGTATCCTCAGGTTTGTGGTGACATTATGGGAGCACTATTTATGTGGGCATTACGTGATGTAGTTGCTTTAGCCGGTTATTATAAATCTGGAGATGTAGCAGAACGCTATTATTTACGTCTTGCCACCGAGGTCAATACAGCATGTGATAAGGGTATTTTAGATTGTTTCCCAAAGCGTGCCACTTTGATACCACCATTTAAATATGTATACATAGAACTAACTTTAGAAGCTTTTTGGCGGGGTATAAAGTTTCTCGTACAAGGATTTAACTATTCCATTACTAAAAATCCGACTAGTAAAGGAACAGAAGAATCGCAGATATTATTTAAAGACATTACACGAGAGCAATTAGCACCATTACCTTTACCAAAAGTAAGGAAAATACATGGGTGGGCTTTTAGTTTTAAAGAAAAACAAGTTTATTTTCAGGTGAAAAAACGCCAAAGCAACATTTTAGAAACTTTTTCAGTTAAAAAATTTCACAGCCCGGTTGTTTATCAACATGCAAAAAACAAAACCGGGAAAGATTACGAACCCGCAAAAAATGCTCGTTTTATCATTATTTCTTCTTGTTTAGAACAATGCGATTTACTAATTTTCGACAATCAATCATTACTGGCAACAGTGAATATTGATACAAAAAAATCAAAATTGTTTTCCAATGATTTATGGTTTCATATTGATGCTATAACAACTAAAAATCAAAAAGAAAATTTATCATTGCAAAACGAACTAAATAAAGTAAAGATTGCTATCCTAAAAAAAATAGCGATATTATATAAACTTGTAATTCCTTGGTTGTGTGGTTTTGCTATTGTGGCTTATGTAATGAGTTTTGGGATTGGTATTTTACGTCGCAAGTTTACTTTTCTTTTTATTTTGAATACGGCCATAATTGGGGCGATTGTAGCACGACTACTTATTCTCGCACTAATTGATGTGATTTCATTTCCGGCCATTAGCTTTCTATATATGAGTCCTCTATTTCCGTTCTTGCAGGTTTTTTTAGTATTGGCTATAGTGGATTTAATGTCATTCAAATCAACAAAAATGTTGTTCAATACACGTTAAAGATTCATTTTATGATAGATTATTATTCACTTAATCGCCTTAGTCCTTTAGCTAGTATCCGTAGTCACTTTGCAATCAAGGCACGCCAAAAGATGTTTGATTTGTTTAATCAAGTGATTAAGCCTACAGCAACTTGTCGTATTCTTGATTTAGGGGTTACGCCAGATCGTTCACTTCCAGAATCAAATCTCTTTGAACGTCTTTATCCTCATAAGCAAAATATTACTGCTGCTAGTATTGAAGAAGCTTCTTTTTTGGCAGATATTTATCCAGGAATGAAGTTTGTCAAGATCACAGATAACCATCTTCCTTTTTCTGATGATGAATTTGATGTCGTGTTTTGTTCCGCCGTCATTGAACATGTTGGTGATCAAAATGCACAACCGGCATTTGTAACGGAAGCACTTCGGGTATCAAAAAAGTTTTTCTTTACAACCCCAAATCGTCAATTTCCAGTTGATTTTCATACGATGATTCCAATAATACATTGGTTGCCACAGACAAAACACCAGTGGATACTATCGAAGTTAGGATATGATTTTTGGGCAAAAACTGAAAATCTTAATCTGTTAACTCCAAAAACTTTACTAGACTTGTTTCCATCTCAGACTACCACATTATACAAATATAGATTATTTGGATTACCATCTAATCTCATTGTCTATGGTACCAAATAACAATAAAACGAGGTTGCAATTATTTAGATGAAACTTATAGAAACTGTCCACAGTAAATATGTTTTCCAGCGTCGAGTACATATTCTTGCCGAACATATTGCCAACTGCTTGTCACCCAATAGTAAAGTTCTGGATGTTGGTTGTGGGGATGGATTGCTTGATTCTTTGATTGCTAAACAACACCAAGAACAACTGGAGATTGAAGGAATTGATGTACTTTTGCGGAAACATACCCATATTCCGGTTAAGCTTTTTGATGGCACTCATATCCCTTACGAAGATAACCGTTTTGATGTTGTTATATTTGTTGATGTATTGCATCATACAGAGCATCCCCAACTTTTATTAAAGGAAGCTAAACGAGTTGCACGGCATTCGATTGTACTGAAAGACCATTTAGTAGAAGGGGTGTTTGCAACATCGACCTTACGTTTTATGGATTGGATTGGTAATGCCCACTATGGTGTAGCTCTGCCTTATAATTACCAGTCAAAACTTCAATGGGACAGAACTTTTACAGAGCTTGGTTTAACTGTAGTAAACTGGAAAACCAATTTGAATCTGTACCCTTTACCGGCTCATTGGTTGTTTGACAGAAATTTACATTTCATTGCCAAATTGGATGTTAATAAGTATTGAGACATAAAAATTTTTAATGTTTTTTGGAGTCCAAAGCTAAAGCTTTAGACTCCAAAATACTTAATGTTAGAACTGTCGGAAAAAAGGTAAATTTCAATGTTAGAACAGTCAGAAAAAAGAGCATTTTATATCAAACTGTTTGCCGTTGCTTTAGTGATATTGGGTGCTAGACTTTGGCTTATTCAAAACTTTGGCAGTTCTATACCGTTTTGGGATCAATGGGGTGCAGAAGCCGCTAATCTATACTTGCCGTGGCTAAATGACAATTTAACCTTCAATCATCTTTTTGCCGCAAATAATGAGCACAGAATTTTTTTTACGCGCATATTGAGTTTATCATTACTGGTTTTAAATGAGATACAATGGGATCCCCTACTTGAGATAGTTGTCAACGCTTTGCTCTCTACTTTAACAGCAGTTCTCCTAATTGCGATGTTAAATCGTTTCTTCGGAAGGGCCTTTCAAAACCTAATCTTAATTACCGTTGCGGTGTTGTGGAGTGTTCCTTATGCGTGGGAAAACACATTGGCAGGTTTTCAATCCCAGTTTTACATGATGCTGCTTTTTACGCTAATAACACTATGGGGATTACTTCAAGACAACTTTAGTTTCAAATGGTGGATAGGTGTCATCTTTGGGTTATCAGCCATTTTCACTGTCGCATCAGGTTTTTTTATTTTACTTGTTCTTATTGTTCTTAAACTATACTTGATAGCCATTGATACGGGTAAAAGACGAACCCATTTGCCCACTTTACTCGTTAGTATTGCTATTACAAGTCTCAGCCTTATGTTGATTGTAAGAGTGTCCCGTCATGAAGTCCTTATTGCCAATAATATAACTGAGTTTATGTTGGCTTTTGGTAAAGCATTAGCATGGCCTTGGGTCACTCACCCGTTTGCCAGTTTGGTGCTTTATTTACCATTTTTAGCCTTAGTATTCAGAACGTTATGGCTACGTCGCAGACCTTCACACGCTGAATTATTTGTATTGGCTTTAGGCGGATGGATCATATTACAGGCTGCAACTATGGCTTATGCGCGCGGGGCCAGTGGTGCAATCCCAGCATCAAGATATATGGATATTCTGGCGTTGGGCGTAATAGTCAATTTATTGGCTTTTCACTTTATTAGCCAATCTTGGTACGGTTTGCCCGGTTGGATAAAGCCGTATGTAAATACTTATGCTTCTTTATGGAAAATGTTAGTAGTGTCAGGAATAGGTGGCTTGATGGTAATGGGATCATGGCCTCATATCCAACAGAGAAGTTTGCAATATGCCGAACAAATAAAAAATACCCGTGAATTTATTCGCACCGGTAAATTAAGCACGCTTCAAAAACCCCATTTACATATTCCGTATCCTAAGCCCAAACGCCTTGCCGGTTTGTTGTCCAATCCACAGCTCCGGGCTATTTTGCCACATACCCTTACCGTGCCAAGTTTACTGCAATCCTCCCAAAGTAATTCTCCATTCGTTGTTAATGGGTTTTATCCCACAACCGGGAGATACCAAAACGAAACCACACTTGGTTCCTACAATAATCTCGGTGATAAGGCAACCGGACGCTTTGAAAGTACCCCGATTAAATTGGAGCATAGCTTTATGGAAATTCCGGTGGCGGGCTATCTGGGACAAGAGGGCCTAAAGTTACAATTGGTAGTAGAAGGACAACCAGAACCAATTGCCATTATACCGCCTAAGCTTGCGAGACAAAGTTGGGTATCTTGCTATGTACGCACTCCAAAACAACCTTTCAAGTTGGTAGCTCACGACAATCGCCCAGATTTATGGTTTGCATTTGCAATGCCGAGAAGTCTAGGCTCTTTATCTTTTCTAACCATTTGGATACTCGAACATGGTTGGATGGTATTTATTATAGGTATAGCATTGTTAAGTATCCGCCCCACATTTATATTGCCTTATTAATAATTGGTGTCAATGCGATTGATTACATCCATCCTACAAGAGAGTACTGGATATGCTGTCGGTTAGCCAAACCGGTTAGGTATTAAAGACTTGGCAGGTTTAGTAGCTTTTACTTACGGTTGCGGTTTTTTCAATACTACTACTTTCAAGCAACGTATTAGCAACACTTATGTCTGCCCTACAATTACGTTGTATTTATACGATTTCATGTAGGGGCGAACCTAAGTGTTCGCCCGGTATTGCTGAAATCATCGTTAATGTTGGAAAAATTTTAATGTTAAAACCGTCAGAAAAAAAGTTAATTTCAATGTTAGAACAATCAGAAAAAAGAGCTTTTTATCTCAAATTGTTTGCAGTAGCTTTAGTGATATTGGGTGCCAGACTTTGGCTTATTCAAAACTTTGGCAGTTCTTTACCATTTATGGATCAATGGGGTACTATTAGTGTGCTTTTGCCGTGGTTAAATGGCACTTTAACATTTGACAATCTATTTGCCGCACATAATGAGCATAGAATTTTTTTTACGCGCATATTGAGTTTATCATTGCTGGCGTTAAATGAGAGACAGTGGGATCCCTTACTTGAGGTAGTTGTCAACGCTTTGCTCTCTACTTTAACCGCAGTTATCCTAATTGCGATGTTAAATCGTTTCTTAAGGGGGGCTTTTCAAAACCTAATCTTAATTACCGTTGCGGTATTGTGGAGTGTTCCTTATGCGTGGGAAAACACGTTGATAGGTTTTCAGTCCCAGTTTTACATGATGCTACTTTTTACGCTAATAACACTGTGGGGATTACTCCATGACAACTTTAGTTTTAAATGGTGGATAGGTGTTATTTTGGCGTTGTCAATTATTTTTACGATGGCATCCGGTTTTTTTATTTTATTGGTTCTTATAATTATTAAGTTATACTTAATAATCATTGATATGGGCAACAGACGTTCTCATTTGCCGACGTTATTAGTTGGTATTATTGTAACTTCTATATCTTTAACATTGTTAGTCGAAGTACCACACCATATTCCTTTGAGAGCCAGTAACATAAACGAATTTATACAAGTCTTTGGTAATGCCTTAGCATGGCCCTGGGTTATTCATCCGTGGCTATGTTTATTGCTTTATTTACCATTTGTGGCTTTGCTATTAAGGATATTATGGCTACGTCACAAACCTTCACAAGCTGAATTATTTGTATTGGCTTTAGGCGGATGGGTCATATTACAGGCTGCAAGTATGGCTTATGCGCGTGGAGCTGGTGGTGCAATTCCGGCATCAAGATATATGGATATTTTGGCATTAGGTGTACTCGTCAATTTATTGGCTTTTCACTTTATTAGCCAATCTTGGTACGGTTTACCCGGCTGGATAAAGCCCTATGTAAATACTTATGCTTCTTTATGGAAAATGTTAGTAGTGTCAGGAATAGGTGGCTTGATGGTAATGGGATCATGGCCTCATATCCAACAGAGAAGTTCGCAATATGCCGAACAAATAAAAAATACCCGTGAATTTATTCGCACCGGTAAGTTAAGCACACTTCAAAAACCCTATTTACATATTCCGTATCCTAAGCCCAAACGCCTTGCCGGTTTGTTGTCCAATCCACAACTCCGTGCTATTTTGCCACATACCCTTACCGTGCCAAGCTTACTTCAATCCTCCCAAAATAATTTTCCATTCGTTGTTAATGGGTTTTATCCCACAACCGGGAGATACCAAAACGAAACCACACTTGGTTCCTACAATAATCTCGGTGATAAGGCAACCGGACGCTTTGAAAGTGCCCCGATTAAATTGGAGCATAGCTTTATGGAAATTCCGGTGGCGGGCTATCTGGGACAAGAGGGCCTAAAGTTACAATTGGTAGTAGAAGGACAACCAGAACCAATTACCATTATACCACCTAAGCTTGCGAGACAAAGTTGGGTATCTTGCTATGTACGCACTCCGAATCAACCTTTCAAACTGGTTGCCATTGACCAACGTACTGATCGGTTTGGATGGTTTGCATTTGCAATGCCGAGAAGTCTAGGCCCTTTATCTTTTATAACCATTTGGATACTCGAACATGGTTGGATGGTATTTATTATAGGTATAGCATTGTTGAGTATCCATCCTACATTTAAGTGCTGAACCCAATAGTGAACGGAACCGTTGTTGCCTAATTTTTAACATATTGTTATTTAAGATTTTTTTAAGCTTCAAAGAAATAAGATTTTCCAAAAATCGGATTTCTGGCAGATTTAAATGGTTCAAATTAAATAATAGACATTATACCGATTTAACTTACTTAATTTATCAGGAGTGCGTACCTTGCACGAGCACCTGACTCTCGAACATTCTTTAAATCGGTATAATGTCTAATAACGGTATGCAGTTTCACTTCTAACTTGAGAAAGGTATTATGAAAAAGTTTCATTCACAACTGAAAAACCTGTTTATTATCATTGTGTTGTTCGTGAACTTCGGTATAGTTACCCACGCTACTGAAGAAAAATCAGAATTGGTATTTCTGAATTGGGATAAATATATCGATCCGGAACTTGTTAAGGCGTTTGAAGCCAAGTTCCATGCTAAACTGAAACCGGTTTATTTTGAAACCGATGAAACCAGAACTGAACTCCTGCTTACAACCGATGGCAAAGGCTATGATGTTGCTATTGTGGCAGATTCCCATATTGCTTCTTACGTCAAACGTGGTTGGCTTGCACCAATTGATAAATCGAAGCTTCCAAATTTGCGACATGTTGATTCGCAGTGGTTGGAATCGCTGGGTCAAACAAAGAGGTATGTAGTACCCTATTTGTGGGGAACATTGGGAATCGTCCATCGTAAAGATTTAATCAAAGAAGAAATTACCAGTTGGAAACAACTCTACCAGCCAAGCTCCGCGTTTCAGGGTAAAATTGTTATGATCAACGATTCCGGCGAACTCATTGGATTGGCGTTAAAATCATTGGGTTATTCCCCAAACAGTAGTAAGAAAAAGGAACTTGATGCTGCCAAGAAATTGCTGTTAGCCCAAAAACCTTATGTTAGGGCTTATGAATACCCCGATATGGGAAAAGACTCAAAACTCGTAACCGGTGAAATATGGATGGCAATGATGTATAACGGTGACGCGCTGGCACTTAAAGATGAGCATCCGCAAATTGTTTTTACGGTGCCAGAAGAAGGCTCAATGCTTTGGTGTGATTATTTGGTGGTAATGGCAGGCTCCCAGAAAAAAAAGCTGGCAATGGATTTTATTAATTTCTTAACTGAACCACAGAATGCCGCTCGTTTATCTGAGTATTTACAATTCGCAAGTCCTAATAAGTCTGCGGAAAAATTGCTGCCAAAGGAACATTTAAAGAATCCACTCATCTATCCTACCCCGGCAGTGTTGGCTAATTCAGAACTTTTCAAAACCAAAAAGGCGCGGGTGCGGAAAAAATGGAATGCTATTTACTCAAAAGTGATTGAATAATCGCAGTTTGGCATAGAAGCTAGAAATCAGATTTTTGCAAAAAATCTGATTTCTTTAATACCAACCGGGGTGTTAAATTTGAAGCAATTTTGTGGTTTTCACCAGATTTGAAGGCTTACGCTCTCAATCCGTTTGAAAAAATCGAATTTTTTGAATATTATCAAGAGTAGCGGATTTCTCTTTACCAAAAATATGGTGAAAAATGATTTTCTCGTTCCCACGCGCCTTAGCTATCATCGTTATACACAAGTCAAAATGTAGGGTGGGCAAGGTTTTTTTTGGTGAGCCTTAAGCACAAATCAAAATGTAGGGTGGGCAAGGTTTTTTTTGCCCACCAATCGCTTAAAGGCTCCCCAAAAAAAAGACTTTGCCCACCCTACATAATAATAACGATGAGTACAATTATCCTAAGAGAAAATAAGATACCAAAATACTCATAAGGAACGTGCATGAAATAACCTAGGAAACGTAAGGGCAACCACAAGGGATTGCCCCTACAAATCATCATGTTACGTAGGGGCAATCCTTTATGGTTGCCCTAATTATGAGTACAAGAAGTTGCTGGCGGATGCTAAGGCCATCTATGTTTTCCGCAATGGCACATGCGTATATTCCAATGAATTGATGCCGGAGGCGGACGCTGTTGAGATAATGAAAGAACATGGCCCCGTTCAGGTTGGAACGCCAGCCGGTGACTTTCACGTCGCAGCAGTCGAATTACCGCTTCCGGGATTTGTCCTAAAATATTCACACCCACAGCTCGTTTCCTTCATCAGCAATGAAGAGTGTCCATCAGATTGTCCCGAACACTTGGTTGGCTTCATGGTACGACTCGGTCGGGACATGGATTCTAGGGATCTGTATATAGTAGCGAGCAATGTCCAAGAAACATAAATTCGATCTTTATTTTCAATTAGGCAAAATGCCGTCCATTTTTGGACTCCAAAATATCCGATAATTTTGTAATTATTTGATACGTAATAGAGTTTATACCGATTTAACACAACTTATTTATTTTATTAAAATTCCTATTTTTAGAAAAGCCAAGTAGGTCGGGTTAGATTTTGTGGGCGAAGCCCACAAAACGTAACCCGACAAAGATGTATTTGAATCGGTAAATGTCGGGTTACTAACCCGACCTACTGCTACCTTGGCAGTGTTGGCTAAGTAGGTCGGGTTAGATTTTGTGGGCGAAGCCCACAAAACGTAACCCGACAAAGATGTATTTGAATCGGTAAATGTCGGGTTACGTTATCGCGCGAAGCTTGATAAGCTAACCCGACCTACTGCTACTAACCCGACCTACCTGACTCAGGACATAAATCACAATTATTCAATTCGTTTTTAGAAACAATCCTTGTGGAAATGTTACGATTATACACATGAAATTACAAACCAAAATCCTTTGGTTCCTTATTCCCATGATTGTCCTGCCGTTATTTTCTTTGGGTTGGATAGCTTATGAACAATTAAAAATTACTGCCCAACAGACGATAGTAAAGCAAATGGACACGCTTTTGAATCAAACGGCATTGCAAGTTGAGTCTTTTCAGCAAACTGCCTTAGCCAATGTAGAATTGTTTTCTGGTTCCACTATGCTTAACAGCTATTTGTTAGCTGATGAAGATGACCGTTATGATTTGCTGCAATTGCCTTTGCTTAAATTGTTTGCTAGTTATAACCGTGCCTATCCTCACTATTACGAGATAAGGGTATTATTGCCAGATGGTTATGAAGATGCACGCTATACTGCTACTGACTTGGATAATATTACCGAGGAAGAAGGGGAAACTTTTTACTTTCAAACCATGCAGCAGGCTTCGGTGCCAATATATACTACTTTTTTAAAAAATCCCGATGATAAAGAAAATGTTTTCTTAGTGGCAAAGCGGCTCCAATTTGTTGATCGGCGCATTGATGGGCCTGATGCCCATATTCCTAAATTAAGAGGATATTTAGTTATCACGGTTAATTTAGACTTCATGGCAAAACAGGTAAAGAATAACCTTATTGGCAAAAGTGGTATTATTTTCTTCACTGACAATCAGGGCAAGATTCTGTTTCATCCCATAAAATCTCAAATTGACCAAGTTTTACCAACAAATTTATTGGAATCGGTAAAGCAAGAGACTTTTTTTAAGGGCCAATATCAGCACCAAACTCTTTTATTCCAAGGGCAACGTTTGCATAAAAACTTGTTTTTAGTGGCAGCATTGCCGGAACAAGAACTATTAGTAGCCAGCCAAACTTTGGGCAAAGTAGTAGCTGCTATAACCTTCGTTGCCATCGTCATCACAATGACTTTACTGTTATTTTTATTAAATTATCTGCTCATATATCCAATCCAAAAATTAAGTCAAGCAGCACAAGCAATTGAAAACGGTAATTTAGATACACGTATAACTATCCCCACCAAAGATGAAATTGGAATGTTAGCTGCTCAATTCAATCAGATGGCGTTGGGCCTCAAAAAGACAGATGAACTCAAAAACGAATTTTTAGCTAATACTTCGCACGAATTAAAAACGCCATTAAATGGAATCATTGGTATTGCTGAATCATTGCTTGATGGTGTCAGTGGTGAATTGCCGGACAATACGAAGATGAATTTAGCTATGATTGTTTCGAGTGGCCGGCGGTTAGCAACTTTGGTTAATGATATTCTTGATTTGTCCAGACTCAGACATAAAAAACTTAATTTACAACTAAAACCAATTGACCTTAGAGAAAACGTTGCCATTGTGTTGATGCTAAATCAACATTTGTTGGCTCAAAAAAAGTTGCAACTGATTAATGCGGTGCCGGATGATTTGCCAGCGGCTTATGCTGATGAAAATCGGGTACAACAAATTCTCCACAATCTGATTGGTAATGCGATTAAATTCACCGAGAGTGGTCATATTGAAGTGTCGGCTAAGGTATTTTCAATACTGAAGGACGGGGTTGCAAACCCTGTCCAGCATAAGTTTTCAATACTGAAGGACGGGGTTGCAAACCCCGTCCAGCATATTGAGGTAACTGACAGTGATAATTGGTTACAGATAACTGTATCTGATACCGGTATTGGTATCCCAGCCGATAAGTTAGACAGCATTTTTCAACATTTTGAACAAGCTGATGGCGGAACAGCAAGAGAGTATGGTGGCACCGGTTTAGGTTTAGCCGTAACCAAACAACTGGTAAATTTGCACGGCTCCGAACTTTTGGTCAGTTCCACTGTGGGGGAAGGCTCACAATTTACCTTCAGTCTTCCAGTTTCAGAACAGCTTGCCCAAACTACTTATGACAACTTAAATATTGCAATTCAAAGTGATGAAATTCCCGAATTGATTGATAGTAATCTCTCTGGGGACGGATTTAAAATTTTTATTGTCGATGATGAACCAATAAACCGGCAAGTATTTATTAATCATCTGCGGTTAGAAAATTACGCAATCGTTCAAGCTGCTAGTGGCATAGAAGCTTTGGAAAAAATTGAAAATGGCTATCATCCGGATCTTATTTTACTGGATGTGATGATGCCTAAAATGAGTGGCTTTGAATTTTGCCAAAAACTTCGTGAATATTATTGTGCAGTTGAATTGCCGGTTTTGATGGTAACTGCTAAAAATCAGGTGGTGGATATCGTTGAAGGCTTTGGAATAGGAGCGAATGATTATTTAACTAAACCAGTTTCTAAAAATGAGCTATTATCAAGAATAAGAACTCATTTACAGTTGGCTCAAATCAATGTTGCTTATAATCATTTTGTACCCCATCAATTTCTCCAAATGTTAAACAAGAAAAGTATTATTGAGGTGCAACTTGGTGAACATGTGCAGCGAGAGATGACTATACTTTTTGCCGATATTCGTGATTTTACTTCACTATCAGAAGAAATAACTCCACAGGATAATTTTAATTTTATCAATGCATACCTAAGTCGCATGGAACCGGTCATAAGTCAACATCATGGTTTTGTTGATAAATATATTGGTGATGCCATTATGGCATTATTTCCAAGTGCGGATGATGCAGTGCAAGCCGCGATTGGCATGTTAAAAAGATTGGCAAAATACAATCTTACCAGAGGCCGTCCGGGACGACCTATTATTAACATTGGTGTTGGCCTCAATACCGGTTTATTAATGCTTGGCACAATTGGTGGTGAAAATCGTATGGATGGTACGGTAATTTCAGATGCGGTTAATTTAGCTTCTCGTGTTGAAGGTTTAACTAAAGTCTATGGCACACCACTATTAATAACTGAACACACTTATAAAAAGTTAGCCGATCCTTTTCAATACCTCATGCGGGTGATTGATGCCACCAAAGTTAAAGGGAAATCCTCAGTAGTAACAGTTTACGAAGTTTTTGATGCGGATCCTCCCGACACGATTGCTTTTAAAAATGAAACTATCGAAGACTTTGAGCCCGGGTTCGTATTGTATCATTCTGATGAAGTTGCCGATGCGAAACCACTTTTTGAAAACGTTTTGCAAGTCAATCCTCATGATATAGCGGCTCAGATTTATTTAGAACGTTGCCAGAAAATATTAAGCATGACTATGCCTGAAAACCCAACAATTATGGTTGTTGATGATATGCCTTTCAACATAAAAGTATTAACCACCTTATTAGGCAAAAATAACTTTAAAGTGTTAGTAGCAGAAAATGGAAAAGCGGCTTTGGAAGTAATTAAAATTACACTCCCACATTTAATTTTATTAGATATTATGATGCCGGAAATGGATGGGTTTGAAGTTTGTAAATTATTAAAAGCTGATCCGAAAACCCAAGACATTCCCATCATTTTTATAACCGCTTTGTCAGAACCGGAGGACAAAGTTAAAGGATTTAAATTGGGAGCTGTCGATTATATTACTAAACCATTTCGACGGGAAGAAGTTTTGGCGCGAGTGAAAACCCATTTACATTTGAGTCATTTACAACAACGAGCTTCTTGGTGTATAAAAAACGAGATATGAGTAATTCTACTTGGTTAGTTTGCGATAACTATCGTGGCTCTTCATATGGGCGCAATGATATTAAAAGCGTGCCTACAAGGATTGTTTATAATAAAGGATTAAAAGCTAATCACAAGGATTGTTTATAATAAAGGATTTGAACCAAGCTACATTCCAATCCTTTTTAGCTCTTTGGAATAGGCAATGACGTAATTCTTTGTTTTGGAGGTAAAAATGTGTAAATTTTTATTTATTCTTATCCGTATTAGTTTTATGGCGTTACCGTTACATGTCCATGCTCATTCATTTACTATTGGTGTGGAAAATCAAGATTATTTACCATACTTCACTTATCAGAAGAGACAATATCAGGGAATCACACGAGAATTGTTAGATGCCTTTGCATCAAGCCAAGGTTATATTTTTCGTTACAAAGCCTTGCCGGTTAAACGGTTATTCAACAATTTTCTCGCCGGCAAAATTGATTTCAAATTTCCCGACAATTCTAATTGGCAGGCGGAACTTAAACAGCGTCGGCTTCAAGAAGGCAAGCAAATTACATATAGTGATCCCGTTTTACGTTTTGTTGATGGAGTTATGGTACTGCCCGAAAACAAAGGTATTGGCTTGAGGCGATTCAAAAAATTGGGCACCATACTGGGATTCACACCTTGGGCATGGTTAGAACAGATTAAAGCGGGCGAGGTGAAGAAATTGGAAACGTCCAATTATCGCAATTTGATTAACATGGCTATTTCAAAACGCATTGATGGGATTTATGCCAATGTTGTTGTCGGTGCTTATCAGCTTAGGCAAATGAATAAGAAGAAAGCACTGGTTTTCGATCCATCACTACCTCATAGTGACGACTACTATTTTCTATCTTCCATTAATTATCCACAAATAATTAAAAGGTTTAATCAATTTATGCGTGACAATAAAGCATTGATTGAACAATTGAAAGCCAAATATAAGGTTGAAGAAGGGTTGCCGTAAATAAAAGCTTTTAATTATTTTACTCCAAAGTTCCATAGGTTTCACCTATGGCTATTTACGTTTTACACCTTCGGTGTTAAGTACTGAAGCATAAGTTTTCTAACATTATAAACCGAATAATAATGTAGGGTGGGCAAGGTCTTTTTCTTGCCCACCTTATTTTTTAATAAGCTACAAAATATTCGATAACTTGTGCTTCAGTACTTATGAATTTGCGAAGATGATCCAACCCCGAAGGGGTTAAATGTGAATAGCCACCGATGAAATCGGTGGAACGGTTTTTTTCCCCGATTTACTTTCCACCAGATAGGAAACCAACAATAAAAAACAATGCCCGACCAAACATTGAGTACCTTACCTTTATTTAAGCGCTTATCTTATAAACAAGCACAGTTAGTCATGGTTATGGCTCTTGCACTTGGTTTTCTGTTTAGCTTTTTACAGATTTATTTGGATTACTTTAGTGTTCAAGATGAATCTGAAACTACCCTTCAACAAGTTTTCAAGAGTACTAAACAACCGGCGGCACAAGCCGCTTATACTTTTGACACAGTTTTAGCTGAAGAAGTCGTCAAAGGTTTATTCGATTATCCTCCTATCTACAAAGTAAGATTGCTGGAAAGTAGTCAACAAGAGTTGTTGGCTATGCTTGACAGAGATTTATCTTCTTCACATTGGCGTTGGTTGTCAAAGTTATTATTTGGTGACAGCAAGCACTATCACATTGATCTTATTCAACAAGGAGAACAATGCGGCATCTTAAAAGTATCTGTGGATACTCATTTGTTGGCAACCAGCTTTTTTAAACGTGCTTTTATTGTGTTGCTATCCGGACTTGTGCGTAACTCTTTGTTAGCACTTTTTTTGTTGTATTTGTTTCATGTTGTAGTGACTAAGCCACTATTTGAAATGGCAACAACTTTAGCCGCGATTGATCCAGTCAAACCTGAAAAAACCCGTTTATCTTGTCCGATGGGACACACTGAAGACGAATTAGGGCAATTGGTAAAATCAACCAATGAATTACTCTATTCAATTGATGAACGAACCACAGAACGAGAAAACATTTTTCGTAACTTGGAAATTGCTAAAGAAGCTTTTAAGCGTTTTGTCCCTGGTGAATTTATAAGCATGTTGGACAAAGAAAGCGTAATAGATGTGCAATTAGGCGATCAAGTTGAAAAAGAAATGACAATCTTATTTGCCGACATTCGCAACTTTACGGCTTTGTCAGAACAAATGACTCCGCAAGATAACTTTGATTTTATAAATGCTTATTTAAGTCAAATGGCTCCAATTATTGAACAACATCACGGTTTTATTGATAAATATATTGGTGATGCCATTATGGCATTATTTCCGTGTGCAGATGATGCTGTCAAAGGAGCACTCGCCATATTTCAACAGCTAGAAAAACATAACCAAATTTTGCAACGTACCGAATTTAAAGCGATGCACATTGGCATTGGTATCAACAGCGGTTTGTTAATGCTTGGTACACTGGGAGGCGTAAATCGTATGGATACCACCGTGATTTCAGATGCTGTCAATTTAGCTTCTCGCATTGAAGGTTTAACCAAAATTTATGGGACGAAGCTACTAATTAGCGAACATACTTATATGAAATTAGAAGATCCTTCTCAATATAATATTCGAGTAATTGATGCTACCAAAGTGAAAGGAAAATCTAAAACTGTCACCGTCTACGAAATTTTTGACGCAGATACGCCCGATAATATCGCTTTAAAAAATGAAACTATCTCGGATTTTGAACCCGGATTTGTATTATATCATTGCGGTGATATCGCCGAAGCTAAACCACTTTTTGAAACCGTTTTGCAAGTCAATCCTCATGATACAGCAGCACAAGTTTATTTAGAACGTTGCCAAAAAATTATAAGCATGACTATGCCTGAAAACCCGGTAATCCTTGTTGTGGATGATATGTCTTTCAACTTAAAAATATTAACCACTGTCTTAGACAATGGTAATTTTAAAACATTAGTAGCAAAAAATGGGGAATCTGCCTTAGAAATAATTAAATTGACACGTCCTCACTTAATTTTATTGGATATTATAATGCCAGGTATAAATGGGTATGAAGTTTGTGAACGATTAAAAGCCAATCCCAAAACCGAAGACATCCCCATCATTTTTATAACTGCTCTATCAGAAATAGCAGATAAAGTTAAAGGATTTAAATTGGGAGCTGTCGATTATATTACTAAACCATTTCAACGGGAAGAAGTTTTGGCACGAGTGAAAACCCATTTACATCTGAGTCATTTACAACGACAAGCCCAGTGGTGTATTAAAAAAGTCAAAAACACTGATGTAACATTTTTTAACCATACTAAATCGTAATTGCACTTGAAACTGTCTTTGAGTATAGTGGTTTTAAATTAGGAACGTGCATGAAACAATTAGGGCAACCATAAAGGATTGCCCCTACGAAACCTCGTATTATGTAGGGGCAATCCTTTATGGTTGCCCGATAGTTGTCGAATTTATTTTATGCACGCTCCTTAGTTGTAAATAAAACGTTTCGGGTTGCAAACCCCGTCAGGCGATTCCACAACTTTTTTGAAAGCGATGAGAAATCCGATTTTTTTAAAAATCGGATTTCTTGAGCCGGTTAAAAATGTTAAAAAATTTGTGTGTACATACTTAAATAATTATAAAAATTTGCAGTGAGGTAAACATGCGTGACTTTCCTCGTCAAAAATTGTGTGAACTCATCAATCGTCATGGCACAATCGTAAGTGAAGATGCACAATACTGTGAATCTTTACTACACAATGCGTGTGGTGATAAGTACAAACGAGAAATATTTGTGCTAGTTAATGCGATTAAAGAAGGTGTGGTTAAAAAATTGCGAATGCAACCACCAGATTCGCCGAATGATATGGCACTTGATCGTTTAGCACAACAGTTACACGATAATTTGTGGTTAGATAAAATGGCGGCTCAATGGGCAGTACGAAGTTGGGAGATTGCTTTAAAGGCAGGGGCATTGGCTACACAACCGTCAATCAATCAACCCACTCAAAAATCACGAACCATCAAAGTAGTTAAGTCCTTTAAACAACTTTCCCCGGTTAACCCTTTTGATTATCTATCTTTGCTATGGTGGGTTTTGGTCATGCCACAGCAATTACAAGCCTATCGAAAAATCTTTGGTCAGGAGGATGAAAGGCGTGTGGGCAATTGGTTGATCAGTACCCTAATTTGGTGGCCCTTGTTAGTGCCGACTTTGATATTAGGATTAGAATTATGGCCCAGTTCTACTCGGGCATGGTGGCCAGAAATTTATTTATCATTCAGTGCCTTATTAGTTGGAGCTTGGCTATTAACTGGTCGATTGCAAATCAAGAAAAATGTGGCTATTGGAATAGCAATTCTGGTTTCGGCGAGCATGGCAATTTTGGTTTCAGTCGGCGTTGCCGGTATTGTGGCAGGTAATGTAACCGGCGATGTAGTTATCGGCGTTGCAATGATTGTGGCAAGTTTTATCGTAATTTTTGCATCAGTTGGCTTAGCAGTTGTGGTGGCTGGCGAGGTGGCGATTATTGTGACCGGCATTATAGGAGTTGGAACGGCGGTTGGTGTAGCAATTGGTGTGGCAATCTTGATGTCAGATTTTGTGGTGGGATTTGTAGCTGGTAGCGTGGCTGGTATTACAGCCAGTTTAATAGTGGACTTTATGACAAATAAGGTAGGAACTATCATAAAAAACAGTTTAAAAACCGGTACTCCTTCTTTATTAGCCAGCTTAATTTTCTCGTCACTGATAATTGATCACTTATTTTTGATTGGGTTATACATTCTTAAATGGTATAACTTTTGAGTGTAACTACAAGGATTGTATATAAGAAAGGATAAAAAGCGTAACTACAAGGATTGTATATAAAAAAGGATTGGATTGTGGCTTGGGAGTTGCAACTATTTTGTAGGGGCAATCCCTTGTGGTTGCCCCTTTTGTGTATATTATTTTTGGCGATTTATTGTAGGGGCAATCCTGACAAAACCAAATTGACAAAGCACTAGTCTTAATCCTTTATTATATACAATCCTTGTAGTTAGCCTTTAATCCTTTATTATATACAATCCTTGCAGTTAGCCTTTAATCTCGTTGCGCCCATACATATAAAAACCCACGACAGTTATCGCAAACACTAACAACAATCCACTTGTCCAAGCGATGGAACGAAATGGATGTTGTCCATAAGTTGCTAACTGATAAAACATCGTAGCAAACATATAAGCCAATCCAGTTGTCCACAGTGCCGTGAATATTGTCCAACCCATATTTGTTTCTCGGTATACCGTTGCCGTTGCCGCGACACAAGGAAAATACAATAAAATAAATAACAAATAAGCAAAGGCTCCAATTTGGCCATCAAACCGCACTACCATTGCACCAAAAGTACCGCTACTCACTTCCTGTTCAGAAGCCGCCGTTTCTATATCGCTGACATCACCAATATTTAATCCCAAAGGATCAAGAATCGCATCGCTCACCTCAGCTAAATTAGCCGGAATAGTTGCGAAAGCATCCCCAATATTTTCCCAGAAATTAAAAGGTTCTTCTTCGACTTCAACCCCGGTTTCAGCAAGTTGAGAATAAAGGGCATCAAGGGTTCCAACTACTGCCTCTTTAGCCAAAACCCCGGTGAAAATACCCACTGTCGCCGGCCAATTATCTTCATGAATTCCCATAGGCTCAAAAGCGGGGGTGAGAACTCGCCCAATTTCACTGAGTACCGATTTATCGGTATCCTCATGTCCAAAAGAACCATTGGTGCCCCAAGAGTTGAGGAATGTCAGCACAACAACCATAGGCACAATAACTTTACCAGCACGGAAAATGAAATTTTTTAAGCGTTCCCACGTCCTTAACAAAATGCTTTGCAATGTTGGCGTATGATAAGGGGGTAATTCCATGATAAAGGGTGAACTATCTCCCTTCAACAAAGTATATTTCATAATGAATCCGGTTATCACCGCCACCATAATGCCGACTATATATAAACCAAACACTACATTTTGCCCACCTACTGGAAAAAAAGCCGCCGCAAATAAGGCGTACACTGGCAAACGCGCACCGCAAGACATAAATGGATTCATCAAAATAGTCAGAATACGATCACGCTTATTTTCCAAAGTACGAGTTGCCATAATAGCCGGCACGTTGCAACCAAAACCGACGATCAAAGGCACAAAAGATTTTCCCGGCAACCCGATAAAACGCATAAAACGATCCATCACAAAGGCAGCTCGTGCCATATAACCGGAATCTTCTAAAAACGATAAGAACAAATACAGAAAACCAATAATGGGAATAAAAGTGGCAACGACTTGAATACCGCCACCGATACCGTTGGCAATTATAATTGTCAGAGCCTCTGGCAAGCCAATTGTACTAAGTATTTCACGAAAACCATCCACAAAAATGGTCCCAAATAACATATCAAAAAAGTCAATAAAAGCCCCACCGATGTTGATGGTAAACAAAAACATCAGATACATTACAACCAGAAAAATGGGTATGCCAAGAACGCGATTTAGCACAACTTTATCAATTTTATTTGAGGCTGTTTTTGTCACCGCCCCGGCTTTTTTCACACTCGCGGCGATAACCGAAGTGACAAAACTATAACGAGTGTCAGCGACGATAATATCAATTTCTTCGTCCAATTTATGCTCAATCTCTTGGCGCAGAGGAATAACCATTTCATCAAAATTATTTCCCAACTTGTGTTCAGCCAAACTGTCATATTCCAATGATTTCAATGCCATCCAGTGGGCATGGGATTTGATATTTTCCGGTAAACGCCCCGTAACATTAGGCAATATTTGGGCGATTGCCTCTTCAATAATTTGTGGATATTTTACCCGCAGTGTGGGGATATGCTTAATCTTAGCCGCAGTGTCTATTGCTTGCTTTAACTCTTCAATGCCCTCGTGTTTAGCAGCACTGATTGAAACTACCGGCACTCCTAATTGCTTCGACAAATTAGCTACATCAATTTTAATATTACGTTGTTCGGCAATATCTATCATATTAAGTGCTATCACCAAAGGCACTTCCATTTCCAATAATTGGGTGGTGAGATAGAGATTACGTTCAAGGTTAGACGCATCAACGATATTAACAATTAGATCAGCCTCGCCACAAAGAATATAATCTTGAGCAATTTCTTCATCTTTGGCACTCGTGCCCGGCACATCAAGGGAATAAATCCCCGGTAAATCGACTAATTCAATCTCACGAACCCCATGTTGGTAAGAGCCGGTTTTACGCTCAACAGTCACTCCCGGCCAATTACCAACCCGTTGGTGGGTGCCGGTTAAGACATTAAACAAAGTAGTTTTGCCGCAATTGGGATTACCAACAACACCGATAACTAAGTGTTTCATGCCTCAATCCTTGTCACTGATAGTGCTGTTGCCTCATCTCTTCGCAGGCTCAAGTCAAAACCACGGAGCGATATTTCCACCGGATCACCCATTGGAGCAAAACGTACCACGCTAAACTTGGTTCCCGGTGTCAAGCCCATTGCTAATAATTTCCTTCGGTAATCCCTATTACCTTTTTTAAGACTTGACACAATGCCGGTGTCTCCCACTTTCATGTCACCCAAACAAATCGTCATAATTATTTTCCTTGTATTAATACCTTCGCCAATTAGATATTTGTTTCGTTCATTGCGCGTAGCGGATTTCCCGAAACTATTAACATTACTTGGGTTTCGGGAAATCGTACCTCATTCCCGAAACAACAAATTTTGGCAATGGCGAAGGTATTGTTGTATTAAAATATATTTAATTTAATCTTTGGTTCGCCGTTCGTCACAGATGATAATGGTTTTCATTTAGGAATACAATGGTAGAGTTTTTGACTTATATTCAACTAGTACAACGAATTTAAAAAATTCACAACGAATATATAGACACACATAAATCTTTTAACATTTTTGAGAGGCTATAGAAATCCGATTTTTTTCAAAAATCGGATTTCTTGAACCGGCTAAAAATGATTAGGCTGATAAGGCATAGAGCACATTACCTCTAATTCATTTCTCAACCGCAAAAGATAAAGACACAACTTGCCCATTGCGTAATACCTGCAAATCAATTTGGTTAGCTGTTGCTAATTGTTGCACTACCCCCAATCCTTTAAGCGGAGAATCAAGCTTTACCCCATTAACGGCGGTTAATATATCACCAGATTTTAAATTAAACTGTGATAACAAATTGGCATCCTTACCAGATTTCAGACGATAGCCTAAAAAACGTCCTCTTTGCCTCACCGGGGAAATTCGCATTAATTTCATCAAGCTTTGGGGGTTTATCCGTAATTGACGTTGATAATTGCCTAATAATTTCTCCGGTTTTCGGTTGCCGGTTATAGTTTCTTGCATGTTTTTTGCATAACTTTTGATGGTTGTTCCTTTAGGCTCCACAAAACGTAGAGCCTCATATCGCCCATTTCTTAATAAAATCACCTGTTTAGGACCGATTTTCTGAAGTACCACCCCATTTGGTAATGATTTACCGAGACGATAAAGAATACTTTTGCCTTTGCCCAAAGCAATCATTGCATAAGAATTATGTGGCTCAGAGCTATAAAAAATACCATGCAATTTTAAGTTAAGTTTGGTTGCCGGGGGATTATTTGCAACTTGCGTTGCAACTTGCGTTGCAAAAGCAGTTGATTTACCGAATAAATGGGCTTTTAGTAGGGGGGAAACATTTATTATCGGTGCTGATGTTTGCGATTGATTGATTATTGGAGGGATGCGGCTATGTGGGCTGTCATTTGCAGAAGGTGTTGTACCAAAGAGCAATAACCACAATTGCATGGCAAAGTATCCGAGTATGGCGGCAAGCGCAATGTTAATAACTACGCGGAGCCATGCCCAAAAGATAAAAGCAATTAGCTTAGTCATGGTTTAGTCCAGTGAATAAAAAATGAAAACTTAACATGTAATGTTAATGGGCAAGATGATACAGTGGGTTTTGTAGGACAAATATGTTTGACATAAATTTGCTTGTTGAGGTTTTGTAAAATAAAAAATGTTGAAATCTAATTAACTAATTATAGAATTTGTGCCAGCACATTTTATGAAAAAATTACAAGCAAAACAACTTGTTAAAATTTATTTTCTTATTCCTTAAAATATGTACTAACATATATTCATAAAAAGATATTTATTTATCAATCAGAGGTATTACAAATGAACACACGCATTTTTTTAGGACTTTTTATGGCTGTAGTATATGCAATAAGTAGTGTTACTTATGCAGATGAATATTCCGAATTTTGGGAAGATATGTTCTCTGAGGATGAATGGGAATGGGAATGGGAATATTCTGATGATGGCTTTGAAAATGAAGGTTCTGAAGTTGATGAACCGGGTAATAATAATTCCACTGCTGGTAATGTCGAGAATTCGCCGAGCGATAACTCAACGGTTGAGATTGTGGTTGGAGATAAGGCAACCAATGGTTCACAAAGCAATCCGTCTTCGGTTGAGGTTGTGGTTGGAGATAAGGCAACCGATGGTTCACAAAGTAATCCGTCAACGGTTAATATTGTGGTTGGAGATAAGGCAACCGATGATTCACAAAGCAATCCGTCAACGGTTAATATTGTGGTTGGAGA
>Ga0233403_10000187_pt1 | contig 28377 bp, 20 predicted proteins | sample Na_oxic_1_MG_FD_179866 | JGI IMG/M metagenome (GOLD analysis project Ga0233403, IMG submission 179866) | Seawater microbial communities from Saanich Inlet, British Columbia, Canada - Na_oxic_1_MG | ecosystem: Environmental > Aquatic > Marine > Inlet | place: Canada: British Columbia | collected...
AGATGTTCATCATAACTCTAAATCAGAAGACGAAAAACTATTTATCGAAGCGTATGCCACCATTTCCCATGTTCAACTGTTAGAAGGCATCCCCTTAGAGTCATTTAATAGTCGTGAACACCAACCTGCACTTTCCAAGACTATCATCAGGCATGTCGCGAAAACTCAAACCCCTCTTGTATTGAATAATGCCAGCCATAATCAGTCATTCAATCATGATCCCTATATTTCGCAACAACAACCTCAATCGGTATTATGTGTACCGATTATTCATAAACAACAACTGATAGGAGTCTTTTATTTAGAAAATAACCTGACAACTGGTGCATTCACACCAGAACGCTTGACTGTCTTGAAATTGCTTTCGACCCAAATCGCTATTTCGCTTGAAAATGCCTTATTTTATGCTCAATTGGAACAAGCTCGTTTTAGTGCAGAACAAGCACGAAGTGCAGCTGATCAAGCTCGTTTGGATGCAGAAGCAGCGAATCGTGCTAAAAGCACATTTTTAGCCAATATGAGCCATGAATTACGCACCCCATTAAATGCGATTCTGGGTTATAGCGAACTGATTCAAGAAGAGGCTGTCGAGTTAGGCTATGAATATATTTTGCCCGATCTCGAAAAAATTCAAACCGCAGGTATTCAATTATTAGGTATTATCAGTGATATTTTAGATATTTCTAAGATAGAGGCTGACAAATTAGAACTGAATTTGTCTGAATTTTCCATAGTGAAGTTAGTAGAAGACATGGTAACCACTATCCAATTGATGGTAGAAATGGGCAATAATACTTTGTCGATTGAATACGGTGACGATCTAGGCACATTATACGCGGATTACCACAAAGTGGGACAAATTATACTGAATTTATTAAATAATGCCGCCAAATTCACGAATCAAGGCAGGATTACCTTGACAATCACGCGAAAACGACTTTCTCATCAGCCACCTTTGTCAAAGGTGGAAAGCCAAACAAGCCAATCGGAATGGATATTTTTTCAAATTGCCGATACAGGTATAGGCATACCCCCAGAACAAATGAACACAATTTTTCAAGCTTTTACTCAAGCGGATAATTCTAGCACTCGTGAATATCGCGGCACAGGTTTAGGATTAACCATTAGTGAATACTTTTGTCGTGCCATGGGGGGCCTTATGTCGGTGAGCAGTGAACTTGGCAAAGGCTCCGTTTTTACGGTTCAAATGCCTGTGATGTGTGAATTGTGAATTGTGGTGTTTTCGGTAGAGACGCATTGCAATGCGTCTCTACTAAATCATTGCTAAATTTCTGTGTTCGCTATAGCCGTTTTTGCATACAAAAACATTTCTAGCGAATTGTGTATACTGTCCACCATTTCACACGGAGAAGTTGCGCGCAACTTTATTTCTTAGCGTAGTTTCGCTTCGCGCAACGAAGCTGCGTGAAATGTGAATTTCACGCAAAAGTTTTGCGCGCAAAACTTTTGCGTGAAATACAATTTGCGCTTTTGCATCGTCTAAAAATTGTCGTTAATTGCCATTTTTTAAGGAGAAAATAGCCATTCTAAAAAAGCGCAATTTATGGCGGTGCTAAGTATATATACTGCACATGGACATAGCTTAAACTTTTTATAAGTACTGAACCATAAATGTTTCAGGTCTTTAAGAAAAACAGAAATGGGGCCCCTTTGTTGTAAAATACCTGTTTAGTTGTGCTTTAGTACTTATCGATTTGGTGGGCAGCAAAAACACGCTACCCACCCTACAATTCCCTAAATTTATTAAAAAAAGTTAAGTTTATCACCTCGTTGAGTATAACTATTAACTGATAACTGATAACTGATAACTGATAACTGATAACTGATAACTGATAACTGAACCGTTTGACTTGACTGATGATTTAAAATTAGGGTATTTTTAAAAAAGATGAGTGTTTGAAAAATAAAACGCTTGGCCACTTTCACTCGAAAGCTAGAATTTTTTTTAAAGTGAGAGAGCATTTCTACAGGCTTGTGGCGCTTGTGTGAAAAATGGACACGAGTTTTAAACAAGAGTAACCATTATAATATCGAGTGTATAAGGAATTGATCCACCCTTGTACACCGTTATGGACAGGTTTTATTAGATCATCCAGTCTATATTGGTGTACTGATGTGATCGAAGATGGAGCAAGGAGGATGGCTAAACCAAAGGCCCAAACTGACAGTACCTTATTTAGAGAAGCCATGCAGGGAGTCAAACCCCTGAAGCATGATAAAGTACCACTGACAAAGCCCCCCCCTTCACCCATTCCTAAACAACGCTATTTAGACGAACAACGAGTACGTGAGGAGATGCTGCAAGACAACTACGATCTCACAGATGTTGAAACAGGGGAAGAGTTGTTATTTGTACGCCCAGGCGTACAGCAGAGTGTTTTAAGGAAAATGCGGCGAGGACAGTTTAGTGTTACTGCTGAATTAGATTTACATGGGATGATAGTGCGTATTGCCAGAACCGAAGTCGCCGATTTTTTACGTGAATGTCAAAATTGCCATATTCGCTGTGCGCGAATAGTACACGGTAAAGGTTATGGTTCTTGGCAAAAGCAGCCGGTGTTGAAAAACAAACTGAATAACTGGTTGCGACAACGTGATGAAGTACTCGCGTTTTGTTCAGCTCGTCAAGTAGATGGGGGGACAGGCGCAGTGTATGTATTGATTAAGCAGAAAAAATGAAGAATGAAGAAAAGGGAGCGGCTTGCACCACTCCCCTTAGACGCTAAAACAGGTATTTTAATTAGGATTTTAGGACTGATTTATTTTGCTGCTGGAGGTTCAGGAGAAGGAGGAGGAGTCTCGGCACCTCTTGGCCCATAACCACCCGGACCGCCAGGATAACCACCACCCCAACCGCCAGGATAACCACCCCAACCACCGCCAGGATAACCACCACCCCAACCGCCAGGATAACCACCACCCCAACCGCCAGGATAACCACCACCCCAACCGCTAGGATAACCCCCATAACCCCCGTAAGGGTGGTAGCTATTATAACGATTAGAACCCTGACCATAACCACGCCCACCGACTGACGTACTAAAATTCATATCGCCCCAGCCCGTGCCATCCATCCAGTCATTCATAAAATTGTTATTGCCATAGCCAGGACCACCGCCCCAAGGACTACCACCCCAAGGGCTACCGCCCCAATTATTACCACCAGGGAAACCACCAAACCAAGCTTGTGCAGGTGTAGCGACAACTGCGCCACCGATAATGGCAGACAATGCCATTGCTTTAGCCATATTTCTCATTGTTATAACCTCCGACTAATTACGATCAGAATGTAAAACTAAAAACAAAATAAATAATCAACCGTTATCTTGGATGAATTGAGTTTAATGTCATTAAAACATCTAAAAACCACACCTCATCCCATTAAATCTATCAAACAACTTTAGCAAAACCAAACCTTAACAAGCTTTTTGAGTGGTTAAGCTTCAACATTGGCCTTCATTATAATGAACTTATTTTTATAAGTCAAGCTTTTTGCCAAAAACATTTGTAATTGATGAGTCAATTTAACAAAGCTATACCCAGACTCTTTTTGTACCACTTAATAGAATAGCGCTTCTTGAAATGTGACCTGATTGTTGTAAATTAAGAGTTAGGTAACAGAGATTGACTTTCATTGTATTGATGCGCTGAAAAATTTCTATCTACAAAATTCTTCATCATTCAAAAGCAAATGCCTAATTAGACATTAATAAATAAAAGGTTAATTTAAATAAATCCCTTGCTATCTGAACGACGGCGGCAATGATACTGGGTTCAAAGAATATTAGCAATCTCTAATTTACTGATAATCTACTGATATTCTCCATTTTAGCCAATAAGATATTGTTATTAATAGATAAAAAAATTTTGTTCGAGAACAAATTATTTGTGGCATAGATATAAACATTATGAATTGATAATTATGAATTAATAATTAATAGGTCATTCATAATAATTTTAAATAAGCGTATTTATGAGTAATAGGTAATAGATATAATGAGGGGAGTCATAAAATTGATTAAATCGTTGGTGGTTTTAGCGTCGATGACTTTGGTTTTACCCACCCTACAATCTCTCAGTTAATGGCATTAGGTTGTTAAATGGGAACGTAAAGAGAACAGAAGTTCATGAGTTCATAAATTCATGATTTGTTATAGGACAAATTGATGACCAAACTTGATAATCCATTTCACGCAAAAGTTGCGCGAAACTTTAGCGTGAAATGTGAAATACCTTTCTGTCTATTGCCGATTAGCAAAAGAGTCCTGAGTGATATTGGTATAAAGACTGCTATTATTAATAATATAAATACTCAGCACCGTCATATACTGCACGCGGGCACAATTTAAACTTTTAAAATGCTTTCTCGATTGCATGGACTACAAAGGCAAATTTCAGATAAAAAAATTTAAAAAATTAAAACGCTAAGGCCCCGAAGGGGTTTTCAGGCTAAAATTTCGCGGAGCGAAATTTTAGCCTGAAAATGTGAATAGCCCCAGGTGCAACCTGGGGTTGCCAAAAAATGATAATTAAGTTTATTCCCGCGCCGAGTATAGATTGAACTTAATTATGAATTATGAATTATGAATTGAACAATTCATCATTTCACTTAAGAAGTTTTTGCGCGCAAAAACTTTATTTCACGCAACGAAGTACAGCGAAACTTCACTACACGCGTGAACCTTCGATATGCGAAGCTAAATGTTAAATTGAATAATTCATAATTCATAATTCATTATCACATCAACTGCATTATCCTTTAAAGTAACTATTGGAAACGGTTTATTAATTAATTATGAAAACGCAATCTCTTGTTAATAAAATAATCAACGAATTTTTATCTCTATTACAAAATAGACACACACCAATTATGATTTATCAAAAATTTACCGCAACAGCGTGTCCATTTATTAATCAATCATTTGTGGAGGAGACAATCATGAACATACTAGGCAGAGAATTTATCACAGAACAAATGCCAGAAGGTTGGGTTATTTGTGAAATATGGAGAGACGGTGTATTAAATATTATTGATAATAAATTGTCTAACCGAAAACAGGCTCAAGTTAAGCTACATAATTTGGGTAATTATTTGATAAAAGACTGTCAAAAGCTAGGTATAAGCCCTGAGCAATATTGGCGACTGTGTCATGGAAAATTAATGACTCAATTTGTTAATCAAGTATAATTATGAAAAACAGTCTTTATCCAATAAATCGATCTCGTACAATGACGTTTTTCTATCAAATGACGAAAAAGGAGTTTATTAACTGTTATCAAAAAGTGAGACAAAGTTAGACTTTCTTGGACAATTTGTCCAATAAATTTTGACGACTTGAAAATAAAACTAAGTAACCCTATTAATTAGCTATGAGTCAGGTTGACTCATAACGAGAAAGGTTTTCTTGTACCTGGTATTGGGAAAAAAAGTTGGTAAATAGTTTTTCAAATCTCGGTTTGGAGCCCTATTTTACCCTACGGGACTGCTTTTATTTCTTACAGTACATGGTTATATCAGACCGTTTTTGTGGAACTGATATCAACTTATGTGCCTGCTCAACCAGGACTCGAGTTGCAATTTTCCGGAATTATCAACCGAGAGCGAATTACCTAAAAATGTCCAACTTTGTCTAACTTTTTAGGAGCAGAATAATCGGTAATCCTTGGAAACATAAACAGGTGAGTTAAGAATCTCAGGTTGACGAAAGCTTTCCAAAGCTATCCCAAGCTCGAAACGGTGAAAATTGATAAGCTATAAATCTCTTTTTAATACCGGCATAGTTTAAAGGGACTTCAGACCGCCTTTTTCAAACGAGCTACTCAAAAATAAAACACGTTGTTACATTATACTTGTTGCAAAATAACAGTTGTTCTCATTTTATTGACAAATAAATCAATAACTTAACTTTGACAGGCCGTATGTTATGTCATTTAATTTCAAATACTTAAGTTATTTTGCAACAACTCTATTAATGAATGTCACCTTCGTTCTACTCAGCCGAATTTAACTCTTCTAGGACGGGTGTGATTAAAAGTACATGGCTTTTTTATTTTAAAAATAAAAGCTTAAAACGCTAAGGCCCCGAAGGGGTTTTCAGGCTAAAATTTCGCGGAGCGAAATTTTAGCCTGAAAATGTGAATAGCCCTTTGTTCCACCTGGGGTTCCTGGCCATGCAGTTTTAATCACACCCTTCTAGGACTGACGCATTGACAAATTTATAAAAATATATTTCAGCGTGAAATTGAGTTATCAGTCACAATCTTAAACCCTTGGTATTTAAGCGAGAGCATAAAAGTTTAAATCTGTCAATGCGTAAATCCTATCTTCAAGCAAATAAGCAAATAATCCGCGTTTGAATTAAACATGATATAGTGATACGATTAACATCAAGCTATAAATCATGAGTCAAGCCTCCTCAATGGAAAGCGTGAAGGGCCTGAAAGTCTTATACCTTGAAATAAATGACTCAAAAAATGTGATGTTCACGCGCTTCATTTTATAAAAGACACACCGAAACACACCCGCTTTTTCTTATTTATATCGCTCTTGCCCAAGCCCTGCCGATATTCCCCCCTCGAACTTTTTTAAGTTTCGTGCAGTTCGCAAAAACGTCATACAAATCACACACTCTATATGCCATAAGAGCAAAAGCTGCTGTTTGAAGCTCCTAAAGCGCCTTTGTCGTGAAAATTGAGAACCGAAAATTCAATATAATGCTTTGATTTTTAAGACGTGCCTACTTGCTAAGGCCTATCCATTATTCAAATATACTGTCCACCATTTCACTTAAGAAGTTTCGCTTCGCGAAACTTCTTAAGTGAGCCTTCGGTGCGCGAAGCTAAATATAATTTGCGCTTTTGCCCACTCGAAAAATCCCAAATATTCCATAAAAATAAAATGCTTATTGGTATTTAGTCACCACCACCTGACTTGAGCTTTTAGACTTAGGCTTCCCGCTGTTGGCTTTAATTGGCTTTAGTTGGCTGTAAAAAAAAGCGCAAATTATGACGATGCTAAGTATAGCAACAGTGTGTTATAAGTTATAAAGAGAAATGAAATAGAATCAATGCAGCTATCAGTTTGTAAAAAAGGCGATTTGTTGAAAATCCGAGGGCAGAAAACACACGCTTCAATACGGATTGAAAAAAGCATCGCGCAAAACTGATAAGTGGATCGGAAAATAGAATTAAATTAATTGATTTGTAATATTAATATAGGTTATAATTTAAAAATATATTTATTTAATATTATACTAATAATCATAAGGGATTATTAGACAGTATGGACAAAAACGCGCTAATGCTTTGAAAAATCATAAAAGTCAGACTTCACTTACTCATTCATCACTCACTCCGTTTTTTTCATGTTGTTCCCAAATTCTTCTCTAAGCATTTGTTCGATAATGAGTTAGCTTTGGATACAACAACACATATCAAGGTTTTGATTTATAAGCTAATCGCTTTGATGCTGATATTGCTGACTACTAACTATAATTATTATTATACTAAATACTTAGAAAGTGTTCACTATTTACTCTCATCAGTTCAGGGTTTCGTCAAAGTCGTATGCAAGTGATTGAACATGGCGATTATTTTTGAAATCTTATGAATAAACAATAGGTTATAAATGAGGAGTCTTGTGATGCCAAAATTTGACCTAAAAACCTATTCAGCTTATGAGTCTCGACTTTGATGTAGCCCTGTCATCAGCCATATTAAAAACTTTAAAAAATTATCATATAATCTAAATGGTTATTTAGGGTTAATAGAATAGTATACTGATTTGACTGATAAAATTGATTTCTCATCAGTCAATTTTGTACGCAAAAACGGACTGAAGAGAACAAGGTTATCAGTAATCATTGTCATTTATGACAATCATGTTTAATCAGCGTGCTATCCTTTTTGATCATCACCACATTGCAGGATGACCAAAAAAAAGTCCAGTAATCGTTCAATAGTTCATAAACATCAATCAGAATCATTTTTTGTCATTAATCATTCTGTCCTAGAAGCTAAATAATTGATTTTGTATATCATAAGCTAATTTCTAGGGACAATATTTAATGAGTCCTGATTTCTTACTCATAACGGATCATTTATAACTGATAACCCATTACTAATATGGAAGATTTATTTACTCTGTGGAATAATTTAAGTCATACCACCCATTTTAATAGCATTTATATCGGTTTAGCCTCTCCAGAAAAGATTCGTTCATGGTCTTATGGAGAGATTAAAATGCCAGAAACCATCAATTACCGTACTTTTAAGCCCGAACACCAAGGGCTCTTTTGTGCTAGAACATTTGGCCCAGTCAAAGACTACGAATGTGCCTGCTCCAAATACAAACTCTTCAAGCATCAAGGGGTTGTTTGTGAAAAATGTGGTGTTGAAGTCACCAGAACATCAGTACGTCGTGAACGTATGGGGCATATTGAACTCGCAACGCCTATTGCTCATATCTGGTATTTCAAATCTTTGCCCTCTCGCATAGGCCTATTGTTAGATATCTCACTGCGTGACTTAGAACGCATTCTCTATTTTGAAGCTTATGTCGTCATTGATCCGGGGTTCACTTCCCTAAAACAGGGGCAATTGTTATCCGAAGCTGATTATCTTGAAGCCTTAGAAGCTCACGGAAATGAATTTGAGGCACGAATGGGAGGAAAAGCTATCTATGAATTACTACAAGTCTTTGACTTAGTCAATGAAGAAGACAAACTGCGTGAACAAATCAATATCACCCATTCTGAAACCCTTCTCAAAAAATTAAGAAAACGTATCAGGCTAATTCAAACCTTTTTGCATTCTGACAACAGCCCTGAATGGATGGTTTTGACCGTCTTGCCCGTCTTGCCACCTGATTTACGTCCCTTGGTACCCATTGACGGCGGACGTTTTGCTACTTCTGATTTAAATGATTTATACCGACGGGTGATTAATCGCAATAACCGCACTAAACGCCTAGTAGAACTCAAAGCACCAGAAGTCATCATCCGCAATGAAATGCGTATGTTGCAAGAATCTGTCGATGCTTTGCTTGATAATGGTCGGCGGGGCAAGGCCTTCATCGGAATGAATAAACAACCGCTTCACTCATTATCCGAAATGATTAAGGGAAAACAAGGTCGTTTCCGCCAAAATTTATTGGGTAAGCGAGTCGATTATTCAGGACGCTCAGTGATTGTCGTCTGCCCTACCTTGAAACTGCATCAATGTGGATTACCCAAGACAATGGCTTTAGAACTGTTTAAGCCATTCGTCTACAATCTGATGCTTAAACAACATTTAGCGATTTCTATAAAGGCAGCTAAACAACACGTTGAACTTAAGATTCCAGTCGTTTGGAAGATTCTTGAACAAGTGATTCAAGAACATCCCGTGCTGCTTAATCGAGCACCCACCTTATATCGTTTAGGTATTCAAGCCTTTGAACCGATCTTGATTGAGGGTAATGCCATCCAATTACATCCACTCGTCTGTAAAGCTTTCAATGCTAATTTTGACGGAGATCAGATGGCCGTGCATATTCCCCTCTCTATAGAAGCACAACTTGAAGCCCGTCTGTTAATGATGTCTAACTGTAATATCCTTTCACCTGTCAATGGAGAACCTTTGATTGCACCTACGCAAGAAATGGTTCTCGGTTTACTGATGATGACGCGCTCTCATAAAGGCGCTCGTGGCGAAGGGATGAGATTTACAGATATTAATGAAGTAGAGCGTGCTTATGAAAATGGGGTAATTGATTTACAGGCCTCAATTGAAGTCCGCATTCAAGAACTCAAGCGTTCAACGCATCGTTCAAAGCCTAAAGCTCAGATCAACACCTTCAAAACAACCGTCGGGCGAGCCTTACTTTCCAGAACTCTGCCAGAGGGCCTACCTTTTGAATCGATCAATCATTGTTTAACTAAGCAAAGCCTTTCTGATGTCATTAATTTCTGTTACTACCAATTCGGGCCAAAAGAAACCATCTCTTTTGCCGAAAAGCTAATGCACTTGGGTTTCAGCTACGTCACCCGTTCGGGCCTCAGCTTGAAGATTGAGGATATGGCTATCCCGACACAAAAACAGGAACTCATTGAACAGGCTTTAACAGCCATTGATGAGGTTTACGAACAATACAAAATGGGCCTGATAACCAACAGTCAACGTTATAACCAAGTCATTGATATTTGGTCAAAAACCAATGACAAAATGGCAGAGGCCGTCTTAACTCAATTGTCAGGAAACCAGATAAAAACCGCTTCATCAACCGCGGGTAAGCCGAAAAAATCGAAAAACAAATCCCTCAAAACGACCGGACATGAAAACACTTTGTACCTGATGATAGAAGCCGGTGTGCGAAGTTTAATGCAAATTCGTCAACTGGCAGGCATGCGCGGACTGATGACTAAGCAGGATGGTTCTATTCTTGAAACACCTATCACAGCTAATTTACGGGAAGGATTAGATACTTATGAATATTTTATTTCTACCCACGGTACTCGTAAAGGTTTGGCAGATACCGCTCTCAGGACAGCAAACGCCGGTTATTTAACACGGCGACTCGTTGATGTCGCTCAAGATGTTGTTGTTACCGAACAGAATTGCTTCTGCACCGAAGGCATCACGCTAACAGCATTGCTGGATAAAGACGAACAACTCATTGAATCGTTAAGTGAACGGATACTTGGACGGGTTCTTGCTGAAAATATTGTCACGACACCGCGCTCAAAAAAACCCGTGTTCAAGGCAGGCACATTGCTTGATGAAAATAGCGTCAAGCGTATTGAAGAATTAGGCATAAAGCAGGTTAAAGTGCGCTCTCCCATTACTTGCAAATCACAATATGGCATTTGTGCAATGTGCTATGGGCGTGATTTAGCGCGTGGACAATGGGCCAATATTGGTGAAGCGATTGGCGTGATGGCAGCCCAGTCTATTGGCGAAGCCGGTACCCAATTAACGATGCGTACACATCGCGCTGGTGGCGTTGCTAAAAGAGCGGTCGCTGTGAACCAGATTCAAGTTAATTCTAAAGGCATCGTTAAACTTCATAACATCAAACTCATTCAACGAACAAAAAGTAGGAAAGCAAAAAGCAAGTCTTCACGCCCTCAATACTTCGTGATTTCTCAGTCTAACGAAATCAGCATTCTTGATGAACGCTCTGGAAAAGAATGCGAACAGCACAAAATCCCTTACGGTGCCATACTCAACGTCAATGACGGCGACACGGCTACAGTCGGGCAACAAATCGCCACTTGGGATCCCCACAGCTACCCCATCATTACAGAATTGGCAGGCTATATTCGTCTTATTGATGTGATTGAAGGCGTGACAGTCAATCGTGAGGTTGATAAACACACTGGTATTGCCACCATAGTGGTTAAAGAACCCAAACTGCGTCCCATTCATGCAAAAGAATCGCGCCCAATCGTCAAAATTGTTGATAAACAGGGGAATGATCTCAAGTTTACTGATTCTGAACAAATCGCCACTTACGTTCTACCACCCTACGCCATCATTAACGTTGATGAAGGTGCAAAAGTCAATATCGGAGACGTAATAGCACGAATGCCACAAGAAACGCCCCAAACTCGTGATATTACTAATGGTTTACTCCGAGTAGCCAATTTATTTGAAGCCCGTATTCCCAAAGAACCCGCTATCTTAGCCCTACGTTCTGGCGTTGTGAGTTTTGGTAAAGAAACGAAAACGAAGCATCGCTTCATCATCACAGGTGAAGCCGGTCAACAAGAAGAATTTCCTATTCCCAAATGGCGACATATCAACGCTTCTGTTGGTCAACAAGTCGATCTAGGCGATGTCATTGTTGAAGGTATCCCAAATCTGCATGATATTTTGCGTTTAAAAGGCATTAATGAGTTAGTGAAATATCTGGTCAACGAAATGCAAGCAATCTACGCGATCCATGGCGTTAAAATCAATGACAAACATTTTGAAGTGATAATACGGCAAATGTTGCGTACCGTCACTATTATCGATCCAGGCGACACCTCATTCTTGTGTGGTGATGTGGTGTTATTCACACGTTTACTAGAAGAGAATCAAGCCATTACCGCACAAGCCCCCCGTTCTGGAAGACTCGCGACTTGGGAACAAAATTTGTTAGGCATTACCAAATCCTCATTAGCCACTGATTCCTTTTTATCAGCAGCCTCATTTATTGACACCGCACGGGTGTTACTTAATAGTGCTGTGAATGGAAAATCAGATCAATTACGTGGACTTAAGGAAAATGTTATGATAGGTCGCCTCATTCCAGCAGGAACCGGTTTAGAGTCTCCTGAAGAATGAATAAATAAAATCTCCCCAAACCCTTTGCACTTTACCCACAAGAAGAGAGCGTTTTTAACCCTCCCTTTGATCTGCAAACCATTCTCAACCCGTTTTAAGCATGGTGGGCAAACGGGCGCTAGGCACCCGTTTTCCCACCCGACAAGGAATATCAAAGGCATGGTGGGCAAACGGGTGCTTAGCGCCCGTTTTCCCACCCTACGAGAAGATCAAAGTTTTGATAACTGATGTGATCATTGATAATTGATCATTGATAATTGATAATTGATAATGTTAAGCGAAAAACATTTTGATGCCCTTTTTAATAATGGCAACGTCGCTATAAGCATCACTAACCCAGAAGATCGTTATATACGATTCAATACCCAATGGTTAGACTTGCTTGGCTACACTGCTAAAGAAATGCGTCTTCAAAAACAAATTGAGTTGTATCACCCTGATGACCAATTAACAATTGAAAACCAAATACAAAACCTCAAAAGCGGCAACATTGACCAATTTCAAACAGAAATCCGCTTGTACCATAAAAACGGTAATCTGTTATGGGGAAAGCTCTCTTGCTCTGCCATTCGTCACAAGGGGCTAAAAGCCATCATTAACCTGATTACCGACATGACTGAAATCAAACAGATAAAAGAAGAACGTGATCGTCTGTTTAACCTTTCAGTAGACATGCAATGCGTAATCGGTTTTGATGGTTTTTTTAAACAGCTCAATACCGCTTGGGAAAATACTTTAGGCCATGATCGCAATCATTTATTAGCGAAACCCTTTTTAGATTTTGTACACCCTTTTGATTCGCAGAAAACGCATACCGTTTTTAAGCAGCTTTTACAAGGCCAAGCCGTACAAGGTTTTGAAAACCGCTATCGCTGCCAAGAACATCAGGCCTACCACTGGCTTTCTTGGGATGCCTACCCCATCGTAGAAGAACAAAGAATCTATGCCATTATTCGCGATATTACCGAACGCAAACAAAATGAAGAAGCCCTTAAAGATGCCCAGGAACGTCTATTAACCATCCTTGATAGCCTCGATTCGCTTGTCTACGTTGCGGATATGCAAACCTACGAACTGCTCTATGTCAATAAATATGGGCAAAATATCGTTGGACAAATTATCAATAAACAACTTTGTTGGAAAACATTGCATAAAGGATTAACCCAACCTTGTCCGACTTGTACCCATTCTAAATTAATCAATTCTCAAGGTGAACCCACAGGTGTCTACACTTCTGAAGTACAAGATCAAGCGACCAAAAAATGGTATTTAACCCATGATCGTGCCATTCGTTGGGCAGATGGCTGCAATGTACATTTACAAATTGCAACCGACATCACAGAGCGTAAACGCACAGAAGAAGCCCTTAAAATTAATGAACATCGTTACAGAGCTATCGTACAAGATCAAACTGAACTGATCTGTCGCTACTTACCCGATGGACGACTCAGTTTCGTCAATGAAGCTTATTGTCGCTACTTCCAGAAAACCGAAGCAGAATTAATCGGACATCATTTTACGCCCTTCATCTTTGATGAGATGCAAGACGTTATCAGTCAAATGATGGAAATTTTAACTCGTAATGATCCTGTAATTGAAACAGAACATCGTGCGCTTTTAGAGAATGGCGAAGAGCGTTGGCAACATTGGATCGGTCGCGCAGTCTTTGATGAAAATGGGCAATTAGTAGAATATCAGGCCGTCGGACGTGATATAACAGAACGTAAACATGCCGAAGCAGAATTACGTCATGCCAAAGAAGCTGCTGAAACAGCGACTCGTGCAAAAAGCCAGTTTCTGGCTAATATGAGTCATGAAATTCGTACCCCTATGAATGGCGTAGTGGGTATGACAGAACTCCTACTGAATACCAAACTGACAGCCAAACAACGTGAATATGCCGAAATTATTTACCAATCCACCGATGCTTTACAAACCCTTATCAATGACATCTTAGATTTTTCCAAAATTGAAGCTGGTAAACTGTTCTTAGAAAATGCGGTATTTGATTTAGAACAGGCCGTCTTAGAAGTCGCCCGTTTGCTGTCTATGACAGCAGAATATAAAGGTTTTGAACTGATAGTACGCTACGCACCAGACGCACCACGTCATTTTGTGGGTGATGCTGGGCGAATACGGCAAATACTCACTAATCTCGTTGGCAATGCGATTAAATTCACGGATCAAGGCCATGTTCTCATTAATGTTGAATGCCAAATACAAACGCTTGAAACCGGATGTATGAGCATTCAAATTGAAGACACGGGTATAGGTATTCCCCCTGAAAAACAGGATTTAATCTTTGAAACCTTCACGCAGGCCGATATGTTAACTACGCGACGTTTTAGCGGAACCGGTTTAGGATTACCTATCAGTAAACAACTGGTTAACATGATGAACGGTTCCTTGAGTGTCATCAGTCAACTGGGTTTTGGGTCAACCTTTGCTTTTACACTGCCCTTACCCTTGGCAGAACCTCATAAAACGAATTTTAACACATCAGAAACGTCATTTGAAAAAGGCTTTTATCATTCTGCCTCTTCAGATTTCCAGCCGTTACAAGATGCACGAATTTTAGTGGTTGATGATAATCCGGTCAATCAAAGAATATTGATAGAACAATTGGAAAGCCTCAAAATTCGCGTCCATGCTGTCGATAGCGCCGAAAACGCCTTAAAGGCCTTATTGCAAGCACAACAACAAGAAGAACCCTATTGGTTAGCGATTATTGACTATTTAATGCCCTTTATGGATGGTGAACAATTAGGTCAACTCATTAAACAAGACGTTGAACTTCGAAACACCATTTTGGTCATGTTATCATCGGCCGGTTATCCAAAAGAAACGACTCAATTACAACAGATTGGTTTTGCAGCCCATTTGGTAAAACCCTTACCTCAACATCAATTACAACAAACATTATTGGCAATCAGAACAGCTTTTGAGCAGTCATCACTGAAATCACTGGAATTTATTACCATGGAAAAAGTGAATAAGTTTCAATTTAAACACCACCCTGAAGTTTATCCTAATACGCCCGTTTTGCTTGTTGAAGATAACGAGGTGAACCGCCTAGTAGCCGTCGGCATGTTAGAAAAATTAGGTTGCCAAGTGACCCACGCTTTGAATGGGCTTGAAGCCTTAGAATGCCTTGAAAAACAAAATTTTGCGGTCATTTTCATGGATGTACAAATGCCCGAAATGGATGGTTTTGAAGCCACACGAAAAATTCGGGAACAAGAGGCCACCGCAAATTCAAAACATCATTCGATTGTCGCCATGACAGCGAATGCAATGCAAGGCGATGCCGAAAATTGTCTAGCAGCCGGCATGGATGATTACATTGCTAAACCTATCAGCTTAGAACGTCTTTTTAATATTCTTAAAAAATATTGTCCTGACTATCAAAGTCACCTGATTCAAGCCTCAAACTCAAGCTTAGCAAAAACTGATGTTTCCACAACCTCATTAGGCAGACAACCATACCCAATTGCCCATAGCGAGCTACCCGATACTGCTTCAAACAGGGAATCCCTAACTGGGGTAAGCGAAAAAGTCAAGCTAAATGAGAAAATCAATAAGCACGTTTTATTGGTAGAAGATATTGCGGTCAACCGTATAGTAGCCAGTAACATGCTAGAGGAACTGGGCTACACAGTTGAAATGGTCGAAAATGGCCAACAGGCTGTAGACATTTGTGCAAAACATCATTATGACATTATTCTCATGGATATATTCATGCCGATTATGGATGGTATAGACGCGACTCAATTGATACGACAGTATAATGCTCATAAAACAACACCGATTATTGCTGTAACGGCTAACAGCACGCCTTTAAATGTTAAAGAATATATTGCGGCTGGCATGAATGACTGTTTAGGCAAACCACTAAGCGTCGAGCGCCTACACTTGATTATCGAAAAATACACTGCCGTTAATTGTAGGGTGGGATCGTTGTCGCCCAGCGACAGCGATCCCACCATGCCAAAGACAGACAAAACCGACAAAGGTAAGCGGGCATCCAGCAACAGCGATCCCACCACGCCAAAGACAGATAAAACGGACAATATATCATTACCGGAAGAGTTACCCATTTTTGATCCGTCACAAGCCAAGCGCATAGCAATTGGTAAGTTAAAGATTTTAAAAAAAATCCTCAACAAGTTTACCGAAGATACCCCTAAACAATTTCAAAAACTACAAGCGAGTTTAGAAATGGGTAGTCAAAAAGAAACAGAACGTTTAGCACATGCTTTAAAAGGCAGTGCGCGTAGTGTAGGCGCGTCGCGATTAGGAGAAATAGCCTTTATTGCCGAAACCAATGCCAAGCAAGGCGATTTAGAACAAGTAGAACAATTACTGAGTACCCTGATAGACGAATATGCCCAATTACAAGCATTATGGGAAAAAACAGATTGGGAAACATTGCTTTAGAGCAAACGACAAGGATTGTCTATGTCATAACAGATCGGGGTGAGGGCGATGCCTCATCAAGATACAAGCGAACAAAAAACGATTGTGTATACGTTTATACTTATACCGATTGATTTAACACAACTCATTGATTAGAAATCTACCTTCGACAGTGTCGTTAAAGCAATGATCGCCTTAATGCTTGATATTTATTATTTAGTGAATGATAAGAAGTCACTCCCATTCTGTCAATGGTGGCAGCTTTAATCGTGCCATGCCACTTTATCAGTTCAAGTTTTGTAATAAAAACTTGAACCTTGATTTCACGCAAAAGTGTCGAGGTGTAGGATTATAGCGTTTCCCGATTGAATGAAGTACAAATTTTCGTCCAAATTGATTTTGCGAAGGCCTTTTTCGTTCCAAATTGATTTTGCTTTCGGCCCGATTTTAGTGAAAAATTGATTTTGCGAAGGCCTTTTTCGTTCCAAATTGATTTTGCTTTCGGCCCGATTGATAATGAGCCTTTTTTTGGAATGCGCCCTTTGCATACCTACTTGGCATCAGTCTACTTTATTTATTCAATCGGGAAACGCTATAAAAAAACAGAGGTTAATCAAATAAATAGCTCAGAAGTGTGTTTTGTGCCATAACAGTTCAATTTGACAATTTATAGATACGACAATAGGGCCCATCCAGAACGACAAGGATTGTTTATAATCAAGGATTTTTTCGCCCTTTCATAATTTTCAAGATATTTACTGGACAGATCACAATGGCACATTCCCTGTTATTATCTATCTCAACGTATCAATATTTCGTAGTTGTCATTCCCATACTCTTCGTTGCTGTTTTCACTCCCACACCTTTATTAAATTTATTTTGTAAGAGTTTTATTTATTTCGCAACAGCCCTCATCTTTGTATTTTGCTTTTATAGACAATCCTTGTGATATATAATCGCTTTTCGTTATCAAATTAACCTCAATAAACCAATTTACTATGCAAATACCAACTGAAACTTCAAAAGTCAGAATTGATAAATGGATATGGGCGGCTCGTTTTTTCAAAACCCGTAGTTTAGCAACAGATGCCGTGGCGGGCGGTAAAGTTCATCTCAATCAACAACGCACTAAACCTGCTAAGGAAGTGCATGTTGGAGATGAATTGATTATACGCACTGGCTATGTCGAACGCACGGTGATTGTGCAAAGCTTGTCTAAGCAACGTCGCCCTGCAAAAGAAGCCGTTTTGTTATATGAAGAAACGCCTGAAAGTATACAACGTCGTGAAAAAGAAGCGACGATACGTCGTGACGCGGCAGCGTCACACCCGATGAATACGGCACGCCCCAATAAAAAAGAACGTCGATTGATTCATCATTTTGTCAGAAACAACACGTAGGGTGGGTAAGCCACCATGCTGCTGAACAATTTACCGCAAATTTATTTTGATTCTTTGCAATTGGAGTGCAAAATTTATTTTGCTCGAAGCAATTGGAGTGCAAAATAAATTTTGCTTGCAGCCAAATTTTTCACCCTGATTTTGTTCTTTGTTTTTTAAGCTTATGGTGGGCAAGCGGGCGCAGGGCGCTAAGCGATCCCACCCTACATTTTAATTTATATCCAAAAAGCGCTATGAGTCATCACCTTTGACATGCGCCCCATTAACCAACGCACTGATTGGGGTAAAGGCACGCCGCCCGTTTTAATCGCTACTGACGCATGATGGGCTTCATCTTCCTTCATTTGTTCTAAAATCGCTTTACTTTTAACGTCTTGTGCCGGTAAGCGTTGCAAATGGCCTTCCAAATGTTTAACCACTTGTTGTTCTGTTTCAGTGACAAACCCTAAACTCCATTTATCGCCGACTAAACCGGCCGTGGCACCAAGGGTAAATGAACTGGTATACCAAAGCGGATTTAACCAACTGATACGTCCATTCAAGTCATGAATGCGTTTATGACACCAAATTAAATGATCGTTTTCTTCAAGGGCAGATTGTTTCATGTTCTCACGCACACTATCTGTACGAGCCATTAATGCTTGCCCTTGATATAATGCTTGTGCGGCAACTTCTCCAGCATGATTAACACGCATTAATCGCGCCGAGAGACGTTTTTCCTCTTCATTTAATTCATTCTCCGGAGCCATTTGAGCAGGATTCGGTCGCATCGTATTCTGTGGTTGACCAAATAAGGTGCGTAAACCCCTGTCAAAATGGAGAATCAGTTGATCTAATGAATTGAGTTGTTGCATATTAATTACCCCTTTTGCAGTTTGAAACGAAACTGGGTATAGAACAATTATCAATTCCACGCTAAATTTTTTTACACGCAAAAACTTTAGCGTGGAATCTTCGGTGTGCTACGCTAAATCAATTGTCATGTTTACCCATTTAACGTTTTCATATAGTTATTAATAATGTCTTCAGGCTCCTCCGCTAATTCCAAAATCTGACTTGGAATGGGCAACGGGTTGCCTTCTAAAAATAACCATTCCAGTTCCGATAATTGCGAAAGGCTTGAAGGCAAGCTACTGAGATAATTATCTCGCATATCTAACCATTCAAGTCGAGACAGTTGAGCTATTTGGGATGGGATGACTTCAATTTCGTTTTCATTCAAATACAGCTCTTTCAATCGCGTCAATTGACATAAAGACGACGGCAAAATTTTCAGTTGATTCAGGCTGATATCAAGTTCTTTCAAGCGAGACACAGAAGAAAATTCTGAAGGCAAATCCTTCAGTTGTGTGTTGCTGAGGTTTAAACTTTTCAGTTGTGTTAAATGGAAGAGTTCAGGTGGCACTGCTGTCAATGGATTGCCGCTGAGATCGAGCTCTTTTAATTTAGGTAATTGGAGAATTTCCGGCGGCACGGCAATCAGTTGATTGTGGCTTAAATCTAATTCTTTCAACAGAGATAATTGTGCAAATTCATGCGGTAAACCAATCAGTTGATTCTCACTGAGATTGAGTTTTTTGAGTTGAGATAATTTGCCAATGTCAGGTGTTAGCATCGCCAATTGATTAGTCTCAATATAGAGTTCTTCAAGTTCAAGCAATTGAGCGATTTCAGGTGGCAAATACAACAGTTGATTGTTGCTTAAATCTAAATGCTTGAGTTGACTCAATTGGCTTATTTCTTTTGGAATCGTTGTCAGTTGATTTTCATCAAGAAATAACGTTTCTAAATGAGACATAGACAAAAGGGCCGGTGGCAATTCAGTCAATCCCTTTTCAGAGAGATCAAGATCAGATTCAAGGCATTTAGCCGCCTGTTCAATCATTTCCAGTAAGTCTTTGTCCATAATACTCACCATTTTCTTAATCAATAGGATCGTATTGCAATGTGGGTGATGAAAGTCTTCGATCATTGAACACGGATTAAACCGATTAAAATTCAAATCCATCTGCTATCAGATCAAACCCAATCATCAATTTAACGATATGATTTTAAAGGAATTGATAGGGTTACATTGAATTAGTGGTCACAATTCAATCAACAAAGTCGCTAAAACGACTCGTATTAATTATATAAGTAGGGACACATAAATCTTTTAACATTTTCTGTAGGGTGGGTAGCGTGTTTTTGCTGCCCACCATCCCTCACAACGCTGGACTACAAAATGTTAATAAACTTTTGCGTATACTCGGCGCGGGAATAAATTTAACTTTTGGCAACCCCAGGTTGCCACCTGGGGCTATTCACATTTTCAGGCTAAAATTTCGCGGAGCGAAATTTTAGCCTGAAAACCCCTTCGGGGTTGTGTGTTTTAATTTTTTTATGATCGATTTTGTACATAATGCAATTGTGAAACGTTTAAATTGTGCCCGTGTGCAGTATACCTACTTACTTAGCATCGTCATAAGGTCGCGATTACTTTTACAGACACAGCCAACAGCTTTTAGCGTAGCCGACCTTCGGTTCACGCCAAAAATTTTGCGCGCAAAATCTTTTTCAGGCTAAAGTTTCGCTTCGCTATACTTTAGCGTGAAAGCGTGAACCTTCGGGAAGCTACGCTAAAGCAGTTGTCTAAAAGCTCAAGTCAGGTGGTGGTGACTAACAGCAAGAGCGCAAATTGTAAGGGTGGACAGTATAGATAAATTATTGTCAATTGGTTTAACATTGTCAATTTTATTTCCAATTATCCCCTTAGCACCTATCAGTTTGAACCGACGTTTTTTTTCAACATGCAAGGCTTCAAGTTTTTGCGCGCAAAAACTTGAACATGGAATAGAGAACACTGAGTAGCACAGAGTGCCACAGAGAATAAGTCTATGATTGAAAATGATTTTATCATATAAAATACTGTGTAAATGTGTGTGTTTTTGAATCTGAATTTGAAAACTGATAGGTGGTAAGCCAATTATCCTAATTGCTTATTCCTAATTATTAAACTATTGACTGTGAGAGCCATAAATGCCATGATTTATTTTGCTTAGGCTACCATAAGGATTAAATATATGACTCATTCACTGTTAATTTCAATTTTCGGCCCTGATCGAACTGGACTGGTTTCATCTATTACGGGCACTTTATTCAATTTGGGTGTCAATTTAGGCGATACAACCTTCGCCGTGTTGGGCAGCGGTGCCGAATTTACCACAGTCTGTGACTCCCCCGTCAGTATTAACGACATTGAAAGTCATCTGCGTGCTTTACCCGATCTGAATGGTGCCGATATCAAAATTACCCCATTTGATTTGTCTAAAATCCATGGGCCAAATGCGCTTATCACGCACTACATCACGCTACGCGGTGCCGATCACCCTGGATTGATTGCCCAATTGACTGAAGTTTTGATGGCATTTGAGGCCAACATTGTACGCTTAAATGCCGAAACCATACCCAATCAAGAGGAAAAAGAATACTTAATTAACCTTTCCGTGTCCATTCCACAATCGCGTATTGATGCCTGTCTCGCCTCTATCAGCAATACCGCCAGTACACTTGCCATGCACTGTGATTTTCAAACCGTTTGATCAATGAATCAATTATCAAATGATCCGCTCACTTTCCTTACCACCTATCAGTTTTCTCAAACTCATTGTATGTTTCGACGCGATGCTCGCGTCTGTTCGATGTTGCTATAGCGTTTCTTGATTGAATGAAGTACAGATTTTATCTGTTACGTATTTATTTTTAAAAGTTTTTTCGTTCCAAATTTATTTTGCTTGATCTTGGAGTGCAAAATTTATTTTGCGTGATCTTGGAGTGCAAAATTTATTTTGCTTGATCTTGGAGTGCAAAATTTATTTTGCTTGATCTTGGAGTGCAAAATTTATTTTGCGTGATCTTGGAGTGCAAAATTTATTTTGCGAAGGCTTTTTGTTATAAATTGATTTTGATTTCGGCACAATTGATAATGACTTTTTTTTTGAATGCGCCCTTTGCATACCTATTTGGCATGAGTATACTTTATCCAATCTGGAAACGCTATATACCTGTAGAGACGCGATGCTCGCGTCTCCTGTTCGATGTTTCTTTGCTATACCTCTATAGACGCGATGCCTCGCGTCTCTACTTTTAACAAAAGGAACCCCCTAATGACAGAAGAACAACCTTGTACCTACGTCATTTTTGGCGCAACGGGCAATTTATCTCGTATCAAGTTGATGCCTGCCTTATATCACCTTGAAATTGCAGGACGTTTACCCGAAGGCACCGTGATTTTAGCAACGGGACGTCGGCCCTGGAACCGGGATAAATGGATTGCTGAAGTCAAAGACATGTTGATAGCTAAAGCCCGTAATGGCTTAAATGAAAAAGTGTTTGAACACTTTAAACAACGGCTACACTATTTTGAAGGTGATCTCAGTGAGACAAGCATGTACTCCAAAATGCGGGAATTTATCAATAACGATCCCACTTTTCCCCAAAATCTAGCCTTTTACCTGTCCATTCGCCCGGCAGAATTTGGTACGGTTGCCCAAAACTTGAGTGAAAGCGGTTTACTGGATGAAGGGCATGGATGGCGGCGCGTCGTTATCGAAAAACCCTTTGGCTACGACTTAGAGAGCGCCCGTGCCCTACATCAACGCCTTTCTCGCTACCTTCGTGAAGATCAAATCTACCGCATCGATCATTATTTAGGCAAAGGAACAGTACAAAACGTTTTAGTGTTTCGTTTTGCCAATGTCATGCTCGAACCCCTTTGGAATCGCAACTACATTGATCATGTTCAAATTACTCACTCAGAAACCCTGGGTGTCGGGAGTCGTGCTGATTATTACGATAGTGCTGGCGCGATGCGAGACATGATACAAAGCCATTTATTGCAACTGCTCACGCTAGTCGCGATGGAACCCCCGGCCTCTATGGAAGCCGAAGCGATGCGCGATGAAAAAGTCAAGGTACTCAAATCCATACGCGCCATTTCCCCTGCCGCTGTACATGCCCAAACTTTCCGCGCTCAATATACCGAAGGCATCGTTAATGGCGAAAAAATAAAAGGCTATTTACAAGAAGATAAAGTGCCCAAAGACAGTGTCACCGAAACCTACGCGGCCATGAAAGTCTTTATAGATAACTGGCGTTGGGCCGGTGTTCCCTTTTATTTACGGACTGGCAAACGCCTGAAAGAAGCACAATCTATGATCTCCATTTGCTTCAAACAGCCACCGCAACAGTTTTTCCGCGCCAATCAGATTCAACGTATGCGCCCTAACTGGATACTGTTAGGCATTCAACCGACAGAATGTATCAAGGCTGAAATGATAGCCAAAGAACCAGGATTAGAAATGAACACCCGCCCTGTCAGTTTAGATGCCAGCTTCAGAACAGAAGAGGATGTCTCTAAAGACGCTTATGAAGAACTGTTATTAGACGTGATCACCGGTGATCGCTCATTGTTCCTGCGTTACGATGAAGTCGAATACGCTTGGCGAGTCGTCAATCCTGTTTTACGGGCTTGGGCTATGGAACGCGATTACATTTCCACCTATTCAGCGGGAAGTTGGGGGCCTCGTGAAAGTCGTCGCTTATTTGAACGAGAAGAACAAAGATGGCGGCATTCGTTGAATATTGAAGAAGATTGATGAGGTGTCAGTTTTCCACAGATTTCACCTCAATGCCATTAAGCCTGGGCGAACAGGCCGGTTCGCCCTTACAGCCCTTGGGCGATAACAAAGGTTCGCCCTTACAAACAATAACTCAGGGAACGAATGAACTCCTATAACTCCTGAACGCCTGAAATTCAATGTACACTCTCGATCTCAAAACTTTCAAAAATCGTTTAACCGATTTACAAAACCTCAACGAGCGTTTTGCTATTGATCATCATCTGGAATTAAAAGCGGGTTACGATGGTACACCTGTTATCGACATTAAAAATGACTACGCACAAAGCATTGTTTCCCTAAAAGGGGGGCAAGTGATGACTTTTCGTCCACATCATGATCCTAATCCCGTGCTATGGTTAAGTGGATTAGCGTCATTGAATCCCAATAAACCCATTCGTGGTGGTATACCCGTTTGCTGGCCATGGTTTGGGGCTCATTCAACCGATCCTAACAAGCCCGCACATGGTTTTGCTCGTACAATCGTTTGGACACTGAGTGAAACGAAAGTGACGGCCGAAGGCGCGACGCAAATTGTTTTGAGTCTTGAAAACCATGACAATATTAGGGCATTATGGCCTTATGCCTTTCAATTAGAAACCGTGATCACCATTGGTGCCGATTTACAGGTTGAATTAGTGACTCGTAACACCGGAAACGAAACGTTTACGCTTGGTGAAGCCTTACACAGTTATTTTAATGTCAGCGATGTGACGCAAATCAGCATTCATGGGTTGGAAAATAGCCAATATATTGATACCGTCGCTCAGTTAGAAGGTGAACCTGAAACAGGCCCAATTCAAATCAATGCCGAAACGGATCGGGTTTATCCAAATAGCACGGCTGATTGTTTACTTCAGGATATCGGCTTTAATCGACAGATTCGTATCCAAAAAACGGGCAGTCAAACAACTGTTGTTTGGAATCCTTGGATAGAAAAAGCCGCACGATTAGGCGATTTAGGGTACCAAAACTATCTTCGCATGGTGTGCATAGAATCTGCGAATGCTGCCAATAACATCGTAACCGTCGCGCCAAGCGAGGAACATCGTTTACAAACCGTTATTACTGTAGAAGGGTTATCTCCCTTTCCATCAAATTACAACTCTTAAAATTGCCTTGACAGAACGGATATTGAGCATTTGGGCGCATTCCCAAAAAAAGTCATTAAATCATTATCAATCTCGGTTGACGGGCCTTCGCAAAATAAATTTGGAACGAAAATAGCTTCGTGGCAAAATAAATTTGGAACGAATAAATTTGGAACAATACTGATTTGTACTTCATTCAATAGGAAAACGCTATAATATGCATTCCAATCAGGCCGGCGCAAAATAACAGGCATTCCAATCGGGCTGGCGCAAAATAAATTTGGAACGAAAATCGGGCTGAAATGCGCCCTTAGACATTGTTGTTAAAAAAACGCTGTCAAAGCGTATAATGATACCCATTTTCGTGATTCGCAAACAGCGTAAGATAATGAAACCACAAGATATATTGATACTGTTAAAGTTAATTGTCATTGGACAACGAGACTGGATTTATGAAGAATTAGCCAGTGAATTGTTTATGAGCAAATCAGAAATTCATGCTGGCATTAAACGTGCCCAAGCGGCTCGTCTGATTAACTTTTCGGCTCAAAAAACTCCCCTTCGTCGGCCCTTATTGGAATTTTTGATTCATGGGGTAAAATATGCCTATCCTCCAAAACGAGGGAGTCTGATACGGGGTATTCCAACTGCTTATGCTGCACCCCCTCTATCAAACGCAATTGTGTTCGGTTCAGAACCCCCTCCAGTTTGGCCTTATGCAGAAGGCAAAGTCAGAGGGTATAAATTTACCCCTTTATATAGATCGGTTCCCAAAGCGGCTTTACATGATCCGGCACTTTATGAATTGTTAAGCTTGGTTGATGCCATTCGAGATGGGCGAGTACGTGAGCATCATTTGGCCGTTCAAGAATTAACCGAGAGGATTTCTCAATGAATCGTCATGCAAACGTAGTCATGCTTGAACAAGTCGCTTCTCATTTAGGTACTTTGCTTGATGAGGTGGTGTTTGTCGGGGGTGCTGTTACCAGCCTCTTGATAACTGATCCAGCAGCAACAGAGGTGCGCTTTACCCAGGATGTTGATATGATTGTTCAAGTGACTTCTCATGCGGATTATTATCAACTAGAAAAACGGTTACGATTATTAGGATTTGTGCCAGATCAGAGTCAAGATGCCCCGTTGTGTCGATGGTTGATTGACGGCATTCAAGTCGATGTGATGCCCACTGATGAAAGCATTTTGGGATTTAGTAATCGCTGGTATCCGTTAGCGATTAAAACAGCCCAAGTTTATTCGCTTAATACGCAACTGAAGATAAGATTGATAACACCCCCTTGTTTTGTGGCGACTAAAGTAGAAGCTTTTTTGAAGCGAGGAAGTGGGGATTATTGGGCCAGTTCGGATTTGGAAGATATCATTATGTTAGTTGATGGTCGTTCTGAGATTGTGGCTGAAATACAAGCAACAGATCCTAAGCTAAAAGAATATTTGACGAAACAAATTCATCATTGGTTACAAGATAAGGCTTTTAAAGAGGCACTGGCTGAATATTTTGCGTTTGAAGAAACCAATCAGCAACGAGTACCGATTATAAAACAAAGATTGATGCAGTGTTTGGAAAATTGAAAGAGGTAAAGTAAGCGACGTGTTTTTGTCAGCATACCAGCAGATTTTCTTGTACCAGCTTTCCAACATTGGTAGGCATACCTATTTAGATTACAACATAGGCGCGTTGTAACGAGAAAACCAAAATCAACGGCATGTAGTCTGCGGGCATAAAAAAAGCCTCTTGGTGATTGTCACCTTGAGGCTTTTTTATATATTGTCTGAATCATCAAGTTCGTACCGAGTGTAGCGAGATCATTTGCAGAATTTAAGAATTTTCAGAATAACCGTTGAAATAATTGATCATCATTGCTTGTCATAAATACTCGCCAATTTCACGTTCCAACTTGAGTTTGCCAAGTCTAACTCGCAGTGAAAACTTGAGTTTGCGTTTGGCTTGATAGCGAATGCCGCTTATTTGACATAACTAAACCGCTATTTGACAATTTGTCATTAATCTCCGTAAATTGATTAATAGACACATTTCCATATGGAAAATAAGCCGTAATATCCAGTTGCCCACCCATGGCTTCTATATGGCTGCGTAGTGTACTGATGTACATGTCAGTGCCACATTCGGTCATGATGAATAGTTGCCGGTTCAATATCAAGAATATTTGCTAATTGTTGTTGAGAAAGTAGCCGAGCTGTTTGAAGTTCCTGAAGGGGCATTTCAGATAATGCGCGTTGAACACGCGCCTCGACACGCGCTTTGGCTTCTGATGTTCTGGCATTGTGCAAATCAAGAAAATTCTTAGCCATAGATTTCACCTGTTGTGGGTTGTTGTTACCTATTTCTTTGGTATTAAGCCAATGTATTGAATGATATTTTGGAAAGCTCAATAAATTATGAATTAAGAAATCAACGCAAGAGACGCAAGAGACACTTCAGTCCGCAAAATATTTTACCTCTTTAGCGTCTGTTGCAAAAAAGCGCGTTTATTTTTGTTAAAAGCTACAGAACTCTTTTTTTGAAATGATTGATATGTTGATTATACTAGGCAATAATCATTCAATCGCTTAATAAAATCAACATGAACAAGCCCTTAAAAAATCCTAAACCGCTGTCAAGACAGACGACAATTGTCTTAGAAACATTAGGCGCGATGATAAAAGCGGCCCGTATAGAATCTCACCGTTCACAAGCGGATTTAGCTGAACGTGTCGGTGTCAGTCGCTATACCATCAGCTTATTGGAAAAGGGTAATCCCAATGTCGCGATTGGAACTGTCTTTGAAGCGGCAATCATTGTCGGTATTCCATTAATGGGAAATGATCCACGCCAACTCACTCAACTTTCCCAAGCTATTGCCACTATCGTGCAAATACTCCCTTCAAAGGGATTTACCAAAAAGGTAGAACTTGATGATGACTTCTAATGCCTCACAAGCCTTTGTTTGGATATGGTTGCCTCAAGAGACTCAGCCAATCGTTGCCGGTAAAATCAGCTTGATTGATGGCAAATATCATTTTGTCTATGGGCGTTCTTATTTAGAACATCAACAGGCGATTTCTTTATCCCCTATCGAATTACCCCCGCAACGGGGCAGCTTTGAGCCAGAGGGCATCAATGACATTCATGCTTGTTTAAGAGATGCAGCCCCGGATGCGTGGGGGCGGCGTGTGATTGATTATGAATATCCGAATATCAATCCCAATGAACTGGATTATATTGTTAAAAATTAATAAGACAGTATGGAATATTTATGCTATTATCCACAGATAAATGTCAAATTAGCATTACAATTATTAGGTGTACATCGTAGAACATTGTCTCGTTATGTAAAAGAAGGAAAAAGGTTAGCTAAAAAGCGATGCTTCGATCCGAACGTCATATCATAGTCGATTCAGATGCTTTAAATGAATTGACATTCAAAGCAAAAAACCTCTATAACGTGGCTAATTATCAGATTAGGC
>Ga0233403_10000188_pt1 | contig 28266 bp, 21 predicted proteins | sample Na_oxic_1_MG_FD_179866 | JGI IMG/M metagenome (GOLD analysis project Ga0233403, IMG submission 179866) | Seawater microbial communities from Saanich Inlet, British Columbia, Canada - Na_oxic_1_MG | ecosystem: Environmental > Aquatic > Marine > Inlet | place: Canada: British Columbia | collected...
AGTGGTATCCTATACCTTGAAAACAACCTAAGTACCGGCGCTTTTACGTCGGATCGCTTGCAAGTCTTACAACTGTTGTCTTCCCAAGCGGCAATTTCTATTGAAAACTCTTTATTATATAATAACTTAGAAGAAAAAGTCGCAGAGCGTACTAGCGAACTAGAACAAGAAATCGTCGTAAGAAAAAGTGCTGAAGTAGCGGCAAAAGTAGCGAACCAAGCAAAAAGTAGCTTCTTAGCCAATATGAGCCATGAATTGCGTACTCCACTGAATGCGATTTTGGGTTTTTCCCAAATCATGCATCGTAGTCGCGCCTTGCCCTCGGATCATCAAGATCATGTAAAAATCATCAATCGTAGCGGTGAATATTTGTTGTCATTGATTAATGATGTATTGGATATGTCCAAAATTGAGGCGGGGAAAATCACGCTGGATGCACAGGATTTTGATTTGCACCGCCTGTTGGATGAAGTGCATGATCTGTTTTATCTCAAGGCGAAGGATAAACACCTGCAATTCTTGGTTGAGCGGGGTGATAGTGTGCCACGCTATATTCATACTGATGGCACGAAATTGCGGCAGATTTTACTGAACTTAATCAGTAATGCCATGAAATTTACCCAAGAAGGTGGGGTATCTGTACATGTTGATGACATATCAACCCAAAAGGACTCGGAAGAAACCCATTTACATTTTCGGATAAAAGATACAGGGGCTGGTGTAGCTGAGGAAGAATTAGATAAATTATTTGAAGCTTTTAGCCAAACGGCGACGGGTAGAGCATCACAGCAAGGTACGGGACTTGGTTTACCTATCAGTCGCAAGTTTGTACAATTGATGGGTGGAGATATTTCCGTGCAAAGTACGGTTGGTAAGGGGACTGTGTTTGAGTTTAGCATATATGCTCAGAGAGTCAATGCCGCAAATATCGTTGATAAACAACGCCCAACACATCAAATCATTGCCCTAGAACCCAATCAGCCGCGTTATCGCATTTTGATTGTGGATGATAAATGGGATAATCGCCAACTGCTTATTCAATTACTGAATCCCTTCGGTTTTGAATTACAAGAAGCCAACGACGGGCAACAAGCCATTGATATTTATGAAAAATGGCAACCGCATTTGATTTGGATGGATGTGCGTATGCCAGTGATGGATGGTTTGGAGGCAACAAAACGCATTAAAACCAGTGCCAAAGGGCAAGAAACGGCAATTATTGCCCTGACAGCCAGCACCCTTGAAGAAGAAGAGCAAAATGTTTTGACGGCTGGGTGTGATGACTTTTTGCGTAAACCCTTTAAAGACACTGATATTTTTGAGTTTATGCACAAACACATCGGGGTGCGCTATGTGTCTGAAGAGATGACAGATACCACACCGCTGTTAACGCAAGAGGTTTTGATTCCTGAAGCATTAGCGGCACTACCCGGAGAATTATTAACGCAATTGCGGGAAGCAGCGATAATGTTAGATATGGAAGAAAGCCAAGTCCTCATTAGCCAAGTTCGCTCGCATAATGAGAGGCTTGCTAATGCATTAGATCAACTTACCAAAGATTTTCAGTATGATCGTTTACAAGATTTAATTGAAGAAGCACAAACGATATAGCTTTTCACCTAAAAATGGCAATTATTTTCATTTTTATGTTATTAATCAATGATTTAATTCGATTTTCATTTCACCAAATGGTGAATGAAAATTAAACGGAATTTTTCAAAATTTGAGAATTAATTCAATGTGTTAAGTGAGATAATTAACTTTTTAATTGCCATTTTTAGGTTTCATAAAAATAGGGAAAGTCCTAAATAAGTAGTGATTTTGGAAAGTGATTTTAAAGTGATTTTGGACTCCAAAGCTTTAGCTTTGGGGAGTTCCATAAGGTAATTAAGGTAATATTTTGAAAGGTAATATTTTAATTGTTGATGATATTCCGGAAAATTTAAAGGTATTGAGTACTATGCTGGCGAAGCAGGGTTATAAAATACGACCGGCTATCAATGGCAAAATAGCCTTGCAATTAGTGCGGTTTATACCGCCTGATTTGATTCTGCTTGACATTATGATGCCTGAAATGGATGGCTATGAAGTCTGCGGACACTTAAAAGCCGATGAGAAAACACGGAATATCCCGGTTATTTTTATCAGCGCTTTGAGCGAAACCTTTGATAAGGTAAAAGCTTTCTCTGCCGGTGGAGTCGATTATGTCACCAAACCATTTCAGTCAGCAGAAGTGCTGGCTCGTATTGAAACGCATTTGAGCTTGCAGAATTTACAAAAAAGTCTGGAGAAAAAAAACAAATTGTTGGAGCAAGAAATTGTGGTGAGAAAACGCGCCGAAGAAACTGCCCAAGCTGCTAACCGAGCTAAAAGTACTTTTTTATCCAACACGAGCCATGAATTGCGAACTCCGCTTAATGGGATTTTAGGCTATGCTCAAATTCTCCGACGGGAACATAATTTAACGACGACTCAAATTGATGGCTTAAATATCATCTATAAAAGTGGTCACCATTTGCTCACACTTATCAATGATATTTTAGACTTAGCAAGAATTGAAGCGGGGAAGTTGGCGCTTTATCCAGCACCAACCAATCTACCTAATTTCCTAGATGGGGTGGTAGGTATGATGCAAATGGCGGCTCAACAAAAGGCGCTTCAATTTATCTTCGATGTACCTAAAGATTTACCCATTGCGGTTGAAACCGATGAAAAACGCTTTCGTCAAGTTTTGCTTAATCTGTTGGGCAATGCGGTTAAGTTTACGGATAAGGGGAGTATCACATTAAGGGTTTTATGTGTTGACAAAAAGTGGGATTCTATCCGATTTGAGGTTCAAGACACCGGCGTAGGCATGACTCCTGAACAAGCAAAAAAAATATTCCAACCCTTTGAACAGGTCGGCGATGAAAAAAAACAACGAGAAGGAACGGGTTTAGGTTTATCCATTACTCATCAGTTGGTTAATCTCATGGGCGGAGACTTAAAAGTTTCAAGTGTGCCGGGCAAAGGTTCAACTTTCTGGTTTGAAATTCATTTACCTGTGCTAGAAGAAAGCAACCTAGAACAGCAAACCATGAAAAATAAACAAGTCATGGGTTATCAAGGAGAACGCCGCAAAATTCTCATTGTAGATGATAAACTGGAAAATCGTCAGATGTTACTTGATTTACTAAAACCGCTTGGCTTTGATATTACCTTAGCCAGCAATGGGAAAGAAGGAGTCGAGCAAGCATTAGCAATTCATCCCAATCTGATCCTTATGGATCTGGTGATGCCGGTTATGAATGGTTTTGAAGCGGTGCGGGCAATTCAAAAAAGCCATGCCATTAACAACGTTCCCATTATTGCAGTATCTGCCAGTGTTTTTGAGAGTGATCTGAAAAAAAGTCAGATTGTCGGCTGTCAGGAATTCTTATCCAAACCTGTTGAATCAAATAAACTTTTTGCGATGATGGAAAAGTATATAGGGGTAAAATGGCTCTATGAAACAGCTAAATCAATAACCAAACCGATGGAAACGTCAACAGGTGAACTTATCCCACCCCCGCTCTCTGAATTAGAAATATTGTATGAATTGACGATGTTTGGCAACTTGGAACGAATCCAAGAAAAAGCCCAACAATTAGAGGATATGGGCGAAAAATACGTTCCATTTGCTTATAAATTACGTGAACACGCAAAAAATTTTGAGGATGAACCAATTCTAGCATTGCTTGAATCATTTATGAAATAGTGTCAATCATTGTAATACCTTCGCCAATTCATGCACTAAAATTGTGTTTATTAATCTTATAATACCGAAAATGGGTGAAATTGATCATTTTGCTTTCCCCGATTCATGTTCCACCGATTTCATCGGTGGCTATTTTTAACCCCTTCGGGGTTGCACATCTAACCCTGAAGGGGTGAAACGTAAATAGCCATAGGTGAAACCTATGGAATTATTTTTAATTAAAAACCTTGTTATATGTCCGTGAATTGGCGAAGGTATTATCATTGTGTATAGCATTTCCCTTTGAGTTAAGGAATGTGCATGAAATAAAATCGACAACTTGTGTTTTTTCGCGTAGGATTATTAGAGCCATGGATTTTCCTTAAATGGTTGAAATAATGCTCGCTCTTTGTTATAATTATCTCACCTGATTTGTGCCAGAACGCAATAGATGGTTCTATAGGGGCAATCCCGCGGTTGCCCTTAAGTTAATGGCATTGAAACAGAGTTTGGGAGCCAGAAAAATTTGATCTTAATAGCTTTATCAATTATTGTTAATCCTTCGTGCGGCAATGTTTTAACAGACTCATTAAATCATTATGTCTATATCTTTTTCTTCTTATTTCTCAGCAATTGCTATCACTTTACATCTTTTATCTGCTGTCATTTGGGTGGGCGGTATGTTTTTTGCCCATATCGCTTTGCGCCCCGTTGCGACACTTTTGCTTGAGCCGCCCTTACGCTTACCATTAATGTCACAAGTGTTGGCAAGGTTTTTTCCTTGGGTGTGGCTGGCGGTGGTGCTGTTATGGGTGACAGGCTTGTGGCTAATTTTTGGCGTTTATGGGGGCATGGCTCAGACAGCGATGTACATTCATATTATGTTGACGATAGGCATTGTCATGACTGTTTTATTTATGTACCTCTTTTTCGTGCCATTCGTCGCACTAAAAAAAGCCGTCTCCCAAAAAGAGTTTAAATTGGCGGGGAAAAATCTAGCGATTATTCGTCAAATGATTTTGATCAATTTATGGCTAGGGATGATAATTATTATCGTTGCTGTCGTTGGGCGGTATATTTGATAAAGAGCAACGACAAAGATTGCTGATAAATATTGAACCAGCAAGCGTAGGGTGTATAAGCGATAGCGTCATACACCAAAACATTATTTAATAGCCCGTAGCAAGCGTAGATCGCGTAGGGTGTATCGCTGCGCGTCATACACCAATCGTAGAAAAAAAATGAATGGTGCATGACGCTATCGCTTATGCACCCTACAAATGACAATTTATCCATAAAACATATACGGCTTACGAGTTAAACCTGTCAGGTTTGCCCCAACTGACGGGTAAATTATTTCATGCACATTCCTTAATGAATTTAGAAACACCGTGCGTAACATCAGGTAGTAATAAAAAAAATAAAAAAGAGTGTAAGAAACCCGTATTATAAAATAAAAAGTTAATTTGTAAAATTAGCACTGGTTAAGTCAGATACCGATAAAAAGGGAGAAACTCTTGTTCAAAGTCGATCATTTTGCTTTTGAAGTCTCTAATTTAGATGAGTCTATTAAATTTTATACTGAAAAATTGGGACTAAAGTTGTTATTAAAGAAAGTTGATAAAAGTAACCACGAAGCTTATGCATTCCTTAAGTTAGAAGGCAATGGTGGTAATTTAGAGCTTTTGCAATTTGTAGATGAAAAAAATTTTGCCAAAAAACCATTGAAACAACCTTATTGTCCTCAAATTGCTTTTAGGACAGAAAATATGGAAGAAGTTATGTCCATGTTGGAAGAAAAAGGACTGCCTATTATTAAAGGTCCTTTGTTGATGCAGGGGCATTGTAGTTGGGTATTTACCTGTGATCCTGATAATAATATCATTGAATTTATTCAGTGGTTTGAAGATATACCCGGTCATTATTCAATGGATTTAGTTTAAATAGGGTCTTTAGATAGGCAAACACAACAATTTTTTCCAACCTACTGTTAGGATCAGAAATGTCTGATTGTAACGGATTTTGGGGATACCCTAATTTTGTAGTTTTTTTGCCGATCAATGGCTGACGAATTTGGTAAACAAATGATGTCATGAAATTTATTGATACGCCACTCAAAAAATAATTGTCGTTTAAAAACAATTGGTTATATTTTATGGTACTTTTAAATTAACAATTAGCAATTCATAACTATTGAAATATTAGCTGTTCCCAAAATCTGTTATACTTAGAAATAACTTAGGAATCAGGATTTAATAATATCCCAAACTTTGGGTTCGGTAGGAGCAGCAACCTAATTCAATACCTGATAGTTTAGGGTTTTATAAAATCCTCATTCCTTAGCTTATTATAGCTTGGTGCAGATGAGTTAGCACTTTTTTTGCTATCCAATTGTGTTCTGATAAGGTATACCAACGTGTTCTCAGATGCAAACTCATCAGCACCAGACTATAGTAATAAGTCTAATTTTTCTGACTATAACTTTTTTTGTTGAAAAGGTATAAATGGATTTACGTATCATCATTGTTGGTTACAAAATATGCTGATATAGCGTTTCCCGATTGGGTGCAGTACAAAAACAGTAAAAAACCTTCAAGGTTTCTAAAACCTTGAAGGTTTCGTTATGTACCTTATGCAATCGGGAAACGCTATAGCAACTTCAAAACAGTACATTTACATTTTTCAACAAAAAAAATTATAATCAGCAATTTTTAACTTCATATTTGTAAGAGGGAAAAAAAGACACAATGGCACTTTACATAAAGGAACTGCCAGCATCCGACTTAGAATTTCAAATGTTCGTGATGGATGAATTGGGAGATGAATTAATCGTTCAAGGCCAAGACGTAATCAAATTGACGATTGGTATTTCTGAATTACCGGTTCCAGAGCCGGTGAAAAAAGTGTTTTCAGAAACCATCTATGAACACGAGAAAACTCGTTTGGTATATCCACAAGGCTTACCAGCATTGAGAGAAGCAATTGCGGAATATTACAATACGCAATTTCATATCAACACAACGGCTCACAATGTTATTGTCAATGTGGGAACCAGTGCCATTTTCAGAAATTTGTTTCAGTTATTGTCGCAGTCTGGGCAAGAAATTATGCTACCCAGACCCTATTATTGTTTGTATTTGCTGAGTGCCATTTTAGCGGACACCAAAATCACTTATTATGATATCGATCCGATAACCAAAAAGATCGATTTTGATTCCTTTGAAAGGATTTATGATCCGGTAAAAACCGCTGTAGTTGTATTAAATAATCCGGGGAACCCAATTGGCAACGTGATTTCTAATGAAGAAATCACCAGAATAAACAACATTGTTGCTGGCCAATCTTTCATTGTCCACGATGAGATTTATAACAATGTCTTATTTTATTCAGAATATGAATCGCCACTGGCTTATTTGGACAAGTACAGGGATGTCCACATCATCACCAATGGTTTTTCTAAAGGTTTTCGGATGTATACCAAACGGGTTGGGTATGCGATTTTGCCCGAATCTTTAGTTATGCCAATGCGTATTGTTCAACAACATACCTTATTGACCTCTGATCCGGTCAGTCAATATGGCATGATTGAAGCACTCAAAGACTTGGAAAGTCCCAAAAAATTGACACGCATTTATCGTGGTCGCGCCGAATACACTTACGAAACCCTGAAAAACACCGGTTGTAATCCCATCAAAGCTGAAGGCGGATTTTATATCGTGCTTGATTGTGACCAATGGCTCAAAGATCGAAACATGAGTTCATCCAAGGAATTAGCCATTGAGATTTTGAATCAAGTCTATGTATCTACTGTACCTGGCACTGACTTTGGAATGCCCAATTCACTAAGACTCAGTTTTTGCGAAAGTCGATACAATGAAGGTATTGATCGCTTACGAACTTACTTCACAGGATAAGGCAAATCCAAAAAATTAATATACCACCGGATGGGGCAATCCCTTGTGGTTGCCCTTGGTATATTATTCTTTGGAAATTGCCTAATCTCTCTACTAATTGTTTCTGGAATTTATTCCTCATTCCCGAAAGAAACATCAAACACTGATGGGAAAATAAATGTCTGAGTATGATAATATCAGAGAGGCTTATGATTTAGTCTTTGCCAAACAAACGGCCAAAAAAGTGCCTTTTGTCATTGAAATTCTGAAAAAACACCATAAGCAAAATGTCCTAGAACTTGGAAGCGGTTCAGGTTTATTTACAATTCCCTTGAATCAAGCAGGTTTTAATATAGAAGGGCTTGAGCTAAGTCAAGAAATGATTGAACTCACTTATAAAAGTGCTTCGCATCTCAAAATTCACCAAGGAAATATACAACAGTATGCACTCGACAAACAATTTGATGCCATTCTTGGTTTGAGTTCTGTCTTAGTACTTCTACAAAATCACCAAGAAATGAACCAATGTTTGCAATGTACTTATGAGCATTTGCAACCTGAAGGCATTTTACTGCTTGAATTGCCTAACCATTCAGTGGAGATCAAAGAAAGTAATCACACTCAGGAAGTTTACCATAATGATGACGATTCACTTATTGTGGTTATCCAAAGCCTTAAAGAAGAAAAATATTGGCGAGAATACTGGTCTATTTTCCGAAATATGCCAGAAAAATTCCAACATGAGAAGAGCATTTGTGATGAGTTTCTCTATTCTCCTGATGTATTAGAAAATGATCTCCAGAAACTCGGTTTTAAGATAATTGAGAGATATGGTGATTTGTTGGGTAACACCTTTGATGAAGAATCATCGTGGAGAAGAGTTTTAATTTGTAAAAAGAACTAGACTGAACGCCGTCATAAAAACTGTTAAGTACTGAAACATAAATAAACAGGTATTTTCCTTAAATTCCTCCCTTTAGCTTCGGTAGGTTATTTGGTATTTTATACACGAAAACGGTGCGGTTCCGTTCTATAAAATTAAACTCCAAACGTTCAATATATCGGATTTTAGACCTGTCAGGTTTTGAAAACCTGACAGGTATTTTCTAGCATTTCAGTTATTCAAAAAAACCGAAAACTTGAACGTTTGAAGTATAAACAGTTTTTGAGTTGCCCAAGTTTCCCCAAATTTAAAGGGAGTGCTTAGTTGGAGTCGAAACTGCGCTTTGTACGAGTAATCCCCTTTGATAATTGATAATAACCTTATAAAAAACTTGGTTTCTAAAAAAGTCCAATTTATTCCCGTGTCGAGTATAAATTAACAATACATGCAACCATCAACTGAACTAATAATATGTATATAAACCCATATATACAAGGACACCTTGCTGTATTAGGTTTTGGGCTGACAGGAATACTCATTAAATCAACCACTGCAAACACTTGGGAAATTGGAATATCTCGACTTGCCATTGCAACCATTATTTTTTTAATAATATTTCATTTCAAAAAAATAAAACTTACTTGGACACCAAAAAAAATTCTCATGGGTGCTTCAATCGGAATTGTTTTTGCGACGCATTGGACGTTATATTTCTTTGCTTTTAACTATGCTAGTGTTGCGACAGTTACTTTTGCAGAAATGTTATATTCATTTTTCTTTATTATATTAGGGGTTATTTTTTGCAAAGAATCACGCAAAACCGTTGATGTTTTTCCGCTTTTTATGGGATTGATCGGTGCTATTATTCTTTTACCTGAATTGAACTTGGAAAATACAGAAACAATTGGATTTTTTCTTGCAACTTTTTCCGGATTCCTCTTTGCGATAGTCGGAATACTCCAAAAAAAATTTCATAACAAATTATCGGAAAATGAAAGACCATTTTTTCAGTACTTCTTTGCACTCCTTTTCTTTCTTATGTTTTTTCCAAAAACACATTGGGAATTCACAACAAAAGATTGGGGTATTCTTTGTGTATTAGGAATTGTCGGTACTGCAATAGCACATACTTTTTGGGCAAATGCTAATGCGAAACTTTCGACAAAAATAAATTCACTTTTATACCTCATGATTCCTATATATGCCTCTGTAGGTGCTTTTTTCTTTTTGAATGAAGAAATTACTAGCAAAATCCTGTTAGGAGGTATGTTTATTTTGATTGGAATATTTAGGCTCCAAAAACAGGACAGTTCAACGCTAACTTCAACCAGTTAAAATACTGAAAACTCTGGATAATTTTTTGGCATCTTTTCAAAGGCTTACGTAAAGATGCAAAATAAAAGTCAATGACTTACAGATTGTCTGAAGAAGTACATTATTAAATCAGCAATATTATCGAACCATGAACAATAAAATCAAAGAACGTTGTCAACAAGCAGCTCAAGAACACTACAATCAAGAAAGTTCTGACCAGTTTTATCTGAAAGTTTGGGCTGATAAAGACATTTATATTGGTATTGGTTTATATGAAGATGAATCAGATACCATTTTTACTGCTTGTCAACGAATGGTCTCAAAGATGGCCTCATTGCTATCCAAAAATGGCTCTGAAACTTGCCTACTTGAATTGGGAGCAGGATATGGTGCCACCGCTCGTTATTTGGCAAGGGAACATAAATTTCGAGTCGATTGTCTCAATTTAAGCCAAACTCAAAACCAACGCAATCGTCAATTGAACCAAGAACAAAGTTTAGAACAACAAATTCAGGTAATAGATGGAAGTTTTGAAAACCTGCCATTTGAAAAAGAAAGTTATGATGTTGTGTGGTCTCAAGATGCTTTTTTGCATAGTAATCAACGACAAAAAGTGATGACAGAAATCAACCGTGTGCTTAAACCGGGTGGAGATATTATTTTTACCGATCTAATGCAACGCCAAAATTGTCCTCATGATGTTATCAAACCAGTCTTGGAGCGTTTCCAACTCGAAAATCTCGCTTCGTTTGAATTTTACCAAGAAATTGCTCAAAAACTGGGTTGGCAAGAACGACAAGTGGTTGATTTATCATCTAATTTTGTGAATCATTATGTACGATTGCTTCAAGACATAGAAAACCGTTATGAAGAGTTACTTAGCGTATTTAGCCAAGCGTATTTAGAAAATATGAAAAAAGGAATCACCAACTGGATAATTGCCGGAAAAAATGGCGATTTTAAATGGGGGCTTTTGCATTTTCAAAAGAATTCAACTCAATAACTAAAAAAGTCGTTATAGGGAAAATCTAAAAATTTATACCACTGGCTAGGGTAATCACAAGGTTGCCCTTGGTATATTTAAGGTTCTTAAATGATTAATAATTTATGAAAAAACTGACAAAACTTTTTCTGATTGAAGCAGGTGAAGAGAAATTGGTAGCTCTAACGCTTCTTCAATCTATTTTTATTGGACTACCACGATTATTTACATTAACCGTTGCCAGCGCATTATTTTTAGAAAATTATTCAGTCCAGAATCTACCTTATATCTATTTGGTATCATCTCTTTTCGTGCCTCTCGTTGGCTTCATTCACTTATTTTTTGAAAAAAAATGGGCTTTCTTCAAGGTAAAGATTCGGACATTGCTAGTTCTTTGTCTGATATCATTTTTTTTTATAATAATCTTATGGAGTTTGCCTAATCAGAAATGGACAAGTTTCGCTTTATTTATATGGTTTGATATAGAATATGTTTTAACACATATGGTGTTTTGGAGCGTTGCCAATCGCTTGTTTACTGTGCGCCAAAACAAACGTCTATTTGGTTTAATTGGAACAGGCGAAATTCTTACAGCTATCATTGGTGGTTTTCTAATGCCTTATTTGGTTCAATTCATGGGTATCTCCAATTTGCTATTTTTATCGTTGGGAGGACTCGTTTTAGCATTTTTCAATCTTAATCTTATAGAAAGAAGCTTTGAACCAAAAGTTCAATTGTCTGAACCACAAAACAATATTGAGAAAAATCAATCTTTCATCTATTTTTTAAAAAATAAGTATTTTATGCTTATTTTTTCTATAATGACTTACTTGGCATATTGTAATTATTTTTTTGTCGATAATATATTTTATTATGAGGTGAATAAATATTACCATAATTCTGAGCAATTAGCAGTTTTTATGGGACAATTTTTAGCGGTTGTTGGCATTACAAATTTTCTATTTCGAGCTTTTCTGTCAGGGCGGTGGATGATGCGATTTAGTTGGCTTGGAAACATGTTAACTCTGCCATTCATACTAGGCATAAATATACTTTTAATTATAATAATCAGTTATTTTTTTAAAGAAACAATACTGCTGTTTTGGCTTGTGATATTAATCAAGTTGTTTGAGAGAATATTGCTTGGCTCTATTGCTTATCCTAGCTATTACATACTTTATAAACCACTTCCACCAACAATACAATCTCGTGTACAAACTTTTGCAGAAGCAATTATTGGGCCTATTGGCGGTATACTAGTCGGACTACTCTTGACTTTTTTGAATAAATTTCTTGAATTAAATTCGGTAGGATTGTCCGTGGTACTTTTTGTTTTTCTCTTAGGTTATTGCTTCCTCGTCTTTATAACCAACCAAGAACATCAAAAATTACTAGCAACATGAGATTGTACAAAGTATTATCCAAGTTTTAGTTCAGCACCTACGCAGCATTTTGAAATCTTTGCACTATCTACGATAGAGCTGACAACCGTTTATAACTAAAAAAGGAGTAACTACTCAGCCTTGAAACGAAGTAACTGAGCTTGCAACGATCAATTTATTTCAAGGTCAGCTGAGTATAAAAAGGATTGATAATATGATATATCCATTTCAAGATTCGCTTCCAAAGCTGCCTTTGCCAAGCTTGGATAAAACCTGTGAATCTTATCTTCAAATGGTTGCTCCATTGATCAATGAAGCCGATTTTATCCGAACCAAAGAACTTGTGAAGGATTTTCAAAAAAACGAGGGCCCAGAACTTCAACAGCAACTTGAAAAGATCGCAACTACCACAGAAACCAGCTATATATATGAACTTCTTAATAATAAGTTTCTAGAGAACAGATTACCTCTATTTAATCAGAACTTTGGGTGTGTATTAATATCTGAGTTAACAAGCACAAACCTACTGTTTGCTCACTTTGTTGCTCGTTGGATTCTCACCTTGTTGAGATTTTACTTGAAAATCAAGCAAAATGAATTTGCACCTAATGATGAAGCGATAAGAAGACCATTTGGTATTCACCAGTATCTGAATTTATTTGGTCGAGTACGGACTCCTTGTGTTGACTCTGATACGCTACACCAAGCACAAGCTCCGAAACATATTGTGGTTATTCGACACAATGTATTTTATTCATTAACTCTTCTCAACGATGATGTTTTGCTGACAATTGAAGATATAGCACAGCAAATTAACTGGATATTAGAACATACCCCCACTAGTGAACCGGCACTGGGCGCACTAACAACAATGAATCGAGATAACTGGGCGATACTTCGCTCTCGCCTAGCTGCTTATGATGCCAAAAATAATGATTCTCTAGAAATTGTAGATAATGCGCTATTTGTGGTTTGTTTAGATGAAATAATACCAGATGATATTGAAACAATTACCAAGAATGCTGTTTATGGCGATGGACGTAATCGTTGGTTTGATAAATCTCTCCAACTCATTTTTACCCCTAATAACCAATTAGCATTCAACATTGAACATAGCGGATTAGATGGCTATCCAACCTTACGTTTTTTTGCTGATGCTAATAAATATTATCAGCAGCTAGATGAAAAACCTGTCATTTCTGGTCAAGCTGTCGTCAAGTCACCTGTGCCACTTCAATGGAATTTGCCTGAGGAAATACTTGAAACGATCCAACAGGCGGAAGAAAACGCTGAGCATTTAATTGCACAGCACGAAACGCGAGTGCTTGAATTTAAAGAATTTGGGCGAACCCTTATCGCTCAAAAACAATTCCATGCTGATGCCTTGGTTCAGCTTTCTCTGCAATTAACTTATTTCCGACTCTACCGGAAAATAGCATCTGTTTATGAACCTGCTTATATGGGGCATTTCAGATATGGGCGAGGTGAAGGAATACGTCCTGCAACTGTGGAATCTTTCCAACTGATGAATGCGTTGACTGATGAAAATGTGCCCGATTCTAAGCGGTGGCAAGCCTTAAAAAAAGCCAATGATACTCATGTATCATTATTGGCAAACGTTATGAATGGCACCATAGGGTGTGATCGCTATCTATTTGCTCTGCATAGTTTAGCGCGGCAACAGGGTATCATTCCAGAGATTTTTCGTGACAAGGTTTACACGGAAGTTTTTAGTCAATCAATCTTATCAACCACTAGTTTGCCTAATCTGCCGTTAGATTGTTTCATCAGCTTTTCCCCAGAAGTAACGGATGGCTATGGTATTTTCTATAGTATCAAACCAGATAGGATCAATTTTATGATAACAAGTCAACAGCAACAAATAGATAAGTTCGTAGACTTGTTGAAATTAAGCCTATCAGAATTGGTCAATTTGAAACCATAATGACGTTGATTACTGTAGAGCAAACCTGACAGGTTTTAAAAACCTGTCAGGTTTAGAGCGTGGAAAAACGAGAGGTTAATTTGATTCTGAATGATCCTGAAAATAGCGGGTAATGGTTTCCATTTTATTATGTTGAAGAAAAAAAGCAGGCTCTAGTTCCACGCCGAGATGACGGGAGAGTAACATTTGCAATTCTAATAAATCCATCGAATCCAAACCCATCTCCTCTAAAGAATGCTTTGGAGAATAATCCGTTATACGTTCACTGCCCAAAATAGAAAGAATAGACTCTTCAATCACTTTAGCAATATTGGTTTTGCCGCTGTTTGATGATGAAAGATCGGTTTTTTCTGCTTGCACAGTAAAGCGTTGGCGGTTATGGATGTCATATTCAATCAGGACACCATTTCCCTGATTATCCACATCCTCAATTCGGTAACAGGGAACAATGCTTTTAATTTTAGCACCGTGGAGATGATGAAAACGCAGAATGGGATCAAGATAATGTCCCTGCTCGTCACGCTGTTGAATGTAAACTTCCAGTGGCATTTCTGATTGCAATACATAGTTTTTGCAACGTGTTACGCCTGCCACACTTTCAATCCCAGTTTTCACGCTACAATATTGCAACATAAATTCCAGTAATTGATCACCCAATCCTAAATGCTGCATATCGGGTAAAATGTTAATAGTAATCAATTGAATAACTGGTCCAGTTGAGATATGTAACGAGGATATTTTCGCATAAGTCGCGTTTTCCAATGTTCGATGATCAGAAATACGTTGAGAATAAACAACGCCAATGATGCGATTTTCCATTTCTAACACACATTGTCCTTCAGGAAAACATTCTAATCTATTCAAAATTACCTCAGAAGATACTTGTAAAGATGCCGCCCAACAAGCTTGTTCCAATTCGAGCAAAGCTGGCAAATCTCTTGGATGAGCATGACGAACTGTGTAAGCTCTTTTTTCAAGCCAATTCAAAGTGATTCTCGCAAAAGGAAAAGTTTTCGGGTGATATTTAGAAAAACCCGCTTTTGCAAACAATCCAGCTTCTGCCGCTGCCATCAGAAAAACATCCGCTTCCACCAAATATTGCATAGAAAAAGCGTGGTATGCATCAAAATGCAAATTTTCGCTTTTACCTAAAAAGGCATGCACCATTTCTGGTTCAAGAGAATGCACTTCCAACACAATCAAGCCTTGTTTGCCGATGACGGATGCCCAACGTTTTAGATGCTCTGTCAAGCGTTGCACGGTTATGGCTGGAGAAATCCATTGTCCATCAGTACCTACATAGACTCCCTGATAGTTCAAGCGTGTACGATCCTGCACGTTAGAGACATCTGTAGACGAAATATAAGCAAATTCATGGTCAAGAAATGAACGGATATGCAAAATTTTTTCTGGATCAGAAATGCCTTGATGAGCTAATTCTGTTATCATTCGTTCTGGATGAGCAATATCACCATGGATGACTTGGTGTGGTATATCAGATAAAGTCCGCGTTGTTACTGCCAACGCTTCCTGATTATAATCCACCCCTAACATGGTAATAGGGTATTGTTCCAAAACCGCTCCCCGTGCTGACTTGGAATGGATAGTTTCATAAATCCTTTTTAACAGGCTGCCATCCCCACATCCCATATCCGCCACATATTTTGGCTGTTCTTCATAAGGTAATTGATTAAAAATAGCCAGGATTATTTCATCAACCTCAGCAAAATACTTATCGTGTTGATAACCACTGGCTAACACGTTCAAAGTGCGATCAATATGAGTTTCTCTCCCCCTATCATCTCTTTGGAATACCACAGAATGGGAACCAAACAGCAATTCAGACATTTGTGAGAGCATAGGTTTATAAGAAACTGTAATGCCAGCTGTTAGGGCATGATCCAACATAGATTGTCCCATATCAGTTAAGGATATTTGCCCATTTTCCTGATGCGCCCATCCTTTATTCGCAAAAAGTTCACCTAATTCTTTACGAATCGGGGGACTCAAAGTGGAGAATAAAGGAGTTTGGGTATAATCAACATGCTGTTTGAGTGCCAACAAAACCGGTAAAACCAAAATACCCTCCAAAAAATCTCTGATTAAAGCATCAGAAATCTGCCAACCTTGATGGGAACAAGCAATCCATTTGCTGAGCTGTTCTCCTTGTTGATTTTCCAACAAATAGGATTCGATGGGCAGATGAAATAAGTCGAGAATATCATCAGGTATTTGGCGATGAATTTCAGCCGCTGTTGTCAGTGAATACGCGCTGGATGTGTCTTGTGACAACCAATGCAGGGAGTGCAATAGTCGCAAAGCGGTTTGAAGGTGCCCGCTATTAGCGGCCATTTGATCAGCTATTTGTGTTAGGCTCATAGAACCTTGACGTTGTAGGAGATCAAAAAATCCTTTTTCTTCACATGCCACAATAACTGGAATAGCTACATATCCATGAGCATAACGATTGATTATTTCTAACATAATGAATTACCTTTTTTCGTTGTGAATAATAAATGCATACTTAAATTTTGGGTATTGGTTCAATTCTATGTAAAATAAATTTAAAAACTTATGAGGTAACTCCCAAAAAATAATATACCCATTTAACCACTCTGAGGTTGAATTCAAATACAATACTTTGGTAGTGATTCATCACGTTCAAAGCATTCTTCGATTTTTTTGAAAGCTTTTTTAGGTGATTTCCAGAAAACAATATACCACGATTCGGGTAAAATATTCTTTAACCCACACGCCAACATATAAGGAATGAATTATGAGTGAATCCAAGTTAGGCGATAGCGGGAAAATAATATACCCGTAGATAAACCCATTTTTTTGAAAAAACAGGGTTTATTGTCATTTCGTTCAGGGTATTTTATTTAACCGCAACCGCCTTACTAACATTCTCCCAAATAGAAGACATACGCTTGGCAGCCTCCAAGATGACAGGTTCTGCACGTCGTTCATTTCAAGCTGAAATAGCGGAAAAATACTGTAACGGGAGTGCCCGTTTGGCGGAAAAGGTATTCGGTTGGAACCGGCTTCGTTCCCAGACAGGGCTTCAATGCCATTAACTTAAGGAAAAAGCTATTAATTTCAAATAGTTATCAATTCATTTCTTCGATGCGCCTGTCGAACAGGATTCAAAAATGCGTCTCCATTTCTCTGCCAATGTGTTTCATTGCAGAAATATCAAACGCAAATTATCAGCATAATTATTTGATATTATTGTGATTTTTTCTTAAGTTAATGACATTGAGACAGGGCTTGGGAATAAGTTTAATTTAAAATCACTCACTTTGCAGGACTACCGAAAATTTATCACACCGACGCTGCGAGCCAGGGAGAGCCGATAGGCGAGGGCGAGTAGTCCCCGGTAGCTGAGGTCCTTTTTAGAGGACAAGCAGCGTAGAGCCATTGGGGAGAGTGCCGTCTTTCGCTTGCGAAAGCCAGTCTTCACAGGGCAGCCGGGGCCGTTTATCCGTGGCACGTCTGGGCGAAGACATAATGTGCATGGACGCACATTATGTTGCTCTTCGCCCCCTGACACTCCAGAGTCACTGAATTATTGAGTGCCCTTTAGGGTACTTTAGCTTTTAGCCTCAGAATTTATTCTGAGGCTTTCACAATTCGCCATTCAAATTACACCTCTCCATAATGCAAACCTTTTTTCATCCAGCGTTGTACCAATGCCTCAGATTCTTCTGGATAATTTTCAAATAAGATTTTTCCCGCTTCTACAATATCACTTAATAACCCCTTATCCCGTTGTAAATCAGCCACTTTTAAATTCAGCACGCCCTTTTGGCGCGTTCCCAAAACTTCTCCGGGTCCTCGTATGTCTAAATCGCGGCTTGCTATCGCAAAACCATCATGCGTGTCGCGTATGGTGGCGAGACGGGATTTAGCGATTTCGGATAAAGGCGGTTGGTATAGTAAAACGCAATAACTTTGTAATGCCCCCCTTCCAACGCGCCCCCGTAATTGATGCAATTGTGCCAAACCGAGCCGCTCGGCATTTTCAATGATCATCAAACTCGCATTGGGTACATCCACCCCCACTTCAATCACCGTTGTGGCGACTAATAAATCTAATTTTTTCGCCTTAAACTTTTCCATTACCGCTTCTTTTTCTTTGGCTTTTATACGCCCATGAACCAATCCAATTTGTAATTCAGGCAACACTTTTCGCAATTCTTCAGCCGTTTCTTCAGCCGCTTGAAATTGCAAAATGTCAGATTCTTCTATTAAAGTACACACCCAATAAGCTTGGCGACCCTCGTTTTGACACACATCTTTAATTCGAGCAGTGATTTCATCACGGCGTGTGTTGGGAATAATAACGGTGGTGACAGGTGTGCGCCCGGGTGGCAATTCATCAATAATAGAAATCTCTAAATCAGCATAGGCTGTCATTGCTAAAGTACGGGGAATCGGCGTAGCAGTCATTATTAATTGATGGGGATAAGAGCCATCTTGGTTCCCTTTCTGACGCAGAGCCAAGCGTTGATGTACGCCAAAACGGTGCTGTTCATCGACAATCACTAAACCCAATTTGGCAAATTCAACCTGCTTTTGAAATAGGGCATGCGTGCCTATTGCCAATAACGCTTGCCCAGTGGCGATTTTTTCTAAAGCTTGTTCTCGTTTTTTCTTGGTTAGGCTACCCGTGAGCCAAGTCAGTTCAATCTCCAAGGGTTCTAGCCACTGTGTAAAAGTGCGCTTATGTTGTTCCGACAGTAATTCAGTGGGTGCCATGACAGCCACTTGATAACCCGATTCAATCGCTTGCAGGGCACTCAGTGCGGCAACAATCGTTTTACCAGAACCAACATCTCCCTGCAAAAGTCGCTGCATCGGATGGGCGGCGCGTAAATCAGCAGCAATCTCAGCAACCACTCGTTCTTGGGCAGAGGTGAGTTTAAAAGGCAATTGTGCCAATAAACGTTGGTTCAATTGTCCCGCATTATTCAAATGGGGTGCATCACTATGAAGAGTACGGACTCGCAAGGCATATAAACTCAAATGATGAGCCAATAATTCTTCAAAAGCTAATCGTCGCATAGCGGGATGTTTACCAGCTTGCAATGCGGTGAGAGAAATACTGGGATATGGGTGATGTAAAGTCTGTAACGCTTCTATTAAAGGCAATAAATTAAATTGGTGCCTGACAGTCTCAGGTATATAATCAATAATGTCTTGTTCTTCAAAGATTTGTGCCATTAATTCATGAAAGATCGATTGCGTTAAATGGCTCGTGCTAGGATATATTGGCGTTAAATGCTCTTCTAAAAGTGCCTTTGACTGAGAAGAATCAATACATTCATATTGCGGATGCACCAATTCCAAACAGTGATAACCTTGGCGCACTTCCCCAAAGCAACGTAGGCGGGTACCCGGTTTCAATGTCTCTCGTAGCGACGGGTGAAAGTGAAAAAACCGCAGCATCACGGTGTCTGTACCATCAGAGAGCATACAGACAAGGGAACGTTTTCGACTGAATTTTATATCGGTGGATTGGATAGTGCCTTCAATCAGTATTCGCTCTCCCACTTTCAATTCGCCTAATACCTTAATTTGTGTACGATCTTCATAGCGCAAGGGGAGATGAAATAGCATATCTTCTATCGTCTGTATGTCTAGACGCGCTAATTGTTTGGCTACCTTTTCGCCAATACCTAAAGTCGTTATCTCTGTCATTTCAGTTCAGTGTTCAGTTATCTCGTGTTCAGTTATCAGTATTTGGTATTTTCGCATCAGCTGCTTTATCTGAAAAGTGATTATGAACATTATAACATAACGGGTGCTTATATAATATAACTTATTGATTTATATTAATTTATAAAAATAAACCACGACAAGGATTCTATATAATAAGGGATTTTAGGAACGCGCATCAAACGATAGAGATTTTATTGTCTGAATCAGAATTCACAGAATTTAAGAATTTTCAGAATTAAGTGCTGAACCACAAATTATCGAATATAATAGATTTTTTGTAGGGGGCCGGCAACAGTTCTTTTCTTGCCCACCATGTAGCGATCTTAAAATATGACAAAATTTGTGGTTCAGCACTTATCATTAGGATTGGGGGCTACTATTCTGTTAATTCTAAAATTCTGAAAATTCTGATTCAGACAATAAAAATGAGAGAGATTAGCTATCGTGCGTGCCATTATCCTATATACAATCCTTGTCGCTGTTTTTAAGGAAAATCCTACGCGCATTATTAAAAAAGCCTCAAGTCGTTTGACTTGAGGCTTTAAGTGGCATTTGGGGAAGGGATGTTTTGAGGTTTTACCCTTTTGCTGATCAATTAAGGAGGGGATGCAGGGGTGGTTGTATTTCACGCAAACGGAAAACGCTATAGCCTTTCAGAAAAATCAAAGCGACCAGACCTGACAGGTTTTGGAAACCTGTCAGGTCTTTAGGCCAAAAGATTTATCTGACAAAGTATATAATTATCGGGAGCAGCTTCTTTTCGCATCAATCGCTTGACGGTTTCCTTGAGCCGCAGATTGACGAAACCAGTCGCAAGCGGTTCTGTTATTCATACGAACGCCACGACCCGTTTGATACATTAATCCTAATTCGTATTGGGCTTCACGATGTCCCTGTCTGGCAGCTTTCTTATACGATTTGATCGCTTGAGCGTATTTTCTCGTGTCGTATGCTTCGATTCCCTTTTGATAGAGAGTCTCCGGTTCAGGTTCAGAAATGTCCGCTGGGGTGTTTCGGTTAGAAATGAGTTGACGATCACAGTCCGCAAAACAAAAACGGTTCGTTAGGGAAGATGAGTTCCACGGTACTTGTTTTCCTTTAGTATCCCGTCTGACTCGCATCCCCACACGCTGAAATAGTTCATCTAACGTTAAGTGTGGATAGTCTTTTAACATCATCATCAAATGTTTTGCGAATGGGCTATTGCGTTCTTGTCCATCCATTGCGAGGGCATTGGCAGCAGTCGCATAGGCAATAAATGAACCCCTTGGCGCAGTGGGCATGGGAACAAACCCCCTTCCAACTGGATTTCTAATACTTCTATAACGACTTGTAGGAAGGGAGATATCATTGCGACAAGCATCCAGAATCATAATATTGAGACCCTTCGGATTATCCGCTTCCATCTGTTTTAATACCTCGTTTGCTTGTAGGCTTTCTCTTTGAATGTTATAGAGGTTAGCGCGGATGGGGGCGAGGTAATTGAGGTTGTTATATTGAAAACCATGTCCAGCAAAATAAAATAAGCCGACGCCACCATCATGCAATTGTCTCAGAAATTGACGCACCGCATTTTTCATGTCTGTTGTATTCTGATCGGTTTTTAAAATGACTGTAAAACCTAAACCTCTTAGAACAGCAGCCATATCAGTCGCATCATGTACAGGATTTTCTAGCCGGTTCATTGCGGTATAATCAGAATTGCCAATGATTAAAGCAACACGCGAATTTGCCGCGTCACTTGTCGTTAATGTACTAATAAAAAGAATAGTCGTTAGGAAAAGATGAAGAAGAAAGCGCATGGTAAATGCCTCTGTTGGTTTGAATTTGAAACGGATTGAATTTGAATTGGAGTTCAAACTTTAGTTTGAATGGTTTGCAAACTAATAGCAATCACCTTCAGGCATCGAATTAAATAACCGATTAAGCCAATCAATAAAATGATAAGCAATCTTGGTATGAGGTTGTAGGGCATGGGCTGTGATAGCTTGTCCCAATGGATTACCGGGTTCATCTTGCCAAGCCAAATAAGTATGAATAACGGCTTTGCTGTGATGCACCTTTTTAAAAGAAGTCAAGTGCTTTTGTTGAGCCGATTCCACACAATGACGCGCCCAATCAAGACTGTCTGCTTGCGCTAATGTCATCAAAAAATCTTCAAGCATACCCGCATCTTGATTATTAGGCATCAACCAAATACCAAGACGTGGTTTTTCATCTTGACTGGCAATGATAGTGCCTTTTGGATCAGGTTCGACTGGGAACGAATAGGCATAGCGTTTGACTTTGGCTTGTATTTGTTGCCAACGACTCGTCACATTGGGCTTATCAGCATCCAATACCACACCGATGTTTTCTATTTCGTTGATTTGTGCAATACTGCCTTGAATAAGCTCATTTAATTTTCTGAGTACACCTTCATCGCTATCGCATTGATAAATACCAAAACTCCCCTTAGGTGGGTGTTGATGGGCTTGCCACAAAGCTAAAATAACATGGCAATCATTTTTGCCTTCGACTAAAAGTATACGTTTGCCTTTATGTTTACACCAATCTTGCTTATTTTTAGTCATTAGCGCATCTCCCCTGCCATGTCTAACGTATCAGACAAGGTTTCACAATCATAATAGGTAGCAACGGCACCTTTACCCTGACGATGATGAAGACGGTAAAAAGTGCCCTTGTCTTCTTGGATTTCCCAAGTCGCATGAAAGCCTTGCACACAATCTTGATTATGCGTCGTGGCAAAAACTTGCACATTGAGTTCTTCTGCCAGTTTAAAAATGATTTCCCATAATTTTGACTGAGCTTGCCAATATATCCCGTTTTCAAATTCATCAATAAACAGAAAACCATTCCGCGTATTGATAAGGGATAAGATAATATAAAAAACGCGATTCATGCCCTCACCTAAGTTTTTGAGGGGAACTCGCTCACCGTCATAAACGACTATGGGTACTCGACTACCACGCGCCACACTGAGCTTTTGTATCTTGGGATCCACTAATTGCAAGCTTTGAATAATAAACGCTTCTTCCGTGGTTAACACAATATCATCCCATAACTTTAAAATCGTGTCATTATCTAGCGGGCGCGTTGATAAAAATCGGCCATTTTCTGGTGGAAAGAACCTATTAAATGGACTGCTTGGCAAAATGATTACTGGCTTTTGAGTTGGTTCAAGTGTACCAATCTCAAAACCTGCTTCAGTCAGTTGATAGCCATGAAATAAAAATCGTAGCGGGTGTTTTTGAGGCGGAATGGATTCTGAGAGTCGTTCATCAAAAAGCTTTTCATTTTTCCAAAGTTCCCAAAGTTCCCAATATTCCTCACGCTCAGAAATAATGTTATTGAGAACCGTCGGCGAACCGGAACTGGCATAAATCCACAATGCTTCTAATAGACAGGTTTTACCAGAATTGTTCTTGCCAACAAACAAATTAACCCGTTTCAATTGTTCAATTTCTAACACATTGAAAAGACGAAAATTTTTAATATACAACGATTCTAACATCATAAAATTTCTTAAATAACTTATTTCAAGATAAGAGGTCAACACAAACTAAAAGTTTGTACTCTGACTATCAAGATGATATGGAATCCAAGCTTTAGCTTGGCATAAACACAAACTAAAGTTTGTACTCCGACTATCAAGATGATATTGATGGCTTGTTGTCGTCATCAGCTTTAGGGTGCCTCCTACGCACCATTAATTGCCGTTATTGCCATTTGGGAACGAGAAAACAGGTTTGCGATTAGAGATAACACAGTCACGTAAATATAAATTGATGAGTTGTTGGTAGGGTATTCCAGTTTCTTTTGCTCGGCTTTGGAAATATTCTAATACATGGGTTTCTACATTAATCGTAATTTGTTGTTTTAGTTTTGGTGCATAAGGGTTTTTACGCCCCGTCATTTTTTCAAAGTCATATTCCTTTTTCATTATGCTTTTGCTTTATGGTTTGATCTGAAATCCAGCCTGATGCCGTCGAGCTATATCCATCTTTTCACCTTCTGCCATGCCTACTATATCCCACAAGGAATCCTGTTGATTTGACGATCCATCAACTTTTGCTTCGACGCTTCCAACAAACGTTTCTAGTGCATCCCCAGCATTGTCTTGGTTCGCTGTTAGCCAAGTCTGCATGGCTTCGATTCTCTGCCAAACTGCAATGGGTACAATCACACTTGTCGGTTTACCCTTATTATCTGATATGTATTGAATGCTTGTTGTATTCATCATTTATTTTCTCTTTAAAGACGGTGGGCAACGACTTTACCCACCCTACCTGACTATCAAGATGATATTAACGGGTTGTTGGAGTACAAAGCTTTAGCTTTGTAACAAAATATCAAAAAAGCCCCTGACTTTTAGTAATAGCAAGAATGGGGAATTGAGGGATTATCCGGTTTGCGAATAAATACCACTTTTCTATAAAGAGATTCTGCATTGTTACGTCTTTCTTCCACAGTGGGGCGTTTGTGACAAAGCGCGGCGTGGTAATTTTTAGCGGGTGCGTACAGTTGTTCTTTGCGCTTTTCTTGAAGCCATTCAGCAATTTTGGGATAAAGCTGTACTATAGTAACGATTGAAGAAAGTATTGCTGCTATATCCTTATCCTTATCTTCTTCAATTCCTTTGAGGATTAAAGGTTCTGAATAAACGGTTCCTTCCGCATCTTCAACAACACCGAGCCAAGCAACTACCTTGTTAGGTAACTGCTTTTTTTCAGAAGGTTTTGGAAACGTAACCATAATTCTTTCAGCGTTTAACATTGCATCTGAAAGCTTTTCATCAAAAGAAGAATCGGGATCATAGGATAACGTGACTTTTTTGAACGTGGGTTTTGTGGATTCGGGGCTAATGCAAGCGTTAATCTGTAGTAGCACTACCCCCATGAGGAGAACTAAAATAGATTTCATAAACAATTCCTTATTTTAAAGGTATCCAAAAAAATAACTTCAAGTTTTTTGTCAGTATTTGATTTAAAATAAAACATTATTTACTTCGTTACTTCGTTTCAGTGGCTAAAAACTAATTTTATTAAAAATCAATGATTTGCATGTATAAGCACTCAAAATTTAATTGTCGCAAAACCAAATAACATCAAAAACTTGGACATTGAGTTAAAATGTCATTTTGGCAAGGAGATATTAGACATTATATTGATTAAATTTAAGCTCTTGATTTTATTCATTTTTTAAATAGGAATTTTAAATAAATCAATGGGTTACATTAAATCTGTCTAATGTCTATTATCAGCAATTACCAGCCATACTTTGAGCACTTATAGCAGCTAGGTTTCAAATTCTCATTTTCGTATTTACTTATTTTAACTGAAATGGTGTCATAATTATATCAGTACAAAATATGGTAGGAATTGCTAATCTATTACTTTTTTGGATAATATTTTAACTCCTATTGAGGTGAATAGCAAGTGTAGGGTGGGTAGGAGCTTCGCTGCAACCCACCATTCCATATATAAAAAGGTGGCTCATGTGGGTATTTAGGTGAAATATAATACTAAATTATTGATTAAATTAGTATTTTTTTGATAATTTCACCTATTTACCCACATGAGCCAAAAAGGTGGGTTGAGCGTTCCGCTACTTCGTTGCGTTCCTCTACCCACCCTACGTTAGCTTTTAATTCAATTATGAGGTGCTGGAGAATAAGGTGATGCCATTAATTTTTGCCCATATAATAAAAATATGACAGATAATAAAAACACTTTCAATTCGTGGCATCGGGCATTCGCGGAGCTATTAAGGGAGTTATTCACGCCACTTAATCTGGCTGTTTTTCCAGAACTGCCAGTGATGGCTAAACCACCGCAAGTAGATATTCTGTTTTTTCGGCGCGAACAAGCCGTTTGGACAACAGAACAATTTGAGCGATTGCCAGATGGAATAAGACAGTGTAAAGCCGCTTATATTCTGCTAGAATTTAAGTATACCGAATCCGTCAACAAAGAGGCTTTTGTCCAAGCACTGACGTATGATTATCTTTATAAACGCCACCAAAAGTTGACTGATAAACAGGTGCAAACTTTTATTGTTAGTGCGAAAAAACCGCATCCGAGTACGCGAAAAAAATGGGGTTATGAAACGGCGGTATACCAAGGCGTGTATAAAAGTCATAACGAGCTTTTGAAAAGAATACCGTTAATCTCGTTAAATGAGTTGGATCGCAAACGCCATAATGCTTATTTTAAGTTATTTGCCTCTCACAAAGTTGAAAGGGAAAATGCTTTTAAGATGTTGGAACGCGAAGGTTTACCGTTAATACCAGAACCATTGGAATCGCTATTATCTGGTTTACGATTGTTAAGAGGAGAGCAAGATATGAGAGAACTCACGCCGAAAGAGGTTATGGAACTGGGGCGCAAGTGGGGAAAGCATTATCTTTCTAGGTTATCAGCGGAAGATATAGCAGCTATACCTACCGAAAAACGTTTAGCTGGTATACCATCGAAAGAACGGTTGGCTGGTATACCATCGAAAGAAATTAGGGCTTATCTTAGAACGCTTAAGTAAGAAATCTGTTTTTAATCGCCCCATCATTTATTTTTATTGAAAAATCAACGAGTTATAAAAAACTTAAAGACTAACTACAAGGATTGCATTTTAAAAAGGATTGGATCAGACTGATATTTGGCACAATAGTTTTAACCTGGGGTGTTAAATTTGAGGTGATACGGCGAAGAAATTTTCACTCTTTTCTTGTCTGAATCAGAATTTTCAGAATTTTAGAATTTTCAGAATAAATACTTAATCATTTTAGGTTTTATAATGATTTATAGGTTTAATTCTGAAAATTCTAAAATTCTGAAAATTCTGATTCAGACAGAAAAATGGGGTGAAAAATTATCGGTCATTTTTGACAAATTTAACACCCCAGTTTTAACCCCTCGTAAAAGGAAAAAAACTAAATCATATCACGATCCATGACAAGAACTACAAGGATTGCATTTTAGAAAGGATTAGTTCAGAAGGAAAAAAACTAAATCATATCACGATCCAATCCCTTATAAAATATAATCCCTGTAGTTCTTGGTTTTAAAAAAACTTGAATATATCAAAAGTATAGACTAATGATGCTTTGACACCATAGAATTCCTCATCAATAGCAAATTCCACTTACGTTTGCTACCCACCCTACGCTTGCTCCTATTGAGGTGAATTGTATGTGCATTTTCACTAAATATTTAAATAAAATCAGTACGTTAAGTCATTATACCTACTATAGAATGATGAACCTTTCCATACCGATATTATGTTTGTTTATTGTTTCATGTTCAGTTCAACCTGTTCAGTCTTCAAAACGTGTTGCTCTTGTCATTGGTAATGATTATGCGGGTACGCCGTTAAAACTGGAAAGTCCTATACGCGATGCTAAAGCCATGAGAAATGTCTTGCGAAAAGTGGGTTTTCATGTGTTTTACCTAGAAAATGCTAATCAGAATGAGATGAACGATGCGCTTAATACTTTTGTGGAAGAGTTGGATGAACAAACTGATGGGTTGTTTTACTTTTCCGGGCATGGAGTCTCTGGTGCTGAAATTGCTCAAAAATCAAAAATGGATCAAAAATCAAATCCGACAAAAGAGGTGAATTACCTTATCCCTAACAACAAAGGTATCTTTAGTACAACAACGCCCGTTAAACCCGAAACTTTGATCGCATTCAGAGATGTCGTAAACAAAATGCACGAAAGCAAGAATCATCTGAATATTGTTATTATTGATGCGTGTCGCTCGCAAGGCGTTAAAGTTGCTTCCATAGAGGAAAAAGGGCTTATGCGAGAAAAGGGGCTTATGCGAGAGGTTGCTAACATATTCTACGATCCATCAAAAAGAAAAACTTTTTTCCCCACCAATTTGTTTGTGGGATATGCCACCCTCCCTAATAATCCTGCACGCGAGTTTGGGAATGCGAGTGTTTACACTAAACATCTATTGGAGCTGATTCCACAACGGGGGCTTTCTATTACAAACTTGTTTGATCAAGTCAGAGAATCCGTCAAGCAAGAATACAAGCAAAAACGGAAACAAATAAGACAAGGACATGAGGCAATTGGCGAAGCTGTGCCCGAGCTAACTTACCTTCAACAACTTCCTGAACACCTGCCGTTGATAGAAGAAGATTTCTATTTTGCAGGAGAAACAAAAAAAACACCCAAAATCGATACCTTTTGATTTTGTTTAATTTCATAAAAAAGTAGTGATGAACGCGATGTGTTCTATAAACACTACTTTTTGCCTTTACCACCATAGTTTTCAAAGATTAAAACTATAGACTAATGATGCTTTTACACCATATAATTGCTCGTCAACAGCAAATGACACTCCTTCTGTTGTCCCCTCCATACGATAATTATAGTATTCCAATGAAATAGTGTAAGCAAATTCATCGCTGATTGGATAAA
>Ga0233403_10000190_pt1 | contig 28226 bp, 21 predicted proteins | sample Na_oxic_1_MG_FD_179866 | JGI IMG/M metagenome (GOLD analysis project Ga0233403, IMG submission 179866) | Seawater microbial communities from Saanich Inlet, British Columbia, Canada - Na_oxic_1_MG | ecosystem: Environmental > Aquatic > Marine > Inlet | place: Canada: British Columbia | collected...
TTCTCCCGGACAACACGAAACCTCGGTTGCAACAAATGAAAAATGACATTGCAACTGATCACTTTTTTTGAAATTTTGGAATTTTTTGAATGGACGGCAGCCCGTCCACTTTTTTTGGAATTTTTTTGAATGGACGGCAGCCCGTCCACTTTTGTTGAATTTTTTAAATGGACGACAGCCCGTCCACTTTTTTTGAATTTTTTTGAATGGACGACAGCCCGGCCACTTTTTTTGGAATTTTTTGAATGGACGGCAGCCCGTCCACTTTTTTTTGGAATTTTTTGAATGGACGGCAGCCCGTCCACTTTTGTTGAATTTTTTAAATGGACGACAGCCCGTCCACTTTTTTTTGAATTTTTTGAATGGACGACAGCCCGGCCACTTTTTTTTGAATTTTTTGAATGGACGACAGCCCGGCCACTTTTTTTGAATGGACGACAGCCCGTCCACTTTTTTTGGAGTGCAACGCGTACCTTGCACGAGTGCGGAACGAAGGAGAAATTAAGTTAAATTGGTATAATATCTATTTATGATTGCCCTTATGTCATTGATTGATTTGAATCAATCCCATTCAACTACCCCGGTGCCGATTTATTTAAATTTCAAAAATAGGATTTATCAGAGGATGATAACCAATGACTGATTTACAACATTTTATCGAACGCGCCGAAGTTTTACTGACGCGCATAGAAGCTCATTTTCCAGCACCCGCCGTTGCACCAGATTGGGACAAAGAGTCGGCGTTTCGCTGGCAAAAACTTCATAATCAACGAGGACATTTTCAATCAGTACCTTATCCTCACCGTATTCGCTTACAAGATTTACAAGGTATCGACGCTCAAAAACAACAAATTGATCGCAATACCCGACAATTCTTGCAAAAAAAACCGGCCAACAATGTATTGTTGTGGGGCACACGCGGGACTGGTAAATCTTCCCTGATTAAAGCCTTGCTCAATGAATACGCTGATGAAGGGCTTCGCTTGATTGAGGTCGAAAAATATGACTTGATTGATTTACCTGATATCGTTGAGGCTTTTTATAATCGCCCCCAACGTTTCATTGTTTTTTGCGATGATTTATCGTTTGAACAGAATGATGCCAGTTATAAAGCCCTGAAAAGTATACTCGATGGCTCCATCAGTGCCTCCCCTGATAATGTGTTGATTTATGCGACCTCAAATCGGCGGCACCTATTGCCCGAATATATGCACGAAAATCTCCAAGCGCAAACGATTGAGGGCGAAATTCATCACGGTGAGGCGGTGGAAGAAAAAATTTCGCTTTCCGAGCGTTTCGGCTTATGGCTGTCATTTTATCCATTTAAACAAGAACAGTATTTAGCCATAGTGCATTACTGGCTCCAACAATTTGACATCACCGACACCGGTACCGAAGAAATACGATTGGCTGCGTTACAATGGGCACTCAAACGTGGCTCACGCAGCGGACGAGCCGCTTGGCAATTTGCTAAAGATTGGGCTGGGCGCCTGGACGTATAGTCATATTTGCGAAATAAACGGATTTTTGGTATATACTCGAAACATTCAAGTTTCGGATTTTTTTATATTGGAGTGCAAGCCGTAGCTTGCACGGTTTGGTACCGATAAATCCGAAAACCGGACCGTGCGAAGTAAGTATTTTTTTGGTATACTTTGCAATATCCAGTTTTCCGATTTATCGGTGCCGTGCAAGGTACGCCTTGCACTCCAATCTCACGCATGGAGAATAAATATGCCCAATTCGACCTCACATCACAATGCGTTACCCAGCAATTACCAATTACAAGAATATCGCCTTCAATCGATCCTTGGGCACGGCGGCTTTGGCATCACTTACTTAGCTCACGACACCGAACTAGAAGCATTGGTGGCGATTAAAGAATATCTGCCCAATGAACTGGCCGTGCGTGAATTTAATAGTTATTGTGTCCAACCCAAGTCCGCGCAAGATACTAACGATTTTGCTTGGGGCTTAGAGCGATTTATCCAAGAAGCCCGCACCTTAGCCAGCTTTAATCATCCGAACATTGTGCGAGTGCGGCGTTTTTTTCGGGCTAATAACACGGCCTATATTGTGATGGACTATGAAGCGGGTCGCAGTTTGGCCGAAATCCTCAAAGAAGGTGAAACGGCCGACGAGACGGAATTAATGAGCCTATTACCTCAGCTATTGGATGGCCTTAAAGCCGTCCATCAGGCCGGCTATTTACACCGTGACATTAAGCCGGGCAATATCTGCTTACGAGATAGGGACAATAGCCCAGTACTGATAGACTTTGGTTCGGCGCGTTATGATGTGGGCAGTCGTAGCCGTAGTGTGACTACCATTGTTACGCCTGGCTATTCGCCGTTTGAACAATATCAAAGAGACGGCAACCAAGGCCCTTGGACGGATATTTATGCGCTAGGGGCGGTACTCTATCGGACTATCGGAGGCACCACGCCGATTGAAGCGAATAAGCGCATTGATGCCCTTCTCTATAATAAACCGGAACCGTTGAAACCGGCCATCGAAGTGGGTCAAAGTCGCTATTCCCAATCGTTGTTAAAAGCAATCGATTGGGCCTTGAAAGCGCGAGAAACTGAGCGGCCGCAAACGGTGACTGAGTGGGAGATGGCCATACTGCCCCAAACCCCAACGTTGCCTTCGGAGCCAAAGTCTTTTGTTTTTGAACGCGTTGCTCTATTTGCTGTAGTGGTAATGTTCCTGGTGGCCATTGGGCTAGTGGGCTATACTCAATGGCAAAAAAGGCCGAATGAACAACAACACGTTGCCGAACAAAAACGACTTGAGGAGCAACAACGATTAGCCGAATTACAACAGCAACTAGAAGCGGCTGAAAAAGCCCGACCAGCTGAGGAACAACGATTAGCTGAATTACAACGGCAACAAGAAGCCGCTGAAAAAGCCCGACAAGCTGAGGAACAACGATTAGCCGAATTACAACGGCAACAAGAAGCCGCTGAAAAAGCCCGACAAGCTGAGGAACAACGATTAGCCGAATTACAACGGCAACAAGAAGCGGCTGAAAAAGCCCGACAAGCTGAGGAACAACGATTCGCCATAAAATGGACACCAGGCAATATTATCCGTGACCTTTTACAAGACGGTAGCTTAGGGCCTGAAATGGTTGTGATTCCAGCCGGACATTTTCAGATGGGCGATATCCAACGCGGAGGCCGAAAGAATGAACAACCCGTCCATAAAGTGTCAGTGGAAAGCTTGGCGATGGGTCGTTATGAACTCACTAAAGGAGAATTCCAACAGTTTGTGAATGCGGCTGACTATCAAACTGACGCTGAAAAAGGAAACAGTTGTGTTATGTATAAAAACGGTTCTGGATATTGGATGCCAGATGTCAACTGGCGCAACGTTGATTTTTTCCAAGAAGATAATCATCCAGTGGTGTGTATTAGCTGGAATGATGCCACCGCCTATACCAAATGGTTAAGCGAACAAACCGGCCTTCAGTATCGCTTACCGACTGAAGCTGAGTGGGAATTCGCCGCTCGCGCTGGTTCAACTAGCAAATATTGGTGGGGCAATGACATTGGCACTAACAAAGCCAATTGTTATAAAGATTGTGGTGATAGTTTTGAACATACCGCCCCAATCGGCTCTTTTGAACCCAATCCGTTTGGCCTCTATGACACAGCAGGTAATGTCTGGGAATATACCTGCTCAGAGTACGAGGACGAATACACCGGTAAGGAACAACACTGTCGGGAGAGTGCCAGAAAATTGGTTGTGCGCGGTGCAGCGTGGTACAGCGGAGCTAAGCGGTTGCGAACGGCGAACCGTGGACAGGACACTCCGTCTGGACGCAGTGTCTACCGGGGGATGCGAATCGTTAGGCAACCATAGCTATAAAATATGTAGGCACGCATAAATCTGTTAACATTTTTAAATCCCCAAATTAAAGATGATTCAATCAAATCGTTGTTACGAAAAAGTTTAAATACTTTTGCTTACCTATACTGCACGCGGGCACAATTTAAACTTTTAGGCATAGCGTTTCCCGATTGAATAAACGGCATCTCCCCAACCCCGATAGGGGTTGAATGTTAAGAGCAACTGGTGAAACCTGGGGTATGCGGAAAAACTCCCCAACCCCGAAGGGGGAAATTTTTTTCCGACCCCAGGTTTCACCTGGGGCTATTCACATTCAACCCCTATCGGGGTTGGGGACGTTGACTATAAGTGGGCGCATAGAAATACGCCCCTGCTTGATTAAAAAAGTTAAATTTTTCCCCGCGTTGAGTATACATAATTGATTGAGCAACTGTTTGCCCTTTTCATGATGCCAATGGTAGTAACTATTCCTATAAGCAAAGTTATCGGCGATACCGCTATGCCGTGCAAGGTACGCCTTGCACTTCTGAGAGTTGGTGAATATTTTTCTCGGAGTTTCTGGCTAATGCACCACCACATCGCCGTCTGCATTCACTTCCAGCGTCGCCACTAATTGTTTTCTACGTTCTTGAGTTAACGTGATATCCGGCAATTTCTTTCCACCATCACGATAATAAATCGTCGTCTTAACCAGCGGATTTTCCGAATTATCATTACGTGAATACAAATTCAGATAGATTTGATAACGCCCCGGCTGAGCGCGTGACTCTTCCCAGATTTCAATTCCCGGACCATTGGTTGTATCAACACTCAATTCGGCATTAGAATGGCGGAAGTGAGAACGATCACGGTTATGCTGAGAATAATAAAATTCGTTACCGGCGACATCAACGACATGTAAATCGATATCCTGCTTATCCGTAGCCCATTTTATCACGACTGCTAAAAAGGTTTGTTTGAGTTTTTCATGACAATTGTTGACTTGTTGTTCTAAAGAGTCGATTTGGCCTTGCAACTCGGCACGTTGGGCGGTACACTCCGACAATTGTTGCTGACTTTGCTCAAGTTCCTGACGCTGGGCTGACATTCGTGCGATAATCTCAGAATTTTTGAGATAATATGGAAATAACACGACGGTCAACAAAATAAATACACCCATTGCTGACGCAAACAAATCCAGTGCGGAAATACTAAAAATATTAATGTCGCGATTGCGTCTTTTCATAATGATATCTGCTCCGACGAAAACCGGTCAGGTTTTGAAAATCTGACCGGTTGACATCGTTTATGTACGTGTCAACGACAAGTTAAGTTGACCCAAACTCAGTGTTGTTCCAGAAGTCAGCCTTTTGGGAATAAATGGCGTTAACGCGACACCGTCTACTTTGGTCGCATTTAACGAGTCCAAGTCCTCAATGGAAAGATGATTGTCCGTATAATTCAGTCGCGCATGGCGACGGGAAATACTGTCGTCCTTGATAACCAATTCACTCAGTTTCGCCGAACGGCCTATCGTCAGTCCAAGTGAGACATTTTGCAATTCCGCTTCGGTGACAGTCAAACGAATGTTATTTCCAGCTTGATCAGTTCCAGACAATAGCCACTGTCCACCAGTCTCTTGAGAGGAAGTGGATGGTTTGGTTTTTTGAGAAGGTGTCACCTTAACTGAGTTTCGCAGCCGTCTACTGTAAGTTTCGATGGCCTGTATGAATTGGCGTGGGCGGGTCAAACTAAAAACCACAACCAGCATAGCGATCCCAACCACAATCAGCGCAATTCCTAGATACGCCACCATTGCCGAATCAGAGGCGGTGCAACGCTGATTGACATTCTGAAACGGAATATTTTGTGCAGTCAGCGCTTCTATCAGTGAAGAAGCGTGCGACGCAAAAAAGACTCCACTGATAATTTCACCACTTCGGATCGAAGCGGCTAAAGAGGTTTTGATGGTATTGATCCCGACCACTTGTCCACAAGCATTCACCAATGGGCCACCACTGTTGCCGCTATTGATTTCAGAACTGTGCTGAACCACTCGGAATAGGGGGCTATTTTGCTCCCAGGCTGCATCGATCAAACGGCTAATGGAGCCGGTGGTGACACTGGACTCGGTTGAAACTTCATCCGTTAACAAGTCAGCCGCCCCCGGAAATCCTATCGCGTAAACTTGTGAACCTTTATTCGGCTCGGCACTGGACAATGACAAGGCTGGACGTGGTAGTAAGCCAGGAACCTGTAAAACGGCCAAGTCTCTTTCTTCAGAAGACCATTTGATAATGGCTTCCTTTAAATCTTCTTCATTGGTGCTGCCATCAGCCACCAATACTCGTTGGCCTCCTTCGATGACATGATAATTCGTCACGACATTCGGTCCATTGTTAATCACAAAACCGGTTCCACTGCCAAAAGTGTCGCCAGCCTTAACTGTGATCACTCGTACCACACTTTTATCCAGTTGGTCAAAATCCAGTTCGGCTAAGCCAGTGAGTGGGATAGCCAGAAAGGTCAGTAAAACGACTAATCTTGTCATAAAGGGTCTCTGTTATTGGGTGGTTGTTTATTCATGTTGGGGCAATCCGTTATGGTTGCCCCACTTTCAAATAGATAAATAACTGATGTTACGCGCTCCCGTTCCAATTTGTCTGAATCAGGATTTTCAGGGTATTTTTCAATATTGCTCAAAATCTCATCCTGAAAATCCTGGAAATCCGGGAAATCCTGATTCAGACAATTAATCCTGAAAAGCTATAGGAAATACCATAATCCGGTGCCTACCAAGAGAGTTATGATTGCTAATATCATATAAATCAATAGATTATAACTCTTGTCCGCCGGCAGTTGCGCCACGGCAACCGCAATATTATCTCCGTTAATTCCCCCAGCTTCTAAGGCTTCTTTTACCAACGCTTTCGCTCGTGTTTTCAGCGAATAGTCGGTTTTTAATAACGTCTTCAGCATTTTTGGAGGTGAAACCTGTTCCCAAAAGCCATCGCTGCACAACAATAGACTGTCTCTGGCATGGAGTGTGGCTTGACCAAAATCCGGTTTAATCGGTTCATATCCGCCCAAGCCCTTCAGTAAACGGCCTTGATCGGGATGGGTGGCCATATCGTCCTCAGAAATGCGCTCCAAATCGACTAACAATTGTACTATTGAATGATCTTTAGTACGAGAGAGTAATTTTTTTCGATTAAAATGATATAAACGACTGTCTCCGACATAAGCCCACCAAGCTTGGTTGCCATCAATATATAACAAAACACAAGTACTGCGCGGAGATAATTGATGTTGTTTTCCAAATTGATGGATCTGAGTATGAGCCAATTCACAAATATCTTGCAAGAATTGACCTGGCTGGGTTACCTTTTCATCTTTCTGAGATTTATTCCAGATTTGTTGTGCGGCGTTAATAACGATTTTTGATGCAAAGCGTCCGCCTTTATGTCCTCCCATGCCATCAGCAACCACTAATAAATGAACATCGCCACTTGAAAAAGTCGCGACACTATCTTGTTGCTCCTCTCGCCCACCTATATGCTCAACTGTTGCGATTTCCATTTTGATCATTTGAAATTTGAAAGCAAATAAAAAAAACGCAGAAGGAATCCAAGCTTTAGCTTGGACAGCTATGAATCATCCTGAACTTGATAGAGTTTTGCGTAAATACCTTGTTTTTTAATGAGTTGTGCATGTTGGCCGATTTCAACAATACGGCCTTTTTCCATCACCACAATACGATCCGCCTTGGCAATGGTGGACAGTCGGTGGGCAATAATCAGGGTGGTACGCCCTTGTTTGAGTTTGTCCAGTGATTGTTGCACTTGATATTCTGATTGTGTATCTAATGCTGAGGTGGCTTCATCAAAAATAAGGAGGGGTGCATCTTTTAATAATGCACGCGCAATAGCAACGCGTTGGCGTTGTCCGCCGGATAATTTTACGCCTCTTTCGCCAATCATGGTGTCTAAACCGTTGGCCATTTGTTCAATAAATTCCATAGCTTTCGCGGCTTTCGCGGCGGCGATGATTTTTTCTCGCGGCGCGTCTGCCATAGCGCCATAAGCAATATTAGCGGCAACGGTATCATTAAAAAGTACCACTTCTTGACTGACAAGGGCGAGATTGGCGCGGAGTGTTTTTAGGGGTATCTGATTAATATGAATGTCATCAATGAATATCTGTCCATGAATAATGGGGTAAAAGCGCGGAATTAAATTGGCTAACGTGCTTTTGCCGCTGCCAGAGGCTCCAACCAGTGCGACAGTTTCACCGGGCAAGATGGTTAAACAAATTTCTTGCAGTGCCGGCGTGGCTTGAGCGTCGTAAGCAAAATCAATCTGGTCAAAAGTCAGTTTGCCCGAAAAACGTGTCACTTGTGGTGAAATGGCAGAATTTTTAGTTTCGTTCACTATGGTCGCGTTTCCGAAACTTTTTTTGAGTAATAAACGTTCAAACCCATTCCGGGTGGGTAGAGATTTCTTGGATTCGGGCATTTCCGAAACGGAGGCTTCAATACCTACTTGATCACTTTCTGAGGTTTTATCTATCAAATGAAAAATACTTTGGGCGGCGGCTAATCCTTGTTGTAATTTATCATTCACTTTCGTTAAGCGTTTGATTGGCGAGAATAACATGCCCATCGCGGTAAACAGTGATACAAATCCGCCGACGGTGATATGATTTGATGCGGATTGGAAGGTGGCAATATATATAATAATACCTAACGCGGAGGCGGTGAGCATTTGTACGATAAAAACACTCAGCCCGGAAGTCATTTGCGTTTTAACTTCCAGTTGTCGCACCTGATCACTGGCGGCTTGAAAACGAGTTTGTTCATAATGTTGTCCGCCAAACACTTTGACCAGTTTATGTCCACTGATGGCTTCTTCAAGCACTCGTGTCATTTCTCCCATCGCGTCTTGTATGGTGGTATTCATGCCGCGCAGTCGTTTGCTCACCAAACGAATAATGATAATGATGGGTGGCATGGTGGAAAAGACAATTAAAGAAAGCATCCAGTTCAGATAAAACATCCACGCGAGTAAGCCGAGTATCGCTAAACTGTCGCGCACCAAAATGACTAACGTCTCAGTGGCGGCTGCCATCACGCGGCTGACATCGTAAGTGACTTTAGATAATAATGCGCCAGATGAGGTTTGATCAAATTCACTGGTTGGCAGGGTGAGAATCTTGCCAAACATCTCTTCTCGCAAATCCATCACTAGGCTAGAGGCTACCCAAGTCATGCCAACGGTGCTGGCTAACATTGCTATCCCTTTGATAATAATCAATATCATCAGAAATAATGGAATCAGCTTCATCGTTGTTGGCTCTTTTTCGACAAAGCCACCATCTAGTAAGGGTTGAATGAGTGCCGCTAAAATGGGATCGGTGATTGCCATCACGATGGTGGCTAAAATCGCGAGAGAAAAAATGCGCCAATAAGGGATGACGTAGCGTAATAGGCGTAGATAGAGTGCTTTGCTGTTCATTATGTATATAGTCAGTCCATTTTAGAGAACCAAGTCAAGTTTAATTTGACTTGGATTTCTAACAAAACCTTTTAAATGCGAAGGATGGGTTGAATTTAATTCTAAAAATCAATCACTTATAAAATCACATTGATTGAAATTAGAAAAAAACTTGTTCCGAAAATATTCATTCTTCATTTTTCATTTTGATATTCGCATTTTAATCATACTGGCAGTTATTTCCAGCCGTTCTCTTCATTTCTTTGGCATAAGCGCTCGCCGCTCGAATAAAGCCAGAAAACAGTGGATGTCCGTCACGGGGCGTGGACGTAAATTCGGGATGAAATTGGCAACCAATAAACCAAGGATGATGGCCGTTTTCTATCACTTCTACTAGGTTACCATCGGCTGACAAGCCGGCGAAAACCAAGCCAGCTTGGCGTAGCATTGCCATGTAATTGTTATTAAATTCATAGCGATGGCGGTGGCGTTCTCGGATGTTTTCTGGTCCGTATAATTCATACGTTTTGGTGCCCTTCATCAAATGACAATTTTGCCCGCCCAAGCGCATGGATCCACCTTTATCGGCGTTTTTATCGCGGAACTCGATCTCGCCCTCGTCAGTCATCCATTCGGTAATCAAAGCAATGACGGGGTGAGGTGTATTGGGATTGAATTCGGTGCTATGGGCACCTTCTAAGCCGATGTTTCGCGCAAACTCAATGACTGCCACTTGCATCCCTAAGCAAATGCCTAAATAAGGGACATTGTTTTGTCGCGCAAATTGGGCAGTTCTGATTTTGCCTTCAATTCCCCGTTCTCCAAACCCGCCTGGTACTAATATTGCATCTGCTTCGCTTAAACAATCAGTGCCCTGCTTTTCAATCTCTTCAGAATCCAAGTAGATAATATTGATGGCGGTGCTTGTCTGGATGCCAGCATGAATCAATGCCTCGGTGAGAGACTTGTAAGCATCTGTTAAATCGGTATATTTTCCGACCAACGCGATGGTGACGCTGCCATTGTTGGGATTATCCATTGCGGTTAAAACTTTTTCCCATTCGGACAAATCAGCCGTTTGGGTGTTAATTTTAAGTTTATCACATAAAATATTGTCCAGTCCTTCTTGATGCAGCAGTAATGGAACACGATAAATGGAGTCGGCATCAACTACTGAAATCACCGCGGCTTCATCAACGCTGGTAAACAAAGAAATTTTTTGCCGCGCACCAATCGGTAATGGGCGGCTAGAACGACAAAGTAAAATATCCGGTTGTATACCAATAGAACGCAATTCTTTAACGGAATGTTGGGTGGGTTTGGTTTTTAGTTCGCCAACTGACGGAATGTAGGGTATTAAGGTTAAATGAATAAACAAAACCCTTTCTCGCCCTAACTCGCCGCGTAATTGACGGCTGGCTTCCAAAAACGGCAACGATTCAATATCTCCGACGGTACCGCCGATTTCCACCATAGCAACATCCACCCCGTCAGCCGCTTCTCGGATACATCGTTTGATTTCATCAGTAATATGCGGAATGACTTGCACCGTAGCCCCTAAATAATCTCCGCGCCGCTCTTTACGGATGACGTTTTCATAAATACGCCCAGTCGTAAAATTATTGCGTTGCCCCATGGTGGTACGCACAAACCGTTCATAGTGCCCCAAGTCCAAATCGGTTTCTGCCCCATCGTCGGTGACAAAAACTTCACCATGTTGAAATGGACTCATGGTGCCCGGATCAACATTAATATACGGATCTAATTTTAACAAAGTCACTTTGAGATGACGGGCTTCAAGGATAGCCGCCAAAGATGCGGAGGCTATGCCTTTACCCAGAGAAGAAACAACACCGCCTGTAATAAAGATAAATCGTGTCATAATAAATAGTCAAAACATCAATTGTATGGTATTTTGGCAATACCGCAAAGCCGAATAAATTTTTTGGTTGAATGATATTGGGTTGGATGACTGCTTTGCGCTATTGCGTATTTTGCTTTAACAGCAATCATAAGGGATTGCCTCTAAATGCCATTGTTTCAATTTTATGATATTTATTGAAAAAACCGGTGAGTTTTTTTGGAAAGGTTTTTGAAATATTCGATTAATTATGCTCAGGTGCTGATTATAAAAAAGCTTGGTACTCTATTTTTGGCTCCAAGTTGTGGTGACTTGACACTCGCCAATCAATCGGTTTTGTTGACTACAAGGATTATTTAATCCAACCGGATTAGTAGCGAGAACCATTGAAATTTGTTCAAAAAATTTTTTTTCTAAGTAGCTCAACAAAAATATTTTAACATTTTGAACCGGTATATAAATCCAAGTCAAGTCCCGATTTTCAGAAAAAACGACCATTTTTTGTCATTTCGACTAAAGGAGAAATCTTAAAGCCAACTGAGGCAACTCCAAATAAATATACCCATTCGGGGTAACCACAAGGGATTGGGGTTTGCGCGTGGGATTGGGGTTTGCGCGTGGGATTACCCCTACAATGACCAATGGGGCAATCCTTTATGGTTGCCCCTTTATGGTTGCACCATAAGGGTATATTATTTTATTTTTTGTGAGTTGCCTGACAACCTGGTATATTGTTTTCCAGAAATCGTCTTATTAAACAAGCCAAAAATGTTAAAAGACTTATCTGTACCGACTTAAATCCACCTTGTAGTTCACCTTATTAGAACCACAAAGATTGTTTATAATAACGAATTGGTTTATTATAAACACCAATTCAAAACATGAACTACAACGAACCTATCCCACTATTGCTCCTACCGGGTTCCAAAACCCAATAAGTTTTTAATTTGTGATATTAAAGTTTTTTTGAAAAAAACTTTACCCTCGACACAAAGTTCAAATTTTTTGAAGAAAACTGAACATCGAAAAGATTTATCTGAAAATCTAATGAATCTATAGATGTGAATTAACAGTTGAATTAAATATTATCAAATAACAAATATTTATTGATATTATAATTATTTGTTAATTCTATCTTTTTCATTTTTAAGCTCGATATTCGCACCACTGGAGGTATTTAACATGCAGTTTAAACCGGTTTTTTCTCTGACTTTCGGCTGTGCCTTTTTATGGGTACTTTCCAGCGGCACCGCGTTGGCGCAAAAAACGTCTGAACAAATCGCTGCCGAAAAAATCAACAATGTGTGTATTGGTTGCCATGTCACCATCAATCCGGGCATTGTTCGGCAATATCTTGACAGTCCGATGGCGAATCCACCAGAAAAAGTGGACATGGTGATGTGTGCCGATTGTCACGGCGATGAGCATAGAACTACCGTCGATTACGACAAAGCGAAGTTGCCCACGGCTGAAACTTGTGGTGAATGCCATGAAAAACAACTTCGACAGTTTCGCGCTGGTAAACACAACTTGAGTTGGTTAGGGATGAAATCCCAGATTGCTTGGCATGGGCAACCCGGTGCTATCACTAAGCAAGGTTATCGTGGCTGTTCTGGTTGCCACAAGATCGGCCAAAAAGGTTTGTTAGGCCTATCGCAAGGTGTCGCAGGTGCGCCCAAATATGACGGTGGCGAAGAAATGAGCCATTATCGTTATGGCAATGTCCAATGTGATGCTTGTCACACGCGCCATAGCTTTAAGAAGTCAGAAGCTCAAGATCCCCGTGCCTGTTCTAACTGTCACATGGGCTTTGATCACCCGCAATGGGAAATGTATATGTCGGCTAAACACGGCATTATTTGGGATATTGAAGGAAATAAAAATGTTCACGGGCGGGCACCCACTTGTCAAAAGTGTCACATGGGGGAAGGCGATCATGCGGTGGTTACGTCTTGGGGTTTCTTGGGTTTGCGTATTCCCACTCAGCACAATGTTTTGGCACTGATTAAGGCAGCCCCATCGCTTGAGACTCCTCTGAGAAAACTCGCGGCGTTATTACCAGAGGGTAATTATATTGATCTCGACGACGATCCTCAATGGGTATTGGATCGGGCATTGATTCTGCAAGCAGCCGGCGTATTGGATGCCAATCTCCAACCGACTGAGCGTTTCGTTGAAATTGTGGTGCAAGGACAAGCCGCCCGTGGACCCAAGGCATTTAATGCCATTCGGACTCGGATGAAGGAGGTCTGCCGCGAATGTCATGCCAAGGGTTTTGTGGATTTACACTTTAAGGCTTCTGACGAAATCATTAAGGCAGCGGATCATGAATTTGCCAAAGCCATTAAGGCGGTGCAGAATTTGTACGCCGATGGTATTCTGGAAAAACCCAAAGGCTGGAAATATGCACCAGATTTGTTGCAATTCTATGATGCCACCACGAAGGTGGAGCAGGAATTGTATTTGATTATGTTGGAATACCGGCAGCGGACGTTCCAAGGGGCTTTCCATGTGAGCAACGATTACATGCACTGGTATGGTTGGGCACCGTTGAAAACGGCGGTCAATACCATTCTGGAAGAGTCCAAGAACATGTGCCACGAGTTTGCGGATAAGCATGAAAAAGTGGCCGAGGATTTTTGTAAAAAGTACGAGTAAGGAGCCATTTATGAATTGCCGGGTATTTTAAATAAAGGGGCAACCATAACGGATTGCCCCTACATCAATGACCAATGGGGCAATCCGTTATGGTTGCCCCCAATCCGTTATGGTTGCCCCCAATCCGTTATGGTTGCCCCCAATCCGTTATGGTTGCCCTTGGTATTTTATTTTTTTGGGAATTGATTTTATTTGCGCGTCTTTTGCCAGTCCCTAAATTGACTTTTATTATTAAATGAGCTATTAATTTAATAATTAATAAATTACTTGATTAATCTATAGATTTTCTGGGTGGGTTTCGCTATCGCTCTACCCACTCTACTGGGAAAATAGCTTTTGAAAAATGATTTATCTGAACATCTATAGTCTCATTAAAATGATAAAAAAAAGTTTTTTTAATATTTATAGATAATCGAGTCGGATTGAGATCAATCGCAGTGGAGGATATTCGGTGTATAAAGGGTTAATTCGCTCAAATCAGTCCACTATCGGCATCATACAACGCCTGAGCGATGTCGGATTATTGGTGGGAACGTTATGGTTATCGGTTTGGTTATCTGGCTATTTATGGGGTGACAACTACGAGGTTGCCGCTTTAGGCGGGGTGCTAGGGTATTATTTTTTAGCCGAGCTGAATGGACTGTATGCTTCGTGGCGGACAAGTAGCTTTTACTCGGAATTAAACAGCGTCCTAGAAATTTGGTTTTGGGTGGTCGTAGGATTTTTGTTAATTGCCTTTGTTGGTAAATTTTCCACATCCTATTCTCGTCAAGCCATGTTAACATGGTTTATATTGGCACCGATAACAATGGGATTATGGCGTGGGTTAATTCGAGTCTTGTTAAGGGAACTACGGCACTATGGATTTAATATCCGCCGAGTGGCTATCGTAGGTGCCAATGACTTAGGCAGACAATTGGCTAAAAATCTGGCAACCCAGTCTTGGATGGGGATGGAGATTGTGGGTTTTTATGATGATGAGGTGGAGCGCGATACACAGTTCGATTCAATATCAGTGGTGGGTAACCTAGATGCTTTGATAGAAGATGGGAAACTGGGAAAAATAGATTGTATCTATATCACCTTACCTATGCATGCGGAAGATGAGATAAAACAGCTGTTGACCGATTTGGGAGATGCGGCGGTTGCGGTTTATCTGGTACCGGATTTGTTTGTATTTGAGTTGCTTCATAGTCGGTGGCAAAGTATTGGCGGGTTGCCGGCCATTAGTATTTATGGTACCCCGTTGCATGGCGTGGGTGGCATGTTAAAGCGGGTGGAGGATGTGATTCTGAGCCTGTTAATTTTTGTTGTTATTGCTATTCCAATGTTGATGATTGCGGTAGTGGTGAAATTGACTTCGCCGGGTCCGGCATTGTTTAAACAACGCCGATATGGTCTGGGGGGGGAAAGTATCTGGGTTTGGAAATTTCGCACCATGACGGTTTGTGAAGAAGACACGTCGTTTAAGCAGGCTCAACGCGGTGATTGTAGAATCACCCGATTTGGGGCCTTTTTACGGCAGACTTCTTTGGATGAATTGCCGCAATTTATCAATGTGTTGCAAGGACAAATGTCGATTGTGGGTCCACGCCCACATCCCATTCTCCTAAATGAGCAATTTAGGTTGCGTATTCCTAAATATATGTTGCGCCATTTGGTCAAACCTGGCATTACCGGGTGGGCACAAATCAACGGTTTTCGTGGTGAAACGGATACGTTACAAAAAATGGAAAAACGTGTCGAACATGATCTTTTTTACATAGAAAATTGGTCATTGTGGCTTGATATTAAAATCATCGTCATAACCATTGCTAAGGGATTTGTTGATAATAACGCTTATTAAATCTCTCACCTATTGATACTCAGGAGTGCAAGGCGAACCTTGCACGATTAAAAATCGCCTTAATTGGCTCAAAAGTTCAAGCTACAGCTTGGACTGTGTTAAAGAGCAGAATTACCTAAGAATGTCCAACTTTGTCTCACTTTTTAGGAACAGGAAATCTATGTCTACAATAAGGACAGCTAAATCTATCTTAGTCACCGGGGGCGCCGGCTTTCTAGGTTCTCACCTCTGTGAACGCCTTCTTAAAGAGGGTCATGATGTGATCTGTGTGGATAATTTTTTTACCGGCACCAAAAATAACATTCGTCACATGTTGGAAGACCCTCATTTTGAAATGATGCGACATGACGTAACTTTTCCACTTTATGTGGAAGTCGATGAAATCTACAACTTAGCCTGTCCCGCCTCACCAATACATTATCAATTTGATCCGGTACAAACAACCAAAACCAGTGTTCATGGCGCGATTAATATGTTAGGATTGGCTAAGCGCATCAAAGCCAAAATCTTCCAAGCCTCAACGAGCGAAGTTTATGGTGATCCACAAATTCATCCTCAACCAGAAAGCTATTGGGGACATGTCAACCCGATTGGGCAACGTTCCTGTTATGATGAAGGTAAACGCTGTGCGGAAACCTTATTTTTTGACTACTATCGCCAACATCAGTTAAAAATCAAAGTGGCCCGTATTTTTAACACTTATGGGCCCCGTATGCACCCCAATGATGGGCGAGTCGTTTCCAACTTTATTGTTCAAGCCCTCAAAAATGAATCCATTACCGCCTATGGCGATGGCTTACAGAGTCGTTCCTTTTGTTATGTCGATGATCTGATAGAAGGCTTTATTTCCTTTATGAATGCCCCGGACGAACTGATGGGTCCGATGAACTTAGGAAATCCTAATGAGTTCACCATTCTGGAATTGGCTGAAAAAGTGATTGAATTGACCGGTTCCGCCTCTAAAATAGTCTTCAAGCCACTTCCATCAGACGATCCAAAGCAACGGCAGCCTGACATAGGGCTTGCTAAAGACAAATTAGGATGGCAACCTAAAGTGCCTCTTGAACAAGGATTGAAACATGCCATTGCCTACTTTGAAAAGTTCTTAACTTCCAACGATATTTAATACCGATTATGCAATGAAAAATGGCCGGGCGATTAGGATTTTTCCTACCGACCTTGGTGTTATTGTAGAGGTAATCCGTTATGGTTTGGTTACCCGGTGCAACCATAAAGGATTATCCCTACGGTCATTGATATATACCCATTTGGGGCAACCATAAAGGATTGTCCCTACGGTCATTGATATTTATAAAAATAAATTGGAATATCTATTAGATGAAATCTTCTAAGCGTTTGAAAAGAAAATCCTCTACCACTAGCGATATTTGTCTGATAGTGCATGGTTCGATGTTGTTACATACCAAACATCATAATCTCATTGCACAACCTGATGAGTCGTTACTGAAACTGACTCCGACAGAATTAGCCAATGCAGCGCGACGCTTGTTACCGGTGACGACAAAACGAACGCGAATCGCACTCGCGTTGCCCAGTGATGAATTTGTCGCGACTACCCTGAAATTGCCGGCGGTCGCGGCACAAAATATCAAAAATGTCGTCAATCTACAATTGCCAACGCTGTTACCGGGTGTGACAGAGCCACTATTGCTGGCCGTACAAGCACCCACTGTGGGAGAACAAACTTGTGCGTTATGGATGCCCACTAAAAGAGCCGAAGAATTATTTCAAGCCTTTGATAAAGAGGGCTTATTTTTAAATTGTATTTTGCCTCGTCCAGTTGTGGTTTTACCAAATACCTCAACGCCCTACCAGGTGTACGATGAAGATGACGAGACGATTACTTGTTTAGAATGGTCAAACGGTGTCATCCAACGCTGGTTACAGTTGCCCAAAGCGGAGCGTGATGAGCCGGAGTTTCAGACACAATTAGAAGAAACTCTATCAAGTCTACAAATGGGAGTCGAACAGGAGTGGAAAAGCAGTGTCAGTGATTGGGAAAATTTACCGAGTCCGTTGCCCGCAGCTTATGATTATGCCTTTATTCCACCAGGGGCTGCAGTGCGTAAGGCTAAAGCCGTGCAACGAAAAAAACGCATCGGGCTGATTTTTGCTTTCATCTTGCTGATTATTGGTCTAATTGGAGGTATTTATTACGCGATAGATTATGAACTGAGCCTCAAACAACGTTTGGCCGAATTGAAACGCCGCACCATCGATATCAGTCAATTACGTGCCGAAGTGGGAGAAATAGAACAATTGATTGGGCCAATCAAAAATCTGCCTCGCCAAGACATTGTGACTATTCTTGACAGTTTGGATAAGGCGATTCCTAAAGACAGTTGGATTATCAGTTTTCACATTGAAGAGGGCTTTGTTAAGGTTGAAGGCTATAGCCCGGAGCCAACCGAACTGATAGAGAAACTCACCAACGAGCCTAAATTTATTGAAGTTGGCCAAACTCGTGATATTAGCAAAGAAGGTAGTCGGAAAGAATTAAGATTTGGTATTGGCTTTAAATTAAAGGATTTTGACTTGGAAAGCTATCGTTTGGAGTATTTTCCAGACCGGTGAAGATAAATGGATCGGAACTCGGTAAAATGAGCGATACTTGTTAAGCGTCAATGATTGATATTTATAAAATTTTTTTGGGCTGGTATTTCTAAAAAAATTTCTTTGATGAGTGAGATAGGCTCATAGTATCTGTTATACTGAATAATATATACTCCAAACGTTCAAGTTTTCGGATTATTTGACCGTGCGAAGTATAACTACAAGGATTATATTTTAGAAAGGATTTAAAGACTCGGATTGGACGATTTTTCTTGAAACTGAAAATTCAAAAATCCCTTCTAAAATATAATCCTTGTAGTTATTGTTTTTATAAGTAAATTTTCAATTTTATCAACGGAGTTTTTTAATGAAACAACGTAGTCTCACTCTACTCATCACCGGTTTATTAGCCGCCCAAGTGTCAGCCAACGAACCGCAAACGCTCTCCAGTGAACAACAGAAATTCAGTTACACGGTTGGGCAAAACATTGGCTATAGCCTAAAACGGCAAGGCACTCAATTAGACGTTGAAGCCCTCGCCAAAGGCTTGACGGATGCCTACTCTGGTAACAAGCCGTTATTAACTTTTGAAGAAATGACTCAAATTCTTCGGACTTATCAACAAAAACAAGCGGAACAACAGGCTGAGGAGCAGAAGCAATTGGAGCAACTATCAGAGAACAATCTCAAAGAGGGTGAAACCTTCCTCGCGGAAAATGCGAAAAAAGACGGAGTGGTTACCTTGCCAAGCGGCTTACAGTATAAGGTGGTTACCCCCGGCACCGGCAAATCGCCTTCCGCCACTGATAAGGTGACTACCCATTACCGAGGAACTTTAATTGACGGTACCGTATTTGATAGTTCCTACAAACGCGGCACTCCCCTCCAATTCGGCGTGAATCAAGTCATTGCCGGCTGGCAGGAAGCCTTGCAATTAATGAAAGAAGGTGCTAAATGGCAATTAGTGATTCCGGCCAATTTAGCCTACAAAGAAACGGGGGCACCGGGCGGTAAAATTGGTCCCAATGCCACGCTGATTTTTGACATTGAACTGATCTCGGTGGATGATTAACGGACATCTGAGTCGCACAAGGGATTGCCCCTACGGTCATTGATGTAGGGGCAATCCTTTATGGTTGCCCCAATAGGGTTTTTTTCAAAGAGAAATCCGATTTTTGGAAAAAATCGGATTTCTTTCTTCAACTGTTATAGGGTGGTGATATACAGGATGCGATTTTTTTCATCCCAGACAACATCATCATCTTCATCTATCTCATTATGTAGCCACAATTCTTGACCATCCTTGATGACACGGATGTCATTATCGGGGATATCCTCATCTTCGGCGACAAGCTCATCTATTATCGGCTTATCCGATTCCAGCAACACTTTCGCCTTCTCCATCACTATTTCAGCATAGTCGGCCTCCGTGCCCCCCCCATAAACGGCTGCCCCTCGATCTTTTGGCCGAGAGGTTTTGTATTTATGGCCGACACTAAAACCAATTCGGCTACCATCAGGAAATAACTCGATAATACTTTCGGCTAGGATTCTGGCCAGCGTATCTTGCCCATCATCGCTACGAATCCATTCAGCCTGTTCAGGATTGCTGGCAAACAAAGGTTCTAACAAAATGGCCGGCATACTGGTATGTTTCAGGTTGCCATTTCCACGACCATTATACCCCCCAACTAATATCCCACCGGTTCCGGCTACCGGTATCCCAAATTCTTGGCCCACTCGGTTAGCGTACCAGCGTCCCCAGTTCCTGCTGGTCTCCGAGGCCAGATAACCGGTGATGACCACCGAGTAACTCGACATCGGATTTGAAGCAGAATTAAAATGGTGTTCCACATAGGCCGCGCAATGGTCTTTGTTAGCCTTTTTTTGCCGCCATCTATAATTGCCTTTATAAAAACGAACTTCATACATCTTTTTAAGCCTCCTTAAATTTGATAATGGGTCATTGCTAAACAAATCGAGTCCGTTGAGTCTAAAAAAATCATATAATATCACACTCATACGACTCAGTTCGATGGGATTCATTGAAAGCGAGTATTTTTTATATTTTGGGCAGCGTAAAATAAAACGTACTCCCTTGTCCAACTTGACTATCTACTCCGACTTGTCCGCCACATTTTTCTACGATTCTCTGCACAATGGATAATCCTAAACCATATCCTTCAATTTGGGCTTGACCGATACGAGTGAATGGGACAAATAATTGCTGCTGTTGTTCAGGGGTTAAACCCTTGCCATTGTCACGTACCCAAAAACGAATAAAGTCATTTTCTTGAACTGTGGCTCCCAATTCTAAACGCGGCGGGCGACCTCCATATTTTAAACCATTACTGATATAATTAGTCCAAACTTCCGCAATCCAAGGCGCATAGCCAAGTGCAGTAGGCCACTCCGCGGGTTTGCTGATTTCAGCCTGAGAGTCTTCCATCATTTTGGTCAGGCGTTGCTGTACCGATTCAATCATTTCACTCATATCTATCGCTTGCATCTTGACAGATTGTTGATTGATGCTGGCTAATGAGAGTAACGCATCAATAATATTGGTGATGTTTTCACTGGCTTGGTAGATTTTTTTGAGTAAGGTTAATGAATCTGAATCTGTCGTGGCTGCTAAGTCTTCAATCAAAATATCAGTATAACCCATTATCGTATTGACTGGATTTTTGATATCGTGAGCAACGGAGTGAGCAAAGGCTTCCAAATCTGAATTTTTTTGTTGTAATGACTTTTGCAAATTCCTAATCGTTAAATGGGCATTAATTCGAGCGAACACTTCTTCTTGTTGAATCGGTTTGGTCACATAATCAACCGCACCCACTTCAAAACCCTTGACTTTATCCACCGTCTCAGTTTTTGCGGTCATAAAGATAACCGGAATATCCCGCGTTTGAACATTCGCCTTTAAACGACGACACACTTCAAAACCATCCATGTTAGGCATCATGACATCCAACAATATCAGATCAGGTAGAGTACGTTCAACTTGTTCAATAGCTTTTTCGCCATTATTAGCAATCCTCACCTTAAATCCAAGGTTTTTTAAATAATTAAACAACATTTTTAGATTCGTTGGAATATCATCTACCAGCAGTAATGAACCGTTTTCAATTTTCATAACAATCTTATAGAGTCCAAAGCTTTTAGCTTTGGACATAAAAACTTCAGTAAGTCGATGCCAACTCCTGACTCAAATCCTAAATCTTGACCGTTTGAAGTATAGATATGTAGGGTGCCGATAAACGAAACCCACCATGAATAAGCAGCGTCAAATGAGGTGGGTTTCGCTTGCCGTATTAAACGGTCACTTCGGCGACCCACAAATCATGTTTGTTGCAAAAACTGGTTGCATAAAACTTAGAACCCATTCCATCAGGTAACTCAAATGTTGAAACCGCTTCATCCTCCGGCTGAAACACCTTACCACCAATCACCGTTCCATCTTCAGAAATGAGGGTATGACGAACGATATAATGGTTTTTCGTCATCGCATGATCGGTGGTAATCGTTACCGTCTTACCTTCGATGCTCACTTTGGGAAGATGTCCCCCGACTTTTTGTGCCCATTGTCCAGGATTCTCCGCTGTATAAACGATATTAGAAGGTAATGAGCCAGAAGTGGTAGAAGGAGATGAGCCAGAGGAGGCTATAACATGTCCAAGTGCGACACCTCCGGCGGCACCAGCGGCGACACCTAATCCGATCTGAATAAAATCTCTTCTGTTTGCCATGATATATATCACCAATACGATTTATGTAAAAAAATGTAATAAGGCGGTTGCGGCTAAATAAAATACCCAGCCAAAATGAAAACCAACCGAGTTTTTCAAAGGTTTATCTATGGAGGCTCTTGCAAAACCCCAGGTTTCACCTCTTGCTCTTAAAATTCAACCCCTATCGGGGTTGTCCCAGGTTTCACCTGGGGCGAAAGCAAGAGGCGAGTGGGGTTATTCTTTTAACAATATCAACCCCGTAGGGGTTGAACGTTAAGAGCAAGAGGTGAAACCTGGGGTTTTGCAAGAGCCTCTATGGGTATATTATTTTTCCGCAACCGCCTAACCACGCAAAGTATTTTTGCGTCCGATTAAAAAGAGTGTGAATGAAATTATATATAATAATATTATAAATATCAATACGAATATCTATATGGACTGGATTTTATTCAATACCATTCAATGAGCCAGCAACTTTTCAGTTTAACTTACTTCAAGTAAGGCTCAACAAATGCTTGCAGTTTATCTAAATCAAATTCGTCTGCTAATCGTTGCAATTTTTCTGCAAAGGGAATGTATTTGTTATCTAACGGGATTAATCGACTGGCTTGTTCGATAATAGCATCAATATCACCATCTAATATCAAATCATATATCGTTTGCACGATATCGGCTGGTGGCTCCACCATTAATTGATTCTTGGAAGTTTCTGGTTTGTTGGCTTCTTGTTCATATATCCAGTTAAGTTTTAAATGTTGTCCAAGTTTCTCCAACAGTTCATCCGTTTGGATGGGTTTAGTCACAAAATCATCGCAACCCGCATTAAAACATTCCAGACGATTTTTATCAAAGGCACTGGCAGAAGCACCAATAATGATGACCTTTTTCAGTTCTGGCAGTTGGCGTATTTGACGCATCGCTTCCAGTCCGTCCTTCACCGGCATCACTAAATCCATAATGATCGCATCTGGTAAAAACTGACTGGCGGTTTCAACGCCTTGCTTGCCATCTTCGGCTTCGTTGATTTCAAAACCCAATGGGGCTAATAGACTGATAAGAACCATACGATTCGGCACTTTGTCATCCACTATCAAAATCTTGCGCGGTGGTGCTTGATATCCGACGATAGTGGGTTGTTGCGTTGATTTTGGCTGCCAATCCATAACTTTAGGTAATTGCAGTTCAAACTCAAAGCGGCTCCCTTGTCCAACCGTGCTTTGGACTTGAATAGTGCCTCCCATCATTTCAACAAATCTTTGACTGATAGGCAATCCCAAACCGGTACCCTCAACAAAACTTCCGCCACTTGCTTGTCGAAATGGCTCAAAAATGGTTTTTAAGTGTTCAGGCGCAATGCCTGGTCCAGTATCTTGAATTTTAAAATGAAATTGGTCTTTTTGACAATTGACTTGGAAAGTGACTTCGCCTTGAGTAGTAAATTTGATGGCATTACCAAGCAAATTGACTAAGACTTGTCGTAAGCGTATTTCATCACCGATGACAGCAACCGGTAAGTCTTTGCAAAACTGATAATTCAATTTAATGCGTTGTTGCACGCGGATTTGCATCATATTGACAATATCTTTCAGAAAGTCAGGCAATTGAAAAGTTTGAGTATGCAATTCCATTTTATGCGCTTCAATTTTAGACAAATCCAAGATATCATTGATTAATGTCAACAAATGTTCACCCGATTTGTGCATCGTCTGAATGGCATCTTGTTGTTGATCGGTGAGCGTTTTATCACGTCGCAGAATTTGAGCATAACCTAAAATACCATTGAGTGGTGTTCTCAACTCGTGACTCATACTGGCTAAAAACTCACTTTTTGCTCGGTTGGAGACTTCCGCTTCGTCTTTAGCCATTTTTAATTCGGATTCTACCCATTTGCGATAAACCAATTCTTGCTCAAGCTCATGCCATCGCTGCCAGGAAAAAAACATGAGTGCAAAAGCGGCAATGATTAACACCATCGCTATCTCATCAAGTTCCCAGCCATCATGGGCACGAGAAAATTCAACAAAGAGTTCAAATGCGTCAATAGCACTTGCTAACAGAAATACTGATATAGAAATAATCAAGACCAAGATAAAATCTTGACGAGTATGATTTTGAGGAGGTACTGGCTTATTCATTGTCGTGGTCAGCTATATGAACAATTTTTCCATGATTCTTTGATAGACGCTGGAAAGGGTGTCAAGATCGTCAACATTGACACATTCATTGACTTTATGGATAGTTGCATTGAGTGGACCGATTTCAACCACTTGTGCGCCGGTAGGCGCAATGAATCGTCCATCCGAGGTGCCACCTCCGGTCGATAAGGCTGGCTCATAGCCACAGACTTCATAAATGGCTTGCTGAGCGGCGGTTACCAGAGTACCAGGGGTTGTCAGATAAGGTGGCCCGGAGTGTCGCCATCTGAGTGTGTATCGGAGACCCGGTTGGTCTAACAATGTCGCGATTTGTTGTCGTAGTTGCGTATCCGTCACTTCAGTGCTATAGCGAAAATTAAATAATATTTCTAAGTCGCCTGGGATCACATTGTCGGCTCCAGTGCCGGCATTGATATTGGTGATTTGGAAACGGGTAGGCGGAAAAAAGTCGTTGCCTTGATCCCATTCTGTTTCACAGAGTATTTTTAGTAGCGGGGCAAATCGATGAATCGGATTGTCGGCTAAATGTGGATAAGCCGCATGTCCTTGGATACCGTGTATGGTTAAGATTCCATTTAACGAGCCGCGCCGCCCGTTTTTTATGACATCACATAAACGCTCGGTGCTGGACGGTTCGCCGACTAAACACCAATCTATTTGTTCACCTTGTTGTTGTAAGTAATTGATAACTTTAACAGTGCCATCCACCGCCGCTCCTTCCTCATCGCTGGTGATCAAAAAGGCAATTGAGCCTTGATGATGAGGATGTTCGGCGACAAAACGCTCACAAGCAGTCACCATCGCAGCGAGGCTGCCTTTCATATCGGCAGTACCTCGTCCATATAATTTTCCTTCATGCAGACTGGGCGTAAACGGTGGAAATTGCCAATGTTCCTCGGGGCCAGTTGGTACCACATCGGTGTGTCCGGCAAATACCAACAGCGGTGCCGTCTGCCCGCGCCGTGCCCAGAAATTATCGACTTCACCAAAACGTAAATGCTTCGTCGTAAAATCAATCGCTTGTAGACGTTCAACCATGATGGGTTGACACCCAGCATCGTCTGGTGTGACAGAGGGACGTTTGATAAGTTCAATGGTCAGTTCTAAAGTTTTTGACATAAATGAATGAAACATGGAAAATTGAAAAAAAGAAAATGGATATACTGCTGTGCTGGAGAACTGGAGTCCAAAGCTGAAGCTTTGGACTTTTGGTCGTTATGGGAGGGTCATTTCAATTTGAGCCTGACTTTTTAAGTCGCTCACGTATTTTTGCATCAATTGGCGTTGTAACGCCGCTTTTATTTGTTGCTTGACGTTTTTAAATGGGGGTAACGCGGCGGTGCGAATATCATCCAGTTGGATAATATGCCAACCAAACTGCCCCTTGACCGGGGTAGTCGTGTATTGGCCTTTTTCTAACGTTTCAACAACTTTCCAGAAACTTTTTTCCACTCTTGATTTAGTAATCCAGCCTAAAACACCGTTCTTTTTAGCCGATGGGATATCTATGGATTTCTCCTTGGCAAGCTTGTCAAAGGAGTCGCCGTTGTTTAATTCAGTAATGATGGATAAAGCATCGGCCTCGGTTTCCACCAAAATGTGCCGGACTTGGTATTCTTTAGGCACTTTGATATTCGCCAGTTGTCTGTCGTATTCGCGTTGAAGAGTCGCTTCGTCTAACGGATGTTTTGACAAGTAATCGTGCATCCCCATTGCCATGAGCAGATTGGTACGCATATATTCGAGTTTCTGAATAAATTCAGGGTCTTTATCCAGTCCCTTTTTGATCGTGTCTTGTTTAAGCAATTCACGCTGGAGCAGTTCTCCAAGAAGCACTTCCGGCTGAACTTGGCTACCGGTTTGTTCGGTACGTGTTTTGGCGTAATTGTCGTAATCCTGTTGCGTAATGGTTTGACCATTGATTTTTGCCACCGGATCAGTCGGGTCGGCATAACTGGATAGGGAGACTAACAGCAGACAAGTGCTTACAATGATTTTGAACATAAATGATTCTCCTTGATTGATAAGTCTTCTAATAACAATGGTGGGCAACAAACACACGTTGCCCACCCTACATTAACCAATATCGATGTTTTTAATAAACGATTTCTCTGAAAATTATTCGGGAGTTTTCGCTTGAATACTCAGCGCATGAATAGCCGTATTCATCAGTTCATCAACAGCAGCATAAACCATGCGATGACGTTGCACCAAGGTTTTTCCAATAAATTGGGGGCTGACGATAGTCACCGTAAAGTGTCCACCCCCTTGACGTGCTCCGGCATGTCCGGCATGTTGATGACTTTCATCAATAATTTCTAGGTGAGTAGGAGTCAGTGCTAGGTTCAGTTTTTCTTTAATCTGAGCGATAGGATCAGTTAAACTAAACCCTCATTGTTTCCAATAAGGACTCGTCTTCAAAACGGTACGTGAGACTTTCACCTCATACCGCTTCTCTCTATACAATGTCATATTACCGACAGTGCGTGTTTGGCTTTAATATTCTTGGTTACTATACCTTTCTTTTTGGCATGATGTCTCTGGTCAAGACTTCCATCCGTTCTGGTTTTGGTGTTGTGACAGTGTCGATGTAACACTTGCAAGTTTTTTGCGTCGTCCGTCCCACCGCAGACCTTGGGTATAATATGGTCAAGTTCTACTACCGAATCATGTTTGAACAGTTCTTTGCATATATTACAGCGGAATTTTTGTTTCTCCATATATTGTTCTTTCCGTGTTTTTTCCGCTCTGTTCATTATCCTTCTTTTGACCCAGTATTCTTCTTGACCATCGAAAACGTGGTGTTCATTTTTGATTTTGATATGTCTTATGATTTTGGTGCTGGCCATTTTGTACAATGTATTGTTACTGGTTTTGAAAACCCAGTTTCTTTTACCTTCTTTATGCCAGTATTTATCCTTAATCCAATTATTGCCTTTGTTTGGATGTCTATTTTTTGCCCATATCCACAATCTTTCAAATACATAGTGGTCAATCGCTTTAAATATTTCTTTTGATACAATATTACTGTGGTAGTTAGCCCATCCTCTTAATACTGGATTCAATTTTCCTATTAAATTTTCTTGTGATTGCCCACCGCTTGTCTTACATATTTCTTTGATTTTTTGTTTAATAGACTTAATTGACTCTTTTGATGGTTTAATCAAAGTTACCTTTTTGGTGCTTTTTGTCTCATATTTCCTTATATTACATCCTAAGAAATTGAAACCCTTTTCCACGTTTGTTATCCTCGTTTTTTCTTGACTTAGTTCTACTCCCATTTTTTCTTTACACCAATTACTTATTACTTCTTTTAGTTGTTCAATTATCCATCTTTCCTTGGCAATTACTACAAAATCGTCTGCATATCTAATTGTCTGAACCACTTTGTCTCTCTTTTGTAGCTGTCCAGTTCTTTTTCGGTTCTCCCAAGCCCAATTGTCTATCATTGTTTCCATGCCGGTAAATGCTATGTTTGCTAGTAACGGACTGATTATTCCACCTTGAGGTGTTCCGGTGTCCGTTTCTATATATTCTTGATTTACCGTTATGGCTCCACTTTTTACTAAGTTTTTGATAGTTGCTACGATTTCCTTATCATCTGCTATTACTTGATTATTTACTATAGCTTCTGTCTTGATATTATCGAAAAAACCCTTTAAATCTCCTTCGAGTACCCATGCTTCATTTTTATTTGCTATTCCTGAGAATATTTGTGCAATAGCATCTTTGGTACTTCTCATTGGTCTAAATCCATAAGAATTAGGTTCTGCTATAACTTCATAGCTTGGTTCAATAATACCTTTCAACTTAGCCGCCTGATAAACTCTGTCCTTAATCGTAGGGATACCTAAAGTCCTTATCTTGCCATTTTTCTTGGCAATTTCTGATTGTCTGACCGGACTCCATTTTCTTTCAATCCCATCTTTTAGATTTCCGACTAATTCCATTCTTTGGGCTGGGTTTAACGATTTTATTCCATCTACACCAGCCGTTTTCTTACCTTGATTATCTTGTGTTACTCTTCGGGTACATATCAGATTGTATGCTTTTGATTTGTACAATATTTTTCTG
>Ga0233403_10000191_pt1 | contig 28202 bp, 23 predicted proteins | sample Na_oxic_1_MG_FD_179866 | JGI IMG/M metagenome (GOLD analysis project Ga0233403, IMG submission 179866) | Seawater microbial communities from Saanich Inlet, British Columbia, Canada - Na_oxic_1_MG | ecosystem: Environmental > Aquatic > Marine > Inlet | place: Canada: British Columbia | collected...
GACTCAGCTAAGGCACCGGAAAGAGCCTTTGCGGCTCAGATATTGGGCAACATTGGTATCTCCAATTTTTACCGCTGGTTATTACCACTTTTAAGGGATAAAGAGGTCGAAGTGCGAAAAGCGGCAATGATAGCAGCGGGGCAATTAAATAACCGTAAACTCTGGCCTCTGGTCATAGAAAACCTTGATGATACGGCGGTGATAGGAACAACCATTAAGATTCTATTAACGGCTAAAGAATCGACATTTGAGGCATTAGAATTAGCCTATCATCAGGAACATTCAACGATTTTACGGCGTAAAACAATTATCCATATTTATGGTAGAACTAAAAGCCCTCAAGCTATTTGGTTATTGTTAAACAAGTTGAATACGCCAGAAAAAGGTCTACGCGACGACATTTTATGGTCCCTACATCTATGTGGCTATCAAACGACAACCTCAACAGAGAAATCTCTGATTGAAAAACTTATTCATGAAGAAGTGACTTATGGTTTAAATGTGTTAGCAGCCCAATCTGTTGTTGAAATCAAAACCGAAGTTTCACTACTCTCGTCAGCGTTAGATTGGGAGTTAGAAAAACTGCGTAGTCGAATTTTTTACCTCCTTTCTTTCATTTACCCAATGGATACCATAATGAAAGTTCGGAATAATTTAAATGCCAGGAAAGAACAACGAGATTTAGCGATTGAACTGTTCGAGCATACGGTCACGAAAACACACAAAACGCTCATATTGCCGATATTGCCAAATAACACGGCTACTTCTAAATATTCCTTGACGCTTCCACAATTAATGGAAGAAATGATTTTTCAATCAGAAGTATGGAATAATACTTGGCTAAGAGTCTGTGCGATTGAAATGGCGGCGAAAAAGTCAATGCCTGAAATCACGCTGTCGGAACGGGTCTCTGACTCTAATGAACTTATCAGAGAAACGGCGCAATATTATGCGGTTAAAATATCTCCTCTTTCATCTACTGAGGAAGATAATGTGGTTTCAACGTTACCCACGATTGAAAAAGTCAAACTTCTCCAACACGACAGTTTATTTTCTGAAATTGCTGAAGAACTTTTAGTGGATATGGCCCAACTTTTTGAAGATATTCACCTCCGAAAAGGAGAATATCTTTATCATCAAGGTGAATTAGGTCATTCAATGTATATTGTTGTAGATGGTTTACTGCGTAGCCACCGTGGCGAGAAAACCTTAGCAGAATTAGGTCGTGGTCATTTATTTGGAGAATTATCTACATTAGCCTCCGAAACCAGAATCACTACGGTGACAGCCATTAAAACCAGTCATCTTCTCTGTCTTTCTCAAAGCGATCTACAAAACTTAATGGCGGAACGTATTGAAATAGCAAAAGGAATTATGCAATTTCTGTATAATCGCCTCCAAACCTTTCCAACAATAAGTTCCCAGGATGCCGTAAGTTTTATGCCTTCCATTGAGGATCAAGATCGTCGGCCGAAATACCAAAAGCCATTGAGCTTAATTGAGAAGATGATCATCCTAAAAACGGTGAGTATTTTTTCAAGTGTACCCGATCATATCTTGTCGGACATCGCCAATTTGACCCAAGAAATTTGTTTGGAAAAGGGTCAAGTACTTTTGAAACCAGGTGATTTTGAAAACAATATGTATCTTATTGTTGAGGGCAGCGTTCAAGTCTACGACGATAAACAATTGATAGTTGAACTGGGTGAAAGGGAAACGATTGGAGAACTCACGGCCTTTTTTTCAGAACCACAGACTTTTTCAGTCGCTGCTATTGAAGATACTCGACTATTATCTCTGACCCAACCGGTTATTTTTGAGTTGTTATGGAGTCAACATGAGATTGTACAAGGTATTATCTCTGTTTTAGTTCAACGTCTGCGTCGCCTAATGAAATAGACTGTGAACGGGTGAAAATTTGTCAACAAAAATTTTCACGGTTTTTAACCCCATTTTTATTATCAATGATATAGGTTCTTGCAAAATTTCTCTAAAACAGCTTCAATACGGATAAATTCCCGAAACAACAAATTTTAATTTCAAATTTCAAATTTTTTTGTGGCCGGTTTGGAGCAATTAACAGTAAGTACCTAAAATACTGAAAACTCAGAAAAGTCGGTAATTCATTGATTTTTATGTGGAGCATATCCACATAAGTCTTTGAATTTATTAGAGGCAAAAAAGTTATCCGGAGTTTTCAGTCAAATATAACAAAATTTTTTCTTTCCAAGTCTTGTCGGAAAGCATAAATACCCATATTATTTAATAATCCGAGTCAAGTTCAAAAATTTGAAAAAGGTGGAAATAAATATTTTCACTTTGCATTGCAATTTGCAAAATGACCTTTTTTGGATTGGTTAATTCAAATCTTTATCAAATGACCGTTTATTGTGACTAAGTGATTGAATTTTAAGATAACTATTGATTTTTTTAGCAGTGATGCAATATCTTTCCAATACTTAAATAAATTAATGAGTAATCTGTTAAAATAATACATCACGCCATTAAAAACCATAGAGTTCTCATTTTGGCTTATTTTGTGCTTATATAACCGAGTGTGGTAATCCGGTACCTAAAAAAAAACCGGACAAAATATAGTCTTGTAGAGTGGGTAAGCGGGGACGAGTCACTTAAAAAATGCGACCCTCTTTAAGCTTAGCAGCCCACCGTCCACTACTAACGGGAGAAAAAAAGCAATGTCCATAAAACCGTTCTTGAATCTAAGAACACTCTGTTTACTGATGTTGAGTAGCAACATCGTTTTGGCTCAAGATCAGCCTCAAGTCAAACTGTCCCCAAACGCATTGGATTTTAAGAACCAGGAAGTCAAGGCGACCAGTGCGGAAAAAACGGTAACCCTGAGAAATACCGGTAATGCCGATATGAAGGCTATCGGTGTCCTGTTTGCCGGGGATCACAAAAGTGATTTTAAGAAGGCTGATACCAGCACTTGCCTATCGACGCTCGCTGCTGGGAAAAGTTGCCAAATCAAGGTCACTTTTACCCCCAGGGCTGAAGGTGAACGTTCCGCGACTTTGACAATCACTTCCGGTGCCAACAGTAGTCCTGATGAAATTTCGCTGAAAGGCACCGGGATAGTACTCCTGCCGGTCGTAAAATTGTCCCCAAACACTTTGGATTTTAAGAATCAAGAAGTCAAGGTAACCAGTGCGGAGAAATCCATCTCAGTGACAAATACCGGTAAAGCGGAACTTTCAAACATTCGCCTGCGGATTAATGGGGATCACCGAAGTGATTTTACTCAGATCGACACCAGTACTTGCGGAAACACACTGGCTGCCGGGGAAAGTTGCCAAATCAACTTCACCTTTACACCCAGAGCGGAAGGTGAACGTTCCGCGACTTTGACAATCACTTCCAATGCCGAAAGTAGTCCTGATGAAATGTCGCTCAAAGGTACCGGGGAAATCTACCAGGCAGCCGTCAAATTGTCCCCAAATCCATTAGACTTTAGCAATCAAGGGATTCGGCTAACCAGTGCGGAAAAAACCATTACCCTGGGAAATACTGGCAAAGCAGAACTTTCAAATATCCGCACACAGATTAGTGGGGAGCACAAAAGTGATTTTGCTGTGGCAGCAGATACCAGCACTTGCGGAAAGACGCTCGCTGCTGGGGAAAGTTGCCAAATTAACTTCACCTTTACACCCAGAGCGGAAGGTGAACGTTCCGCGACTTTGACGGTCTTCTCCAATGCCGAGAGTAGTCCCGATGAAATTTCGCTCAAAGGCATTGGGGAAATCTACCAACCGGCGGTTCAATTGAGCCTGAATACGTTGGATTTTGAAAACCAAACGGTCAAGGAAACCAGCCGTGTGCAAACAATCACGTTGAAAAATACCGGTAAGGCGGAACTTTCAAGCATTCGCATCGTGACTGAGGGTGAACAAAAACGTGATTTCAATGTTCTCAATTCAAGCACTTGCGAAAAAACACTGGCAGCCGGTGCCAATTGCCGAATTAAGGTGACTTTTACGCCTAAGGTTACTGGGAACAGTAAAGCCACGTTATCAATCATTTCCAGTGCAGAGAGTAGTCCAGATAAGATCACGATGAAAGGCCGTGGGGTTGAGGACAAAGAACCTAATACGACCCCCTCTGTCCGACTAAGCCCAAGCCCGTTAGACTTTGGGAATCATGCCGTCAACGTAGCAAGTGATATCCAGACGATAACGGTAACCAATCAGGGTGCCGGCCTCCTGAGAAACTTAGACATCACTATTGAAGGTCTTCAGGACGAATTTGGTACCCCCTCAAGTACTTGTCGCACGACACTGGCAGCTCGGGATGAGTGTACTATCGATATCGTTTTTACGCCAAAAGCAACGGGGGCGCGTTCTGCCACGTTGACGATCACCTCTAGTGCAGCGAGCAGTCCTGACACCCTCACGTTAACCGGTATCGGGATTGCTGAGGATGAGCCGATTGTTAGACTGATGCCAAGCTCTTTAAACTTTAGAAAGCAAACGCTTTTTCAGTCCAGTCGGGTACAAACAGTCACCTTCATCAACAGTGGTTTGGTTGAACTGGATGATATTGATCTGACCATTGAAGGGGAACATGCGGATGATTTCGCGCTTGAGGAGTCAACAACTTGTGACCAAACGCTGGCGGCCGAAGAAAGTTGCGAAATTGATATCACTTTTACGCCGACTGCCGAAGGTTCCAGAACCGCTACCTTGATGGTGGGTTCTCACGCAACAAGCAGCCCAGATATGGTACCACTTGAGGGCGTAGGAGAAGCCGGGCTGCTCCAATACCCTAGCCTTGGTAACGGTTTCGCTCTGGATAGCAAGGGTAATCCGTTAGAGACCGGGGTCACCTTCTCTGGGGGTGCTGCCCTACTAGATGAGAATGGCGAATGGAACGGCAGTGAATTTAAAACGGCCCTAGATATTCGGAGCAACCAACCTTTCCTAGTGAGAGGCACTATTAGTGACATTGAGGAACAAGACGTTGGTAAAAACGCTGATATTCTGGTTGTTGGCTTTTTTGTCAGAGAAACTGATCAAGACGGTAATCCGCTGTTGAAGAATGACAACGCGAGTATCGAGAACTGTGACGCGACTCTGTTGAAAAGTGCCAGTGAGGGTGGCTATTACATGAAAGTGGAAAATCACTTTGAATATTGGAATGGCCAAGAACTTCTTAAGGCTTATCAGACAGTCTCGTTGCCGGAGACGGTGATGTTGTCAGAAGACAATGGTAATCCGATCTATAAAGGGCCGCCGCCTGGTGCCGGACATATCTGCGTTTATTTTGGTTATTGGCTGACACCGCCAGAAGGTGATTTGGTGTTTAATGGTTTCGTTCCCATTAATATCCGCATCAGAGAGTAACCGCTCAATTCAGGCATTTAAATACCGGGGCAATCATAACGGATTGCCCCTACATAGAATACCCAGTAGAGGCAATCCTCAAAAAAATATTCATCTTTTAATTGCACTATGAGTACAATTTTACCTTGGCATGACCCATTATGGCAACAAATGCAACGCCGCTGGCAACAAAATCGTTTGCCACATGCCCTACTCTTGTCTGGTCCGCAAGGGATGGGCAAAGCAATATTTGCCGAACGGTTAGCAGAAATGTGGCTCTGTGATAAACCGCTTCTGGCAGAAGGAAAACCTTGTGGACAGTGCAAATCTTGTCACTTATTCCAGGCCGAAACTCACCCCGATTTATTCAAGGTGCAACCCGCCGAATCGGGAAAACCAATTACCATCGAACAGATACGCAGCCTGATACAATTTTGTAGCTTAACGGCCAATTATGGGCACTATCAAATTATTATTGTTAATCCGGCCGAAGCGATGAATCGCAATTCGGCCAATGGTTTGTTAAAACTTTTGGAAGAACCCCCCTCCAGCACCTTGTTGATGCTAATCAGTCATCAACCAATGGCCCTACTCGCGACCATTCGTAGTCGCTGCCAACGTCTTGATTTTAGCAGACCAGACAGCCGCGTGATACAAGCCTGGCTGCAAAGTCAAATGTCATCACCATTCAATGTACCCTTGTTACTTAATCTGACAGCTCAAGCCCCTTTGGCGGCCAGAACGATGGCCCAAACAGATGGCATGGCAAAGCGGCACGAACTATTTGATAGTTTGGCTCAGCTACCTACTGGTAAAAAAGAACCGGTCAAGGTTGCCGAGATTTGGAGTCAACTGGAAGTGGTGCCGGTCTTACAATGGATGCTCAGTTGGACTATGGATATTATCCGCTACGCCGTCACCAAAAACACTCAATACCTTGTCAATCAAGACAGTCTCCAGCCGCTACAACACCTTGCCGGACAACTGGACTTGCCGGGTTTATTTGATATATTGGATAAACAACAAGAAGCTTATCGATTAGTGACGAGAAATACCAATGTCAAACCACAAGGACTGTTAGAATCCATTGCCATTGCTTGGGTTGAGCTAGGTACATTATCAAAGAAATAACAACCTATTAATTGGAACATTTATAATTGGCTAACTGTTTGAACCTTTCTTTCGTTAATTCCAAGGAGAACAAAATTATGGCATTGAAAAAACGTCCGGGTGGTCTGCGTAAAAATATGTTGACGCTGAACATCATTGATGATGATATTTTATACAATTCTTATTTACCATTTCTAAAACACGGTGGCTTATTTATTAAGACCGACAAATCCTATAAATTAGGTGACGAAGTTTTTTTATTGTTAACCTTACTGAATGACAGCGATAAAACTCCAGTAGCTGGTAAAGTCGTATGGATTAATCCCAAAGGATCATCGGGTGGGCGGCCGCAAGGGATTGGGGTACATTTTGGTGAAATGGACAAGGGGGCAACTCGCGAAAAAATTGAAAAAGCGCTGGCTGCTCGGATCAATTCCGATAAAAGAACTTTTACCATGTAAGTTTTGGCCATTGTCTTGTCATCAGACCGGTGCATTGCTACACCAAAGCCCTCTGGGGCAATCCGTTGCGGTAGCCCTCACCGAGTTTTAGAGCAGACCGGTTTTAAAAACCGGTCGAAAAACCTTGACCAATAAGTTGACCCTGTTCAGTAACTCGCAAAAAATAAAATACCATCAGGGGTAACCACAAGGGATTACCCCTACGAACCATTAATGACCGTAGGGGCAATCCTTTATGGTTGCCCCCAATCCTTTATGGTTGCCCCCAATCCGTTATGGTTGCCCTGGTAGATTATTTTTGGCGAGTTGCCTAACTTCACTCCGACAATAGGCTCCAAAATCCGATTTTTTCAAGTCCAAAAAATTTTTGTTCGGACAACTTTCACCATAAATTTTCAACCAATTACCTAATACTCATGTTAGTCGATTCACACTGCCATTTAGACTTAATTCAAGATACCAATCCCGACACCCTTGTCGCTGCCGCCCATGCTCAAGGTGTTAGCCATTTGTTAAGCGTCTCAATTGATTTGGAGCATTTTCCAACGCTATTAGGCATTGCCCAGCGAATAGAAAATGTGTATGCCTCCGTAGGCATACACCCGAATACCTCACCAGATGTTCAAGTCGATGTACCAACACTCTGTACCTTAGCCGATGATCCTAAAATCATTGCCATTGGAGAAACCGGGCTGGATTATTTTCGCAGCCAAGGCGATATCGCATGGCAACAACAGCGTTTTCGTACTCATATTCAAGCGGCTAAAGAAATGGGTAAACCGCTGATTATTCATAGCCGCGATGCCGCCGAAGATACGTTACGCATTTTGCGCGAAGAAAATGCCGCCGCGGTCGGCGGCATCATGCACTGTTTTGTGGAAGACTGGGAGACAGCACAACAAGCCATTCAGATGGGACTTTATATTTCATTCTCTGGCATCGTCACATTTAAAAATGCTAAAGCACTACAAGCCGTGGCAAAACAATTGCCTTTAGAACGGCTGCTCGTTGAAACGGACTCTCCGTATTTAGCCCCAGTGCCTCATCGCGGCAAAACCAATCAACCGGCTTATGTCAGATATGTCGCCGAATTTATAGCCCAATTGCGGGAAAACACGTTAGAAACAATTGCACAAGCAACGACGAATAATTTTTTTAGACTTTTTAAGACGGCAACTCATTGATATACTCAACCGGGTCATAAATAACAAATGGTTGTCATTTCAAGCGTAACAAAAAATATTGTTAAATTTAATAGATTTTTAGCTTGACTTGAAATGATAAAAGTGCATATATTATTTATGCCCATGCTGAGTATACACTCGGTTAATTCTTAAATTGAAGAGGCTCTTGCAAAACCCCAGGTTTCACCTCTTGCTCTTAACGTTCAACCCCTACGGGGTTGATATTGTTAAAAGAATAACCCCACTCGCCTCTTGCTTTCACCCCAGGTGAAACCTGGGACAACCCCGATAGGGGTTGAATTTTAAGAGCAAGAGGTGAAACCTGGGGAAACTTTCAAAAAGAGTTTTGCAAGAGGCTCTGAAGCGAAAAAATATCCCTAAGAGGGACTTGCAAAACTCCGACCGTGAAACTATAAATCAATAACTTACAGTCATCATCTACTCATAAGTTATTGTTTTACCGTAATGGCTCAATAGTTTTGCAAGAGGCTCCTAATACTACAATTTTTCCAGCAGTCGCCGAATAGCAACTTTGTCTTCCTCATCCGTCATTTCTTTGAGGCGTTTGGTGAGGAGCTCGATTTGCACCTGTCTTGAAGTAGTGGGTATTGTCGCTTGATTGCCGGTTTTTTTCGGAGTAATGGTGCGTATTAGCCGTTCCAAAGTTTGGTAGAAGAAGTCAACGCTATAGCCCGCCAAAAAACCGACCGCTCCGGCTCCGGCATCAAACGACTCACTTGGTACCATATCCTCCATAAACGGCCAAAACAGGTGAACAATTAATCCGCCCACCAATGCCCCCATAAATAAACGCAACCAGTTGGTGGATAACTTTTTCGGGTGTAAGGCGCGATTGGTATAACGATCAGTCAAATCTTTGTACAAATAAATCAATGCGCCCAATGCACCATACAAAAACGGATCAATGAAACTTAGGGAATCTTTTCCACCAGCCACAGTGGCATATTCTCGCAAAAATATCAAGCCACCTAATATCATGGCAATCCAGAACAGTTGCCGAAAAAAGTTACGCCCCACTGAGCCGGAACCCAGAAAAACGGCTTGCCATAGGGGTCTTTGCACCCGATAATCGTCGGATGTGGTGCGTAACGTGAGTATGTCTACCGGACTAACCAGTTCGGTTACGATGGCATACAATTTTTCTAATTCCGCCTCAGCCTGGCAGATTTCTTCAATACTCAACGTGTCTGCCGGAGTATAAAAAAGCACTTTTTTGAGCTTTTTGACTTCATTAGCCAAATCCGGCGGATCAAGTTTGCCATTTTCAGCCGCAAATTCCAGTAATTCTTCAAGTGCCAGATAACGCAACCGATAGTGTTTAACTTGCTCGTCTGCCACGGCACTTCCCTTCAGTGGTTGATTGGTTTGGTTTGATTCAGACATGGTTTTTATTGAATTGATTGGATATGAAACCGACAGTCATAACATAGATAATTTATTGAATTACATAGAACTTTATAAAAGTTGTCACAATTCAGTTTGATTTTTTATTGAATTATCAAAATGTTACCAAGTGTGTGATGAATGTCGGATGAAATGACAGAAATCATGTTTGGAAAAAATCTGATTTCTGACCTGACCATACTAAAATATACTGACTTGCGCGGTCAACAAAAATTTTAGTTTCAAAATTAATTATAGTATAGACTCAACACCATTAATGGTTTTTTAAATTACCTTGGCATAATAAGGGAGTCCCAAAAAAATATCCCAAATGCCATTTCATGCCATAAAGGGTAGATAAATGGTGGGCAACAAAAACCGGTTACCTGCCCCCTACAAGAAAGACTGGGATAATTTATTTTTTGGATATGCCTAAATCCAATTTTTAAAAAATTAGATTTCTCAAATACCGGTTTTGCTCAGTTACCATCTTAATGGTTAATAGAATTGTTTAGAACCGCCCTCACCCCATCACAGATAGAGACCCCATTAAAAATCCTATTTTTTGAAATCGAAACGAATTTTTTTGATGTCCCCGGTTAAAAATTTAAAAAAAAAATTCGCAACAACCCGACTAATAATATAAAACATAAAAAATAAACAAATTCATTTTGATTTCCATGAGATAATTAAAAAAATTTCATTTTCTATTTGCTAATAGAGCCTCTTGCAAAACTATTGAGCAAACACGATAAAACAATAACTTACGAAGAACTAATGACAGATAAGTTATTGATTTATTACGTTATTGTTGGATTTTTGCAAGTTACTCTATTTCAAAAATTAATCCTGTTAATCCTTAAATCCGTGTAATCTTATTCGCCTTTCATGAGGATAAAAACACGGCCCAATATTGAATTAAATCAGTATTATCAATAGATAAGGTGAAATTGTTAAAGTACCTCTATAAGTTTGGACTTTAACCGGTTATAATAGCAAAACTATTTCACTGTTGGACTTAAATAAATGACACGCACACCTAATAGAAGACCCCCCCGTCGTCCTCGGCGCCGGACGACTTATACGACATCATCAATACACCAACAGCCCCGCCGCTCAGGCTCTCGTTTTAAATGGCGCTGGGTAGCCCTCCTTCTGATACTGGCTTTACTAGGCCATTATGTCATTTCGTTGGATATCCAAGTCCGCGAACAATTTGAAGGCAAGCGTTGGGCTTTACCGGCGCGTGTTTATGCTCGCCCATTGGAACTTTACACCGGGATGCGCCTGACCTCTAAGGATTTGGTTTCTGAATTGGCCGCCCTTGGCTATCGCAAAGATTATCGGCTTGATGAACCGGGAGAATATTATCGACGCAACAGCAATGACATTCGGATCAAAACTCGTGCATTTAAGTTTTGGGATGCCGAAGACCCCTCACGTCAGGTGCAAGTGCGCTTTACCGGCAACAGCGTCAAATCGATTAGTGAGTTAAGCCCTTATCGCCAATTGGCCTTGGTGCGCTTGCCGCCTAAATTGATAGGTAAAATCTATCCCGCGCACAATGAAGATCGTATTTTGGTTCGTTTGGACGACGTGCCGAAAAAACTGATTAATGCCCTAATTGCAATGGAAGATCGTCATTTTTATGAACATCATGGAATCAGTTTCCGTGGTTTGCTACGCGCTGTTTTTGCGAATATGAAGGCCGGCTCATGGGTACAAGGTGGCAGTACCCTAACCCAGCAACTTATCAAAAACTTTTATCTGTCTCCTGAACGTACACTCAAGCGTAAAATCAATGAGGCCATCATGGCCTTCTTGTTGGAATGGCATTATAGCAAAGAACAGATTCTTGAAGCCTATCTCAATGAAGTTTACTTGGGCCAAGAAGGTAATCGTGCCATTCATGGCATGGGTATGGGGGCATGGTTTTACTTTGGTCGCCCATTGGAAGAACTGAAATTGTCACAATTTGCATTGCTCGTTAGCCTAGTGCGCGGTGCCTCGATTTATAATCCACGCAAACACCCAGAACGAGCCGCTGAGCGCCGCGATCTGGTACTGGATACGATGGCCGCTCAAGACAAGATCGAACTCTCCGAACTTGAAATTGCCAAAGCCAGCTCTTTGGGTCTTATTAAAGAAGCGAAAGAGAGCCGATTTCCGTACCCGGCTTTTACCGATCTGGTGCGTCACCAATTGCATCAGGACTACGATGAAAAAGATTTACGCTCAGACGGGTTACAAGTTTTTACCACGTTGGATCCGGTCATTCAGAAAACCGGTGAACAGGTCATGATTAAAGGTTTGAGAAAACTGGAAAAAGAATACCGCAAAGCCCGCAAGTTACAAGGGGCTATGGTGGTGACCGGTAGTGAAAATGGCGAAGTGTTGGCATTGATTAATGGCCGAAAACCCCAGTATGCCGGATTTAACCGCCCCCTCAATGCGATACGTCAGATTGGCTCATTAGCCAAAGTGGCAGTGTATTTAACCGCGTTAGAAAAAAGTGACACTTATTCGTTGACCAGTACGCTGAATGATGCGCCATACGAATGGGTAGACTACAATACCGGAGAAATCTGGAAGCCCAAAAATTATGATAATACCGTACATGGTCACGTACCCTTATACAAAGCCTTGGCTTATTCTTATAACCTCGCCACCGTGCATTTGGGGATGGAATTGGGACTGGACAAGGTTTATGATACTATGCGACGGATGGGTATTGATCGCGAGTTTAAAAATCGATATCCGTCGATGTTGCTGGGTGGTATTGCGTTGAGTCCTCTGGAAGTGAGCCAGATGTATCAAACCATTGCCAGTGGTGGGTTTCGTGTCCCAGTGCGGGCTATCCGCGATGTGTTAACCCACGACGGTAAACCATTGAAACGTTATGCCCTGTCGGTAGAGCAACGTTTTGATGCGGCACCGGTATTTTTACTCCACTACGCATTGCAAAAAGCAGTACGAAAAGGAACCGGGCGCAAGGTCGCTAAGACCTTACCATCAAACATGGTGTTAGCCGGTAAAACCGGCACCACCAATAATTTACGTGATAGCTGGTTCGCCGGTTTTAGCAGCGAATTATTGGCGGTGACTTGGATTGGGCGCGATGATGATAAAACGATGGGCTTGAGTGGCGGCAATGGGGCGATGGTTGTTTGGGCTGATTTTATTAAAGCCCTGAAGCCGCAAGCAAGTGCGCCAGTCGAACCCAGTACGGTACGATGGCGCTCATCCGGTTCGGAACGTATACCGGTTATTGTTGGTCAATCTCAGTCAGCCCCAGCATTGGCCGATAATAATTACAATTTATTTTGGTAACCAGAACGACAAACCTGACCGGCTTTTGAAACCGGTCAGGTCTAAAAAATTTCTTTTAATCCGGTTATTGTTATATAGCTTTTCAGAAAAATATTTGGTTGTTGGAGTCCAAGATTTATCTTGGATGTCAAAACGAAAGTTTGGACTCCTGACCAAAATATTTATCTGAAAGAGCCTCTTGCAAAACTATTTTTGAAAGTTTCCCCAGGTTTCACCTCTTGCTCTTAAAATTCAACCCCTATCGGGGTTGTCCCAGGTTTCACCTGGGTGAAAGCAACCGGCGAGTGGGGTTATTCTTTTAACAATATCAACCCCGTAGGGGTTGAACGTGAATAGCCCCAGGTGAAACCTGGGGTTTTGCAAGAGCCTCTGAAAGTCTATAGATAAAATTCGGTGGGTTTCGTTACACTCTACCCACCCTACAAGGGAAATCAAAATGACTCAAGCAAACTCCAACTTGTGGTGGCTAAAGTGGCTGCTCATCATAGTCTTGGTTATGGTGGTAGAAACTGCCCTGGCGAATCCTTATATCATCAAAATAGATTCCTCTTCTGCCGTCACCTCGTTGCTGCATGATGCGCTGGAAAGCCATAAAAAGAAGGAATATGAACAATCGTCGGCATTACTTGAACGCGCGTTGCGAATTATGCCTCGCCACCCCATTCTCTGGCACAATTTAGCCGGAGTGCGTTTGGCACAAGGGCAAGTCAAACGCGCTGCCAATCTGGCTCAAAAATCCAATGCGCTGGCTGGAACTGAGAAAAAATACCGACAGCTGCGAGTGAGAAATTGGGAATTGATTGCGCGAGCCTGTGAAGGCATGGATAACAAAAAATGTGCCCGTGAAGCGAAAAAACGGGCAGTGGCACTACTACAAAAAACGCGCTAAGGCTTGAAGAAAATGAAAAGCGAACCGGGTACTTATAGCTAATCTCTTCATTTTTCATTAGTATCGCCGTTACCAACAGCTTCTCATGGAGAAACCAAAATGAACCCAATCAATACCAACCGGCTCAAATGGCTGCTCATCATACCTCTCGCACTGGCGATAGAAATTTCCCCGGCAACGACTCCTCCGGAAAAAAACCCGTCGCGCTCGGCGGTGGAATTTTTGGTGACCGAAGCTAAAATCTATTATGAAACTCAGCAGTATGAACAATCGGCAGCCCTACTTGAACGTGCGTTGCGAATTGCTCCGCGCAATCCGATTCTGTGGTACAACTTGGCACTGATGCACTTTAAGCAACTAGACTGGAAAGAGGCTACCGATATCGCCAGAAAATCCATTTTGCTGGCTGGCAGTGACAAAAAATATAAAAGACTACAGTTGGGAAATTGGGTATTGATTACCCAAGCTTGTGAAAAACTGGATGATAAGCAATGTGCCCGTGATGCGCGTAACCAAACCCAAAAGTTGTTGCGGAACTGGTAAGAGTTCCGTTCCGTTCGGTTCCCCTCACCTCACCATCCCATCCCCTCACCTCGCCTCACCTCCCCTCACCTCGCCAACCCCAGGTTTCACCACTGGCTCTTAACATTCAACCCCTATCGGGGTTGGGGAGGGGTTTTTTGACCAACCCCAGGTTTCACCTCACTGCCATTAAGTTAAGGATTTATACGTTTATTATCAATAATATATATTGAACTTTAGTTTGGCCGGAGTCCAAACTTTAGTTTGGCCGAACGAAATCCAAACTTTAGCTTGGCTGGAGTCCAAACTTTAGTTTGGCCGAACGAAGTCCAAACTTTAGTTTGGCCGGAGTCCAAACTTTAGTTTGGAAGCCATAAATATAACATGTTGATTATAATAACATATTTTCTTAACTTCATGGCAGAACGGTGAAACCTGGGGTTTGTTTCTGAAACGCCGTTAATGCCTGCCTAATCTCGGCATACAATGCGGGCACCCAAGGACGTACCGGTTTGTTGACAGCTACCGTTTGCATGTCTTGTTGTGGTGCCAATATCACCGTTACGTTGTCCAATCCAATGGTAGCCACTAGGACAAATAACTCTTCAATCGCTTCATCGCCCATTGCCAAGCAACCTACTGATACCGCTTTGCCATGAATGAAGATGTCGCCTCCCAAATCAGTCCGTTGCTCTTCGGCAGCCCGTTCGCTGTCGTAGTGATTTGGATAATTGATTTGCATGGATAAATGAAAGCGGCTGTTCGGATTCAGAAAGTTTAGCCGGTAAATGCCTTCCGGTACTTGGTGATCGCCTTCTCGTAATTTCGGACCAGCAACCCCACTGGCTGCCAAAATAGGGTAACTGCGTATCCATTTCCAAGCCGCTTCTTGTTCTGCCCACAGTTCTAAGCGTTTTTCCGCCTTAAAACCTAACAAGGCTAATCGTTGCGGTGGATAAGCCACCTTGGATTGTTCAAACCAACGCAATAGTCGCTCAGAAGCGTCCGTTCCGATGTCCGCTAAAACCTCATTCACGGTTTTTTTGGAAAGAGGATTGGGAAGTAACATAGTAATATCCGCGACGTTGTGATGAAACCAGAATCCAAAGCTACCAACAACACTCAAAAGAATGGTGAAAATAATCGGTTTAAATAATTTTTTCATCTGAGTTGCTCCAATAAGCGGACCACCGGAGCGGCTAAGCCTAAAGACATTGAATTATTATACCAAATACGTTGTTTCAGCGCGGTGGTTTGAGTCTTTTCTATTGGTGAAATATGTACCGGGGTGATATCTAAATGAAAATGGGTGAAGGTGTGGCGTAATGATTGCCAAGTCTCCCATTTCGGAGCCGCTTGATTCAGGTGTTGTTGACACCACGCTGAAATGTCCGCCGCCGTTGTAGGACATTCGGGAAAACTCCACAGTCCGCCCCAAACCCCAGTCGTCGGCCGTTTTTGTAACAGAACTTCGCCCAATGGATTTTGCAGCATGATAAAGGTGAGGCTTTTCACCGGTTTGGTTTTACGCGGCTTCGGAGTTGGATAAGCTTCGGGTTGTCCCTGTAACCGGGCTGCACAGTCTTGAGTGAATGGGCACAGCGCACATTTGGGACGGCTACGGGTGCAAATGGTCGCGCCTAAATCCATAATCGCTTGCGTATACGCAGCGACGCGCCGATTGGGCGTATGCTGGTCGGCTAAACCCCATAATTGGTTCGCTACTTTGGTTTCCGTCGGCGAACCTTCTAACGCATGGTAGCGACATAACACTCGTTTCACGTTGCCATCCAGAATCGGCTGGCGTTGCCGATGTGCCAGTGCCAAAATCGCGCCAGCCGTCGAGCGTCCAATCCCTGGTAAGCCCATCAGGGTTGCTAAGTCGGTCGGTAATTCCGCAGCATATTCGCTAACAATCAATTGCGCCGCTCGATGTAAGTTGCGGGCACGCGCATAGTAGCCTAAACCGGTCCAGTAGTGCAACACGTCATCATTGGTAGCAGCGGCTAAGGTTGGTATATCCGTAAAACGCTGAATAAATCGTTGATAATATGGAATAACGGTATTGACTTGAGTTTGTTGCAACATGATTTCTGATATCCAAACCCGATAAGGCGTTGGATGTTGTTGCCAAGGTAAATCCGTGCGTCCGTATCGATCAAACCAGTTCAGTAGACGTTGGCTAAAACTCTTAGTAGGCATAACTTATTAATGATTCATTAATTATAGCATTTCCCGATTTGGTGTAGGGGCAATCCTTTATGGTTGCCCCCGATCTGGTGATCTAAAAGCTTTAGCTTGATATATAGAGTTATTGACCGAGTTCGATTTCTACCCGTTTTTGCCCAAGCATCGGCATTGTTTCCTCTGACGAGAGGTTGGCAGGAACTGATGGGTAACAGAAACACTACTCGATTAAAACCAATACGCCCTTTTTCGACTAGCATTGCTACTTCCCAACAAGAGATGACATGTACGCCCAAACGGTCAGCTTGTGTAATGGCTTGTGCTGCTTGCTTTGATAACTGTATTGACTGCTATCTAATTTGTGATCAAATGTGATCACGGTTTAGTTCACGATTCATCCAAGCTAGTTGCTTATGGAAGTATTTCCAAAAACAGAGCCGTCTTGTCCCCGTGTGTCACTTCCCGGTTAGCCACCGGTAGTTTGCTCTCTCAAGCGAGAAGGCGAAGACCTTCACGTTCTATATTAAGGGCCGCATTTAAGTCACGATTATTTTCGTAACCACAAGTTTCACAACCATAAACTCGTTCTGATAATTTTAACTCTTCTTTCTTGGTGCCACAGTTATAGCACGTTTTTGAAGATGGAAACCACTGATCTATAACTGAAATCCAATGACCATAAAGACCCGCTTTATATTCAAGTTGTCGTTTGAATTCATTGAAACTCATGTCACTAATCGCCTTGGCCAGCTTGTGGTTCTTCAACATTCCTTTGACGTTCAAGTTTTCAATACATATAACCTTGAAGCTTTGGCAAATATGATGTGTCAGCTTATGCAAACCATCTTGGCGAATGCAACGAATACGATAATGAAGTCTTGAGATTTTTAACTTCTGTTTCTCATGACGCCTTGAACCTTTAGCACACTTGGTGAGCGAACGCTGTAAACGGGCTAACCTCCGGTTATGTTTCTTAAGAGGTTTCCTACCTTCGACCGTCTCGCCGTTGGAAAGGGTTGCTAAATTCGTCACTCCTAAATCAACGCCTACCGCATCAGCTTGGTTCTCACTGACCCTAACCGGCGACATTTCCATTTGGACTTGAATACTAACAAACCACTTATCCGCCGTGCGAGAGACGGTTGCCGAACTGATTTTCCCAGAAAAGCACAATGATTCCGTCAATTTAACCCATCCCAACTTAGGAATTTTAATTTCATTCCCAGCTACCTTAAATTGGTCATTTGACAAATAAAAAGAATCATGTTGACCTTTCTTTTTAAACCGGGGATATTTTCCTAAACCTTTGAAAAACCGTTTAAAGGCGTTGCCCAAATGAGCAAAAGCTTGTTCGGGGGCGCACTTTGTCACATTAAATACCCACGGCAAATCAATCGGCTTAATCGCATTAAAGGTTTTCTTAATTTGAAAGGCGGTTGGTTTCTTACCCGCCTCATATTGTTTTTTCCATTCTTCTAAACCCCAGTTGTAAGCAAAACGAGAGGTTCCGCAAGCTTGACGAAAATACTGTTCCTGTTTAACGGTTGGATTTTTTATTCTAATCTTGTGGCTTAACACTATCATCAATAGCCTACCTTATAATTTTCTCAAAATTTAGCAAATTCATTTGAGCAATATGTGTTCTTCATGGATTATATTTTATCACATAAGCTCACATTTTTATGTACTAATTTTTTGCTCTGTTACCCACCAAATCCACGCATGAGTGTCTAGCAAAATCATTGATTAACCTCCCAAGTATCGCCAATCGGTGCGACTATATCGGTTTCAAACACAATACTGTTTCTTAAGGGGTTATCGTTCTTGTTGAAGGGTTCCGGAAAATAGGGCGAAATACACACAACTGGCTGTTCTTGTTGAGTAATCACGATAGGTTCACGTAATCTGATCACTTCTTGTAGCAGTGTGGAATAAGCACGTTGAAATTCGTTCATGCTTATCATTTTCATAGTTCAATTCCTGTTGTTTGAGGTTGAGACCTTCTGCACATTATTTTCTTATCCAAAGTGCAAGGTACGCCTTGCACTCCTGGCTGATATATAGAGTTATTGACCGATTTCGATTTCTACCCGTCTATTTTTTGCCCAAGCAGCGGCATTGTTTTCTCGGACAATGGGCTGGCTGGAACCATAGCCGAGGGCTTTCATCTTATTTGACAGTCCGCGTTGCGTTAACGCTTGTTTAATGGAGTTGGCTCGTTGTTGTGACAGTTGCCGATTCAGTCGTCGGCTTTGTTGTCGGGTTTTACCTATCCAAGCTTGAGCGTCAGCATGTCCACCGATGATAATTGTTTTGGCAGGGTGGTTGATTAAAGTTAGCGCGATTTTGTCCAGTTGTTGATCCGAAATCAGGTTTAAACGGTGGTCGCCCGTTTTGAACCGAAGATTGCGGTATCTGACCAGCGGTTCCAGAAAGGCTTTCGTAGCGTCCGTGGCTGCCAGCGATTTAAATTGGCGTTGGCAGACAGTCGTTAATTTCGACAGGGCTTGTAAACGCGGTTGATCGTAAAGCAAACTTAAACTGTCCGCTCCGATCAGTTCGTTTGCTTCAACGGTGCGGTAACGATTGTCGTGTAACAGTTCGGTGATTCGTTCACGAGCGCGTGGGTGCTGCGTGCAGATTTGCAGATAAGCTTCCAGGCTTAACGGCCATTTCTGTTGTTGGTAATAAACATCACCGATACCTGCCCAAGCTGGATAATAATCGGGCTGGTATTTCAGGATTTGTCGATAATGGTACAGCGCCTTATCGAGATTGCCCGCCTTTTCGTACAACACGCCAAGGTTATTATGCGCTTTCACATGATCGGGGCAAAGCGTCAGCGCCTGTTGGAGTTGTTGTTGGGCTTGAAAAGTGCCCAGGTAATATGCCTGATTCACCAATGACGTGGCTTGTTCACAGCCTTGTGCCCACAATTGAAGTGGAAATATCAGGATGACAGTCAGTTGACTGACAAGAAATGTATTAAAGTTTCGCATAATTAGGTTCCTCAAATCAGGAGTGCAAGGCGCACCTTGCACGAATGCGGCTTCTTGGTCCATTCAATCCCATTGGGGTTGAGAGCAGGAAGGTTTTTTATAACCAATCAATAAACTCTTCAACGGTCAATCCAGCTTGGCTGATAATAGCGCGAAGAGTTCCTTTGGACACTTCGTTGTGATTCGGAACGACGAACCGTCGATGAATATATTCTATTTGTCGCCGCACAATGTGGCTACCCCGTTGACGGTCCAATGCCATACCGTGTCGGATTTTTCGCCGGTTTTTCGCCGGGCTGGAGCAACCGATTGAGGGCAATCGGGAAACGCGATATGTTAAGTTAAGGCTTCTATCTCATCAATAGACAAGCCGGTGGTTTTAGCAATTAATGTCAGTTCAACGCCTTCTGCTAACAAATTGCTGGCAATTTGTAATTGCCCAGCTTTTAATCCCTCTTCCCATTCTTTACGCCGCATGTTGTGGTAATCTCGTTCATCCAGTATTGACAATCGTTCTTGGGGCGTTAAGCCATCATCGTCAATCAACTTAGCCGCTTTTTGCATAATTGGCCGTTGCAAGTTAATGTTAGGATTGTCGGGATTATTAATACTTTCCACCACTAAAGTCATCCAATCGGTTAATCCTTGGGGCGTGTTGTCGTTCAGGTAAAACGGGTTGAGAAAAAACAACCGGTGGGGATACAGTATCATAGTTTTCCCTTGTTCCGTTTCAGTGAGTTGACGAGTTGTAATCACGCTTTGTTGGTATTGTTTTTCACGAACTGGGCGGGTAAACCAAACGATGCTATAGACAGTACGTTCTAACTTGTACTCCTTATGGCTTTTGACCAATTCTAACACCGGAGTGCAAGGCGAACCTTGCACGAGTGCAAGCTTTGTGGAGAGAAGGCGGAGCCTCAAAGCGAAAGTCCCCTAAAGGTTGTAACGAATAACTAACTGTTCAAAATAGTACAACGGATACTCGAAACAAACGGATTAAAAAAAACGGTTAAAAATGAGAATTTTACCAATCTGATTCATTCCTAAAATCCGTTGATTTAGCGTATCCGTTGTACTTGGTTGCGAATCAGGAGTGCAAGGCGAACCTTGCACGAGTCAAAATACCAAAATAAAAATTTCAAAAACAGGGTTGATTTATCCAGCTAATTCAAAATTTTTTTCAGTTCATCGCAAGCTTTGTGGAGAGAAGGCGGAGCCTCCAAAGGTAAACGGCCTGAAGGACAAATATCATTGGCAAATTTTTTCGCATAAGCAATACAATCCCTTACACGATAGATTCGCTTATAATCATTCTTGTAAGGCGTTTCTTCATCAACATTCTTGCTATCGACAAGCCGTTGGATTAAGTACATCAACCACGTTTCAATGTGCATTTTTGGCACAAATAAAGCTATCTTATCTTTACTTTGCCGCTTTTCAAGATCATTGAGTTGTAGCTGTTCATCTAATTCCATCAATCTGTTTTCAACCGATCTATTGTCTGCATCAATAAAAACGGCCAGCGCATGGCAACAGTGATGTCGATGAGCCAAAATACGATAGGCTTTCACACGGTTTGGATAATGTTTAAAAACATATTGCGTAGCGGCGCCTCTCCCTTCTGGAATGGGAAGAAAGCGAATATTTCTAAAACCACGCGCCTCAAAAAGTCCTTTTGCAAAAGCTCGATGTTGTATATCCTCACATAAAATAACCAATTGCACACGTCTTCTACTCATCAAACCACCCACTCGCAATCAATTCAGAAATAGGTAAGCCGCTATTTTTATCAGTTTTGACACGTTTTACCCGGGTTGGGGTATGAACATGATATGAAAAACTATAACCGCAACAGATGGCTAGATAATCTATGACTTCCGGATGATGAGAAATCAGCAACGCCTGAAGTTTTCCGTCATCACAAAACTTTTCAATCAGCATAAGCCAGGGTTGTATTTCTGGCAACGTGACAAAACTCTGTGGTTCATCTATACATAATGTATAGTCTTCCGATTGACTGTAGTAAATTAACGCATACAACGCAATCAACATACGTTGTCCATCTGATAACTGATTAAATCGGTAAAAATAGTCGCCGTTTTGACTTGAAAACGATAATCGAAGAATTCGTTGCATCTCACCGGTTTTGACAAATTCAAAATAATTAAAACCTTCCAAAACTTCTCGTAGTGCCTGAGTGATGGCTATGGCTTTGCCCTGATTTTGGTAAAGAGCGCGATACCAAGAAACATAGTTGGTCATATTATAATCCAACCCGGCGTCTTCATTGACGCTATCGCTTTTCATCAGCATAGGCATGATTTGTACGATAATCAATCGGTTGAGTCGTTCGGTGAACCAACTGAGACGTGTATTGTCTTTTCTAGCCGGAACAGTTGCAACGGCGGACTGATTGCGGTCAAACGGATAACTTGGACCGGCGGACTGATCATCACGATACAATTGCACTTCACCTAAATCGAACGTCAACAGTGGATGACCATTAAACAATAATTTCTCATGAATGATTCGGGCTGGTTGCTGAGTGTTTTCATGTTCTATCGACAGTTCGTACTGATAGATTCCTTGATTTCCATCGATTTCTATCCCAAAAGTCTGAACCGAAGATTTTTGCCAAATGGTTAAGTCATCGGAACTGAAAACGGCGGAAACTTTCTGTGAGCCGTTGATAAGCTGCTGAATTTTATGAAGTACATGAAAAACCGAGGATTTTCCAGCACCATTGGGGCCGATAAATAGATTGAGTTTATCGAGTTCCAGTTCAAAATTCTCAAAACTTCGAAAATTATGAATATAAATTTTTTTAAGCATATTTGTGTTCACCTAACCGAGTTCGGTGGGTTTCGCGCCAGCTAATTCAGGTTAATCCACATTTCCTGAGCCGCCAACACCGGAGTGCAAGGCGAACCTTGCACGAGTCAAAATACCAAAATAAAAATTTCAAAAACAGGGTTGATTTATCCAGCTAATTCACGTTAATCCACATTTCCTGAGCCGCTAACAACTTGTCGCGTTGCGATGGAACGGTGATATCCGTTGCTAAGAATTTGAGCCATGATGCAATCGGTTCCGTTGTGACTATCGCTTTAAAATACTCGTTGCCCGCCTCTAAACGTAACCGTTGATCGGTTATCGACACTTGTTCTGGTTGCCAGTCGGGTTGACGCGTTGGCAATGTGTATAATTGATTCGCGTTGACCGATTCATTCATTAATAGTATAGACAATTTTCCAGCCGGTGAGATATTGAATAGCGTCAAATAAAATTCTCCCGGATTGGCGAACAACACGTCCTCTTCGATTTGATAGTACAGCGTCACTCGATCTTCCGTACTGAATTGTTTTTTATTAGGTGCCTCTAACCAAAAAGCGACCGTCACCGCCGTCTCCGAAACGACCAACTGTTTTAATTGAGTCAGCACCGGGTTAGTTTTCGCGGTTTCCGTGATTGGAGTCACAACAAGAGTCCCAACTGGAGGGGGCGAAGAAACTGACACCGATTCCGGCGCGGAGTCCCCAGCTTGACGCTGTGCCTCAACAGAATCCTCGTAATGAACGATAATAATGCCAATGATTAACGCGGCAACCGATGTCAACAAAATTTCTGTTTTCGTCATCATAAAACCCTATTAAAAATTATAACAAATCAATAAACTCTTCAACGGTTAAGCCAGCTTGGCTGATAATAGCGCGAAGAGTTCCTTTGGACACTTCGTTGTGATTCGGAACGACGAGCCGTCGATGAGGAGACTCTATTTGTCGCAGCACAATGTGGCTACCCCGTTGACGGTCTTTTTCGTAACCGATTTTATTCAACGCATGGACAACCTGATGTCCAGAAATACGAGGCAACTTGCTCACACCCGCACCTCCACAATTTCTTCTTCAATGGAAGGCGGAATGGGTTCATTATGTGCTTGCAAGCTTTCTAAATAGAGTGCCACCGCTTCTTGTATATTCTTTAGGGCTTCTTTTCTAGTTTTGCCTTGCGATAGGCAGCCTGGCAAAGACGGAACTTGGACTACAAACATCCCCTCTTCATCCTGTTTAAGCAATACACGATATTTCATTTTGGTTTCCTTTATATAACAAACCAGGAGTGCAAGGCGAACCTTGCACGAGTCAAAATCCCCCCCCAAAATCGGGTCCGCACTTCGTGCGGACTAAAACCTCAAAATTCAAAATTTCAAAACCTCAAAAATCAAAAATCTCAAAATTCAAAACCTCAAAAATCAAAAACCTCAAAAATCAAAAACCTCAAAAATCAAAACCTCAAAATCCAAAACCTCAAAAATCAAAAATCAAAAAATCAAAAAAAAAACCGCCAAAGCTAAAAAGCCCAACCGTTAAATCTAAGAAGACCTGGCGAGGCGGAACCCCACGCCGTCGAAGCGGTAGTCATCCGAGAACCTGATGCGGTAAGCTGCTCGCACGCCCCTCGGGTCGTTGCCCCACGAGCCGCCGCGCAACGCAAAACGGCTGCCTCCATTAGCACAACGTTGTTCCTTGCCAGCGTACTTGCTCTCAAATTCAGAACAAGTCCATTCCCACACGTTGCCCAGCATATCGAACAAATCAAACGCGTTAGGTTTAAAGCGACCCACTGGTGCGGTCTGTGCGTAACCGTCAGTGCATTTATGATGAGTCCAGGAAAAACCGTTATTTTCTTTCTTTGAGGTGTTGTCATGGACATTGGCATAACGACACGCGTCATTCGGATCATTTCCCCAATAACGCGACGTGGTGGTGCCGGCACGAGCGGCATATTCCCACTGAGCCTCGGTAGGCAGACGATAGGTGTGCCCAGTTTGCTGACTCAACCACGCGGCATAAGCAGTGGCATCATTCCAACTGACACAGGCGACCGGATGATTATCGTTTTGAGAAAAGTAAAGTTTTTGCCAATTTGCATCCTTTACTTTATTCCAACTACCGTCCTTATAGGTATAACAACCATCCCCTTTTTCCGCATCCGTTCGATAGCCAGTCGCATTCACAAATCGCCGAAACTGACCCACCGTCACCTCATAACGTCCCATCGCAAAACGACTCACTGACACCGAATGCACCGGTTTTTCCCAATCCCAACCCTCGCCCTGAATATCGCCCATTCGGAATGAGCCGCGAGGAATCCAGACCATTTCTGGGCCTTGACTACCGTCTTGCAAACGGTCTCGAAAAAATTTCCCCGAATCGGTGAGCGGAACTGGAACAGGTGCAGAGACTCTGTCTTGCTGACGAGCCAGGCGTTCTTGTTCGGCTTGCCATCTGACCTTTTCTTGTTCTATCGCTTCTTTTTCACGCGCTAAACGTTTGCGCTCCTCCTCAAGTTCGGCCTTTTCTATGTCTAAACGTTGTTCCGCGGTGGCTTGTGGATTAAAATAAAACGACTCATTTAAGGCCGCCGAAAATTCGGGTTGCTGCTGCTGATGGGTGGTATCAATCACTTCCTGGCGGACTTGTGTCAGCGCATCCATGATAGACAGATTCGGCACTTGTATCCATTTCATCAGCGATTTGACATAAGGACTGTTGTTTTGGCCTTCCCCACTCAAAGCGACTTCCCCAGGCGCCGCCGCATACGCAATCAATGAAGCGTCAGGCGTTCTGAGCGGCAACGTCAATCCGGGCGGAATCATATCGCCTTTGTACCAACTTTTGACAAACCGCGGCGGATTACGGCACGCATCTAAAATAATCAGATTGGTCTCATTACCGGCCGATTTCATACTCGCCAACACAAACCCGGCCGCGACCGCCTTATAACGTAATTGATCCGCCGCCCGAAGTACCCGTGAGGCACCGACTGGAATCAGATAATTTTCGCCTTGATGCTGCACGCCATGTCCAGAGAAGTAAAACAGACCTACCCCGTTGTTATTACGCAACTTTTCCATAAATTGGTTAATGACGGTTTCCATCTGCTGTTGATTCAGATTACTTCGATGAATCACGTCAAAATTTAAGCCACGCAAAGCCGTCGCAAAATCTTCGGCATCATTGACCGGATTGCTTAAAAAACTGTTCCCGGCATAAGCCGAGTTACCAATAACCAACGCCAAGCGTTTTTGGGACGAGAACGGCGCAACGACCGGGGTTGGTGGCAGCGTCGCGGACGAATCTCCCTTAGTAGTGGATTCCCCCGACGGCGTACAAGCCGCCATTAATAAAATAACGGTGCTGATCAGAATTTTTTGAAATAACATGGTTGATTTCTCCGAAAAATTCTCAGGAGTGCAAGGCCCACCTTGCACGAAAAAAAAATCCCAAGACGTTCGACGAATCTACTGGCCTCGGGATTGGTCATCCTGACATAACTATTTAGCCATCCCATCCTTGCGATACTAGGAAATCCACGCATGTCTTCCTAGATACCACGCTCGCTGCGTGACTCAACGCAACAATTCTGGGCATAAAATTTGGGTAGACTGGCGAGGCGGAACCCCACGTTGTCGTTGCGGTTGTCATCCGAGTTCCTGTTGCGGTTAGCTGCTCGCACGTTCCTCGGTTTGTTGTTCCACGAGCCGCCGCGCAACGCAAAACGGCTGCCTCTTAGGTGGATTCCCTTGACGCTGAAATACAATACCAGAAAAAATCTTACAACGCAAGCCATAAGTGTCGGCATGTTTGGCATGACCTATCCAACTTTGAATACTCGGCTTGACATCAAACCAATTGATTTGACTGGACGCATAAGCTTTCGCCAAACCACGCAGTTTGCGAACAAAACGATGTCCATTACGGTTACGCAATCGGCGCCGCTGTGGAAACACCAAATATCCTAACACATCTACGCCGTTAGCGGTCGGAATCAGATGGGCTTTACGCGGATGTAGGCGTAAACGATTCTGGGCTAAATAGGCTCGTATTTGTTCCTGAATATGATGCAAATAGTTTTTATCATCATGCAGCACAAAAAAATCATCCACATAACGCAAATAAGCGCGGATACCCAGTTGTTCTTTGATATAGTGGTCAAAATCGTTTAGGTAGAAATTCGCCAAAAATTGACTGGTCAAATTGCCAATCGGGATGCCGGTGCGTCGTTTTACCGGTGTGACTAAATCAGCCCCCGAATGCCACACCGGGGGCAGTTGAACCGGCGGGGCGGAGTCAATAATTTTATCCAATAAATTCAACACGTTGCCATCTTTTATCCGTCGGCGTAATTTTTCTTTCAGCAGCTGATGATCAATGGACGGAAAATATTGTTGGATATCCATTTTCAGCGCATAGCAGTAGCGCTGCGCCCATTTTTGATAACGATCCACCGCTTTATGGACCCCCTTACCTTGACGGCAAGCATAAGAATCATAAATAAATTGTTTGTCAAGGGGCGGCTCGATGATATTCATCAGCGCGTGATGAACAACCCGATCCCGAAAAGGGGCCGCCGCAATGGTGCGGGCTTTAGACTCATAGATGGTGAACAGCCGATAACCGCCGGGCTGATAACTGCCATCGACCAATTGTCGTTGCAACGTGAACAGTTCATGCTCCAAATTGAACGCAAATTGGGCGACGGCCGATTTTCGCTGTTTACCACGTTGTGCCTTTTGATAAGCCAATAACAAATTGTCAAAAGTGGTGATTTGTTCCCAAAGATGATTCAAACGTTTCATTTTTTGTTATCCTGAATTGGGTGTACGCAACCAGCCACCAATTTGTCGCCCAATTTCATCTATCGACTTGGCACCGTATTGATAGCGCTGCTGAGAAATCAGGTGAAGTTCATAACTCAAACGCCACAAATGGCGGACCGTTTCGATTTGCCGATTGGCATGACTGAGCAAGGGGTGTTTTTGTTTACAATAAAACGCTTCAACTGAATCGACTAACACATCGAGCAGCCCATTTTCCAGCCGCTCCCCCAACGTAAAACGGCGATTACGCGGAAATTTGTCTAAAATGGGAATAATCCATAACAGCAACTTGTGGCAATCTTGCACAACTTTCGGCAATTGTGTATTCACTATTTTTTTCTTCGCTCCAATTAAAACGGCCTATTCCAGGCGTGCCTTGCACCCCAAAGAACAGTTTGACAATTTTCAATTTTTAAAATTATGATAGCTAAAAAGTTAATTACTCGTTACCAAGAATTAAAACAAGAAGTTCCAGATTGTATCTTACTAATGCAAGTGGGAGCCTTCATGCAGACGATGAACGACGACGCCCAGGCAGTTTCAAAAATCACCCATTTTAAATTACAAATGGCCGGAGAAGTCAACGCCCCGGTTATCGTGGGCGGTTTTCCCCTCTCCGGCATGGACAAGTCGATTGGAAAGCTGCTTCGAGCCGGCCATTCGATTGCCATTGCGATGCAGGATGAGAACAAGGAACGGCATATCACCGAAATTATTCGGGTCCAATGCCAACGATTCTCCTAAAATTATACCCAAAAAAAAATCGGGTCCGCACTTCGTGCGGACCCAAATACCCCAAAAAAAAATCGGGTCCGCACTTCGTGCGGACCAAAACCTCAAAATCCAAAAATTCAAAAATCCAAAAATCCAAAAATCCAAAAATCCAAAAATCCAAAAATTCAAAAATTCAAAAATTCAAAAATTCAAAAATTCAAAAATTCAAAAATTCAAAATCTCAAAATTCAAAACCTCAAAATTCAAAACCTCAAAAATCAAAAACCTCAAAAATCAAAACCTCAAAAATCAAAACCTCAAAATCCAAAACCTCAAAAATCCAAAACCAAAAAATCAAAAAAAAAAACCGCCAAAGCTAAAAAACCCAACCGTTAAATCT
>Ga0233403_10000192_pt1 | contig 28145 bp, 29 predicted proteins | sample Na_oxic_1_MG_FD_179866 | JGI IMG/M metagenome (GOLD analysis project Ga0233403, IMG submission 179866) | Seawater microbial communities from Saanich Inlet, British Columbia, Canada - Na_oxic_1_MG | ecosystem: Environmental > Aquatic > Marine > Inlet | place: Canada: British Columbia | collected...
TGTACTCGACCAAGCCAAAGCCCAAGTCCGTGAACTGGCGTGGCAAGGAAATTTGAGTTCACTAGGCCAATGGGGCACAAAAGTTGATGCCAAATTAGGGCAACAAGTATTAACTTGGGGCACTGGGGATTATGTATTTTTAAATGATTTATTTGCCAAAGATTTTCAGTCGTTTTTTGCGGGTCGTGATGATGAATACTTAAAAGCGCCGTCATTATCGGCTAAATTTTCAGGCTATTTTGATTGGGCTAATATCGATCTGGTGATCACACCCGAATTTACCCCCGACAACTATATTAATGGCGATTATTTTTCGTTTTTTTCACCGCAGTATTCACCTATTTCGGGTACTAATGTCGCGCCACGTTTTAGCGTAACAGGAGCCCAACTGCCCGCTTCGCCAGAATATGCCGTGCGTATTAGTAAATCCTTAGGATCTACTGAACTGGCACTTTATGGCTATCGTGGGTTCTATAAATCCCCATCGAGTATGACAGATACTGGCTTGGCAACGTTTTCGGCGTTACGAGTTTATGGTGCCAGCGCGATTACGCCGTTTGCTCAAGGGTTATTCAATGCAGAGTTTGCTTACTATGATTCGACTGATGATGGGCATGGTACCCACCCACAGATCCCTAACTCACAAGCGCGGTATTTGTTGGGCTATGAACAAGAACTGGTCAAAAACCTCACGGGTTCGGTGCAGTGGTATCTGGAACGCACCGCTGATTATGCCTCACTTCTCAGCCACTCGCTAACACCTGAATTTGAGCCTGCGCATAGTCGGATTGTCGTAACCCAAAGGCTCATGTACCGAGCCTTGCAGCAAACCCTTACATTCAATGCGTTTAATTTTTATTCAACCAGTGATGCTGATGGGTATTTAAAATTCAGCACGGACTACAGTCCTACTGATGACTGGCGCCTTACTGGAGGTGTAAATGTGTTTTATGGCGACCACCCGCATACATTTTTTAACCAATTTGCAGATGCAAGCAATGCTTTTATTCGATTGAGATTGTTTTACTAATTTACAACTATGTTTAGGAGAAAGTGATGTCTAGCAACAAAGCGTTTTCAGCAGAACGAGCTCTCACCGCCTTTGCAGGTCTAATGACTTTACTATCAGTAGCATTAACCGTTTGGGTACATCCCAATTTTGTATGGTTGACGGTATTTGTCGGTGCGAATTTATTTCAACAAAGCTACACGGGGTTTTGCCCAGCGATGATTGTTTTACGCAAAGTATTTGGGTTCAAAACAGAGCGAGAACTTGCCACCCATATATAACTCCTAATAAGGAACTATCATGGCTAAGATCGTTGTATTAGGTGCTGGAACCGGCGGTATGCCGGCTGCATATGAAACCAAAGAAATGTTAGGCGCCGAGCATGAGGTTGTCGTTATTAACGAGCATCCTGAATTTCGATTTGTTCCATCGAATCCTTGGATAGGCGTGGGATGGCGAGAGCCTAATGCTGTCACACTTCCATTGGCAACATGCTTAAGCAAAAAAGGGATTGGCTTTATTTGTGCCCGCGTAACCGCCATTAATGCCAAACAAAACACCCTGACTACCGAAAATGGCGAGTCGATAGCGTATGATTATCTTATCATCGCAACAGGTCCCAAATTGGCGTTTGCCAGCATTGAAGGGGCTGGACCTGAGCATCATACTCAATCTGTCTGTACCCTCGATCACGCACAACAATGCTATTCCGATTTTCAAGCACTGGTGCAGAATCCAGGGCCGGTTGTCGTAGGCGCATTTCAAGGGGCTAGTTGTTTTGGTCCGGCTTACGAATATGCATTTATTTTAGATAAGACATTGCGTGATGCCAAAATTCGTGACCAAGTCCCCATCCAATTTGTCACTAGCGAGCCCTATATCGGACACTTAGGCTTAGGCGGTGTGGGTGATTCAAAAAGCCTATTGGAATCTGAATTACGTACGCGTGGGATCACATGGATCTGCAATGCAAAGGTCGATAAAGTCGAAGCCGGTATGATGCATGTCTCAGAGCTCAATCGTAAAGCTCAAGTCGAATTCACCCATGATTTACCGTTCAAGCATGCGATGCTGATCCCGCCATTTGCAGGCATTGATGCAGTCGCCAATGTCGAAGGACTATGTAACCCAAAAGGCTTTGTGATCACAGATAAGTACCAGCGCAGTCCAACCTACCCTAATATATTTTCAGGTGGGGTCTGTATTGCGCTCCCCCCTGTCGAAGTCACGCCTGTCCCCACCGGCACACCCAAGACTGGCTATATGATTGAATCGATGATGACAGCCATCGCACACAACCTCAAAGCCATCATTATTGAGAACACAGCGCCATCGACACAAGGTGCCAGTCAAGCCATTTGTCTGGCGGATATGGGCGATACCGGTGCAGCGTTTGTGGCAATACCGCAAATACCTCCGCGTAACAAAACTTGGTTTAAACAAGGTAAGTGGGTGCACTATGCCAAAATTGCGTTTGAGCGCTATTTTTTATATAAAATGAAAACTGGCAACAGTGAACCTTTTTATGAAAAAGCGATGCTCAAAGCCTTAGGGATCGAACGAATAAAAAAGAAAAAATAATACACCTTAGATTTTTTAATTTAACACTTTTGATTAGTCATTCGACATACTTAAATACACTTCTTACATTGAGGTTTACTTATATAGTTATTGTAGGAGAAGTTCTAATGAGTGAACACATAATAGTGGTCGTGCTGGACGAGGAGCATAAATGATTCGCACAAAAGTGCGATCCTTAGAATGCTTGAAACGTTAACGTCAATATAATAATTGTTAGCTGACAACACTAAAACAACGTCATCTAGCTAAACACCATTTTTATTTCTTTATTCAGTGGTGTGACAGCCGTCCACTTGCTATTTAAGAGTTTAGCAGGATTAATTTGGTTCATGACTATCCTATGATTAATGTATTCGCGTAACACAGTATACGTTAGGTCCTTGATGAGATAAAACCGATCCTATCCAACCACACACAATTAGCATGTCATTGGCATTGTAAATACTTTGCATTTTTAACGTAAACAAAATACACTTTAATTGTTAACCTTTTTGAAAACCAATAAAATATTTGATTGTTACCAATATTTGTAAAATGGTAATACCTATAAAGGAAAGAAAATGTCATCGCCTATACAATGTATCAAAAAACTTGCCGCTATCAGTCTCTGCATTAGCACTGCGCTAATGGCTCCATTGAGTATGACTCAGGCTGCTGATTCAGGTGCATTGGCAGTGCATGAAGCCCTCCCTCAAGGAAAACTTTTAGGCAATATTGACCGTCTCGATCCAAATAAAAAACCCAGTGAGAATTTTGAACTGATTGATTGGCATTTAACCTTACCGACTGACACCGATGATGATGGTAGAGCAGATACGGTGCCTGAAGCTTATTTAGCGAATAAATTTGAATTCAATCCATTATTTTATACAGCGAATGATGGTGGTCTCGTTTTCGCCACCCCAAATAAAGGCGCAACCACATCCAAAAACACCAAATACACTCGTACGGAACTTCGTGAAATGTTGCGCAAAGGTAATACACGCATCAAAACCCAAGGCGTAAACAAAAACAACTGGGTGTTTGGCTCGATGCACAGCTCAGGTAAAAGAAAAGCCGGCGGCGTTGATGGTTCTTTAGAAGCGACCGTTGCGGTTAATCATGTGTCTACGACTGGCGATATCAAAAAAGTCGGGCGCGTCATCATTGGGCAAATTCATGCCATCAAAGATGAGCCAATTCGTTTGTATTATCGTAAATTACCAGGTAACACTAAAGGCTCCGTATATTTTGCTCATGAAATTAATGGCGGCGATGACATCTGGACTAATCTAATCGGCTCTCGCTCCCATACATTAAGCGATCCTGAGGATGGTATTGCGCTTGGAGAGCTATTTAGCTACAAGATCTCCGTTGAAAAAGACTTACTCGTGGTGACATTGATCCGCCAAGGTAAGCCTAACATAACTAAAACATTAGATATGTCTGAAAGCGGCTACCACTTATCTAATCAGTACATGTACTTTAAGCTAGGAGTATATAACCAAAACAATACCGGTGATGATAGCGATTTCGTTCAAGCGACATTTTATCACTTTGATAATACCCATTAACCCCCAAATTCACACGAGATACATAGACATGACAATACTTATCAAACCATTAGTCATTTTATCTGTTTGTGCAGGTTTATCAGCGTGTGGAAGTGGTGGCGAAAGCAAGGCACCCAATTCAGCGACAACCGTGACCACTCAGAGTGCTCCTGCTGATACCACCGCACCGGTTATTGAGATTGCAGGAGGAGTCACCTCTATCACGATTAATCAAGGTGATAGTTTTAGCAATCCCGTTGCCACAGCCACTGATGATGTTGACGGCATTATCAGTGTATCGGTCTCAGGATTGGTAGGTAGTGATGTCGGTAATTACACTTTAACGTATAGTGCGCGGGATAATGCGGGCAATGCGGTAAGTCGTGATGTGGTAGTGACGGTTATCGAAGTCGCTACTACTCAAACTAATCCAACTGTTCCTCCTGTGACAGCCGCACCCAGTGAATTAGGTATCGAACTGGATGATTGGTATCTCAGTATCCCAAGTGATTTAGATGGGAATGGCAAGTCTGACTCGATCAAAGAAACTGAACTCGTTGCAGGCTATAGTCATCCAGAGTATTTTTACACCTCAGCAGATGGTGGCATCGTTATGCGGTCGCCGTCACGTGGCTTTAAAACGTCAACCAATACTAGTTATGTGCGTGTGGAATTACGTGAAATGCTCCGCCGCGGCAACACTAATATCGGTAGCACCCAAGGCGTCAACGCCAACAACTGGGTATTTGGCCACGCACCGACTTCCGCGCAAGCCAATGCGGGTGGTATTAACGGCGAATTAAATGTGACGTTAGCTGTTAATGAAGTCACAACTAATGGTGAAAATTATCAAATAGGCCGTGTCATCATTGGCCAGATCCATGCCAACGATGATGAGCCGATCCGCTTGTACTATCGCAAGTTACCGAATAACAGTAAAGGGGCGATCTATTTTGCCCATGAGCCGCGCACTGGTAGTGAAGTTTACGTAGAAATGATTGGTAGTCGCGACAACACGACCAGTAACCCTGCTGATGGCATTGCTCTAAACGAAAAATTTTCTTATACCATCAATGCTTCTGATGCATTGCTTACCGTCACGATTGCCCGCGAAGGTAAAGATGATGTGGTCGCAACGTACAATATGACGGGCAGTCAATATGAAGATCCCAATCAGTATATGTACTTTAAGGTCGGGGTGTATCACCTTAACAATACAAGTGATCCAAGTAGTGACACTGGTCAATTTGCGCAGGCGACGTTTTATGAGATCCGCAATAGCCATGATGGTTATGTATTTAGTGAGTAAAGGATAAATCAACCTACCGATTTTTCCACTAACCGTCCCCGCACCACATACCTTAGCGGGGTCGCGGAGCTTAGTGCATCAAATGGATAGCAAGTAATCAGCGTGATGACTTGCTTATCATTCACATCCAGTACTGATAAGTATTTTTCATCCACAATAACCATCTCATCAACCACAAAGTTCACCGACTCTTTGCCGGTATCTAGGCTGATCGAATCGCCATATTCAATATCTTGCAACAGCGCAAAGTGCGTATCTCGATGCGCAGCAATTGAGATATTAAATGCCTGAGCCTTATCAGCATTATCTGCATTGCCATAATCAATATCATCGAGATCGGCATTCAACAACACCGGACCAAATGCTAGATTACGATTACTTGCCCCAGCTAACACATACAATGGCTGTGCTTGATTAATGCTGAGCTTAGCGACAGGGTAGGTATCAGCCCAATCCCAAGGACGAACAGGCATTCCAGAGATAATACTTTGCTGCCACGCATCGGATATCAAGTATTGTGCGAGTTGCGCTTTGGCATAAATATATCCTGCTTGTCCCCAACAAACCGTTATTATAATGAGTAACCCTGCAGTCAGCCAATACGTCTTAAGCTTGAGCGTTGTCATTTTATTTGCGTCCTTTTAATGGAACACCATTCATTGCAAAATGAGCCACTAATCCTAAGACGCCAATCCAACCCAATACCCATAACAACCCCATCGGCGTTGCCGTTTGCGGTAACTGACCTTGTAACTGACGCCTAGCTTGGTGTTGACGGCTTAAATGAGCAGCCTTAGCATTCGCCACATCCACTGCTTTTGATTGGGTGTCAATAGGTTTGGTTGCCGTCACATCAACTGCGACTAAAGCGGTGTACTTACTGACAATTTTTGCAGCTAGTGCAGTTTCGGTGATTTGGTTTTGCATCATAGACGCGAGATTTTCTGGCAAATACTCGGTATTGGTAAACGGCCAAGTGGTGATCTCTTTGATTTTGGCCCGCGCCCAGAGCTTATTTAATCCTTTAGCGTGATAATTGGGGTCAGATCCAAATAAACTGAAAGTATTTGGATCTGACCCTATTAAATTAACTGTTAACGGCAACTGAATGCTTTTCGCCTCTCCTGCCACGAGCATTTGCCCCGTGACCAGTAACTCCTCAAGATCGGAAGACATTGTATCCAGATACCCTGCATAGCGATAACTCAACACCATGGGCTCACCGAGATAGATATCAGGTAGCACTTTGGGATAGACCTCAATTGATTTGAGTGCTTCCAACTTAGATTCATCTCGCAAGGTAAGTTGTAAATTCGTCAACGCTGGATGATTGAGTTTGTCAAACAACCGCGTCATTGTGCTTTGCACGTCATCCACATTATCAATATAGGTAAATGTCCCCTTGCCTATCATCGCCGCGTATTCCATAAAAAATGCATTAGGTGCAGCACCAATCCCAACCGTAAACAATCGACGTTGGCCAATCGAACCTGCAATTTGTTCAATTAACGCCGCTTCATTATCAATACTGCCATCAGTAATAAATATCACTTGGGTTAATTGTTCATCGGGCCCTGTCAGTGTTGTTAACGATAACTGCAATGCATCCGCAATATTAGTACCACCATCCGAGTCTACATTTGCCAAAAACGTCTGTGCTTCTTGCAGATGTTCCCAATTTGCAATCTTAGCCCCTTTCCATAACGCTCGCGCATCACTATCAAAATCCACAATATTAAACGAATCAACTTCATTTAACTGAGTCAAGCCAACTCTTATAGCTTGGACAGCCTGCGTTAACGCCGTACCATGCATAGAGCCTGAAGAATCCAGTACGAAAATAGTATGTTTCGGTTGCAACTCAGGTATCGTTTGTGGCGGTACAATATGCACTAATCCATAGACGGCATCCCCCACTTGCTGCTGATAATGTGCCACCATCGGCTCATTATCTTGTGCGCTGCGCCACTTGATCACCAGATCTTTATTAGCAATCGTATCCTGACTCAACATCACTTCATACACGCCCGGTTCTATCGCTTGGCTTTCTATTGCATGAGTGATTGAGTGGATCTGTGTCGAGTTTGATTGTGTATCTAAGCGCAACACAAAATCAACCTCATGTTGCTTCATATCCGAGGTATCAATTGCATCAACCCCTGCGATTTTGCCTGCTGTATCACTCACACTTTCAGCCGTCACGGCATAGCGCTGTGAGAGCGTCATTGGAAAACGTACCGAATATTCCCCATCCGCATATTGCGCGGTATTTTGATAGGTAATACTGATCTCAATTCGTTCATTCGGCCCGATATTGGCAATCTGATTAGTGAATAAATTAGGGCGTTTTTGTAAGACCAAACTGGCTTTTTTACCGGCTTGTTTAGCTTGATTAAACGTTTTAATGGCTTGTTCTTTAATTTGGATCTGACCCTCAATATGGCGAGAGCCAATAGTCATTAATAATTCATCCACCGCTGCGCCCACGGGAACTGGAAACACATACGTTGCATCAACCCATTCACTACTTGGGTTAACAAAAGTCTGGGTCACCCGAGTACGCTCAACCACTCCGCTCACCTGCATATCCACACTGGTATTGATCACCGGACTTGGCACATACGATTTAGCCATACCCGCCTGCACATGGTCAAAAAACAATGTACCCTCTTCAACCTGAAAAATATTCGTCACCACATTCGGTGCATGGTTAATCAGTCCATTACTGCCTTGGACATTGATGTTGATCTGCGGTGGGTTTCTCGCCGACATACTCGCTGTAGCACCTAAAACGACACCAGAAGGAACGCTATGTAGATCCTGTTGCTCGGTAAGTCGGCTCGACGCAAACATACTCGCCCCGCCAATAATCGCAATCCCTATTACAATGATTTTTAACATGATTGTTACTCCTTGTATGCTATTGGTTCATATAGGCTCATCTAACCTGTAAAAAGGCAGCCATTAATTGGCTGCTGTCATTGTGGTTATTGGAGAGATATGTAAGGTTACACGGCGATCAAAAAACAACGTTTCATCCCACTTACTCGTTTGTTGAGCTTGGCTTTCTCCAAGTGAAAACGTCATGATCTGCTGCAGCGGCACTTGTGCGTTGAGCAAGTAGTCTTTGACTGCCTCTGTGCGCGCAGCCGACAGTAATAGATTATCTTCACTAGTACCGCGTAAATCGGCAAAACCAGTCACACTAACCTGCAGTTTTTGGTTGTCTTTGAGTACATTAGCCAACAAATCAAGTTGCTCAAAATAACTAGGCGCGATGTCTGTCATACCCGAGATAAACTGAATGTGGCTTTTCATTTCTGGGAAATCAGGCGCAATATTTGTGTTGACTGTGGTGTTATAACTCACTGGCTGAATGGAGTTATATTGCTGTTCTTGGGCTGCCGCTAACGCAATTAATGCTTGCTCTTTAGTTCTTATCGAATATTGAGCAACAACTAGGTCATGTTGTAAGCTTTCAATATGATTGTCATCGTTATGCTCTTCGACCATTAATACGCCCAGCGTAGCCCCAATGATGGCACCCACCGGCCCGCCTAATGCAGCACCGGCTAACAATCCGCCACCAAAGCCATAAGCACTATGAGTCGATTCGGCATTAATGTGATTGTTAGATGTTGATTGTGCAGCAGCTACGTTTTTCTCTGTGCGTTCGGCTGTTGACGTTTGTGCCGCAGAGCAGGTTGCAACAACGCATAATGCTGCGCCAGTAATAAAATGTGAATATGACATGAGGTAATCCTTTTGAGTTTAAATGTTTTGTCTTGGTGACAGAAACATTTAAACAAACCTATTAGGCTTTTTTTGGCTGGAAAAATGGCAATGTGGCGATCAATTGTGGCGAAAAAATGGAAATGTGCTCCGTTCGCACTTCCAGACTTTTCATCATGCTAAAAATGGGTATAGTGAAGAGGTTGTTTAATTAACTGAGCTACCATTCTTGAAACACATTGCATTAGTAGAAGACGATCCGTCGTTACGCGAAAATTATATCGCCGCGCTTAATCAGCATGGCTATCATGTCAATGCGTATGCCTCGCGTGCAGATGCTCAACGTGCTTTTGCTATGCAATTACCGGATTTGGCCATCATTGATATAGGCTTAGGCGAAGAAATGGATGGCGGATTTGTGTTGTGCCAGCAGCTGCGTAACTTATCGCAAACCTTACCAATTATCTTTTTTACTGCTCGAGATAATGATGTGGATACGATTAGTGGTCTGCGTTTAGGCGCAGATGATTATCTAACCAAAGACATTAGCTTACTGCATCTATTGGCACGTATCGGCGCGTTATTTCGCCGTACAGAAGCATTGCAAGCTACGCCAAAAACCGATGACAGTATTACCATTGGGGATTTATTTATTGATGCGTTACGTATGAAGTTAACCTGGCAAGGCCAGCCTATTGAGTTAACGGTGACTGAGTTTTGGATGCTGCATGCGATTGTCAAACATCAAGGGCACGTCAAATCACGACAGCAACTCATGGATGAATCACAAATGGTCGTGGACGACACCACTATCACATCTCATATCAAACGTATTCGCAAAAAATTTATGAGTATAGATACCCAGTTTGACTATATCGAAACCGTCTACGGGATGGGTTACCGTTGGAAACAGCACTAAGATGAAATCGATTTTTAGACTCGGGATCCGTGCAAAACTTCTCTTTTTCTCAGCATTTTTGTTGTGTATTCCTTATTTGGGCTATCAATACGTGTGGGAGCTTGAAACCTATCTGCGTATCGGCCAAGAACAAACAATGGTGGGCACAGCCAGAGCCGTAGCAACCGCACTGCATGAACGTCCGGTGATTTTTACCGAGCAATCAGCCTTGGTCAACACCGTCAAACCCGGCACCGATTTGTATGCTCACCCCATCAAATATCCTATCCAACTTGATGGTCAACTCGCAGATTGGCGCGAATATAAAGGCTCGATGATCCACTACGGGCAAGATAATATTATCGAACAAACCCAAAGCTATAGTAGCGACGATTTATCTTTTACCCATATGGTCGGGCAGTTTGGTCGGTATCTGTATGTGATGTTTGATGTGGTGGATAACGCCGTCGTGTATCGAAATAAAAATGCATTGAGAGTCGACCGCAATGATTTTTTACAAATTGCGATGATCAATGAAACCGGTCAATTTGAGCGTTATTTAGTTGCTCCGTATCAATCAGGTTGGGTCAACGCGTACCTGTTAGAAAACACCGAAAACGCGTTTGTTCCTCTCAAACTAGAAACTCGAATTCAAGGACAATGGGCGCAGACACCACAAGGTTATCGGATTGAGCTACGCATACCGTTAAAGATGCTAGCCAGTAATATTGCCTTTGCGATCACCGATGTGGATGACAATACCACTCGTGCTAAAGAGCGTACAATCGGCACCGCCAATCCGACTCAATCTGATGCGCTCGGTACGGTACTGATCCCTTCCCCCGAAATCGAACAAATAGTCCAAGGCTTAGAGTATGCTAATGCCCGTGTATGGGTCGTAGACAAACACAAACGAGTGTTAGCTCGAGCTGGGGATATTCAAAACGCCTCGGGGTTAAATGTGTCTGAACCCTATGAGGAAACACCTTCGTTATGGACCTACATCGAATCAAATTGGTTATTTCCTCTATACTATATGGTGTTAAATGAGCCGCCAAAAGTCTTTATTGATGAGTTAGCAGACGCCTATGAACTTGCCGGACAAGATATTGAAATGGCGTTAAGTGGCGAGCCTGATACGTTGTGGCGTTTAAGCTCCGACAAACAAGCCGTCATTTTATCTGCGGCACATCCTATTTTTGTCGCCGGAGAAGTCATGGGTGCGGTTGTCGTTGAGCAAACAACCAATGGTATTCGTACCTTGCGTAACAAAGCGCTAGAGCAACAATTTCATTTCTTTTTGAGTGTATTGTTGCTTGGTACATTGGCGTTGTTTTTGTTTGCGACACGCATTTCATCGCGGATCCGACGCTTACGCAATGACACCGAACTGGCGATTGATCCGCAAGGCAAAATCATCGGTATGATCCCCACTCAAGATGCCAGTGATGAGATTGGCGATCTCGGGCGTAGCTTTGCCCAAGTGCTCGAACGACTTGCTCAGTACAATCATTATCTTGAAAATATGGCCGCACGCTTATCCCATGAGCTACGCACACCTGTGGCCATTGTGAATTCTTCATTAGAAAATCTAGCGCTAAATAATGCTGCGCAGCACAACCCACAAAACGATGTGTTTATTCAACGCGCGCAAGATGGGATCAAGCGTTTGAGCTTAATCTTACAAAACATGAGTGAGGCTACGCGTCTTGAGCATACCTTAAAAAGCAATGAACGAGAGTCGTTTGATGTGATTGCATTGTGTGACAATATGATTGGCAATAGCCAAATGACAGCGACCCAGCACAACTTTCATTTAGATAACACGTTAGCACCTGACAGTCAGATAATACTCAATGGCGCACCTGAATTATTTGCGCAAATGCTTGATAAGGTATTAGCCAATGCGATTGATTTTGCACAGCCCGATTCTCAAATCACCCTACATTTAGCGCAACAAGATGACCAATTAATTATTGCTATCAGCAACATAGGCCCCACGTTACCCCAAGATATGCAAGACCAGTTGCTAGAATCAATGGTGTCAATTCGTGCCACTGACGATCCACAACAAGTGCATTTAGGATTGGGTCTGTATATTGCAAATATGCTTGCGATGTACCATAACGGTAAAATGCAGATTGATAACTCACCAGATGGTCAAGGTGTGACGGTCAGATTTGTGTTTAAAATATAAATTGAGAAAGAGGTGTGACAAGTTAGCAAGATAGGTATACAGACAGGTGGGTGACAAGTTAGCCGGATAGGTATAGCGGCAGGTGGTTAGCAAGGCGCTATTGAAAAACTTGCCCCACCGCAGCCGTGAGTACCATCGCCAACGCTCCCCAAAAGGTGACGCGCAGAGCACCAACCATAATCGACGCACCTCCCGCTCGAGCCGCAACACTGCCTAAAATAGCAAGAAACCCTAGCGATGCCAGCCCCACAGATACTATCAGTCCATCTCCAGCGATCAGCCAAGCTAAGAGTAGTGGTAGAGAAGCACCAATGGCAAAGGTCGCCGCACTGGCAAGCGCAGCTTGAACAGGATTGGCGTTACCGTTTTCACTGATCCCAATATCATCACGCGCATGTGCGCCTAACGCGTCAAACTCCATCAGTTGCTCTGCTACTTCACGCGCAGTGGTGGAACAAACCCCACGAGACTCATAGATATGCGCCAGTTCGATGATTTCTAGATCGTATTGCTTATCCAAAGAATGTTGCTCTAAACGCAAATCGGCTTTTTCAGTATCAGCTTGAGAGCTAACCGAGACGTATTCGCCGGCGGCCATCGACATCGCCCCAGCCACTAAACCGGCAACACCTGCAAGCATGATCTCCGCATGCGTCACGCCAGCAGCAGCGACACCAATAATTAAACTTGCTGTCGATACAATACCGTCATTCGCACCTAAAACGGCAGCCCGCAACCAACCAACACGATGAGATTTATGTGGTTTGTGCAGGCGCATTAGTCGGTTTACACTCGACCTGTCGCGCGTAACATCCACGCCGTTTTTTCATGTACACGCATACGATCTGATACTAATGCTGATGTGGATTCATCATCTGCGTTTTGTGCTAATAGTAATACCTGACGCGCAGTTTTAATGACTTGCTCATGACCTTTGGTCAGTAATTCCACCATCTGTGATGATGAAGGTACACCATCAACCTCAGCAATAGAGCTCAGTTGCGAAAAGGCTTTGTATGTTCCAGGAGCTGCAACATCTAAGGTACGAATGCGTTCAGCGATATCATCTACCGCAATCGCCAGTTCCGTATAGTGCTCTTCAAACATTAAGTGTAATTCACGGAAATGAATACCCGTGACATTCCAATGAAAATTATGAGTTTGTAGGTACAAGGTGTATGAGTCTGCGAGTAAGTGTTTTAACCCTTCAGCAATCGCTAAACGATCTTCTTTATTAATACCAATATCAATCTCGGCCATAGTATTTCCTTATTTTAATAATAAAACTGATTGTTTAATATAATCGGCAATATTGGTTTCAGCAATGTTTTTTGTTTTGGTAAAACGGATACAGCCTTTCCCCACATTTAATCCCGCTAACATTTGGCCATCAGGATCGATTTTACTAATATCATCACAATATAAGCTGACATAATTTTTTTGGGCATTGAGGTGAAATAATGGTGCAGAATGTAGTTGAAAAGCCAACATGTTATAGCTTATTGATTCAGTTATATCAGGATCTTGAGCCAAGATTAACGCGCGGATTTGCTGTAATTTTTCTTTACGCCAATCCGCTTCTAAGCACTCTATAAATTCGGCAGGAGTGTTGTCCGCATGCTGCATAGTGTTATTGGACATGCTTCACTCCTTGATTGTTAATAGGTATTAGCAACCATGATTAATAATATACTTTTTAATGCGTACATTATTTTTCGATACAGCAGCTGCTTCTTATAATTTTAGTCAAAAACAGCATGAACGCCAGTAATAAAAAATATATGCTGATAGCACCGCCACTATAACCCTCGCGGTATTCCACTTTTGCAATTTTTTCTTCTTTGACTCGTGTCTTGAAACGAGCCAGTTCGGCATCTAAGTTAGTCGTCATATCGGTAACGGCAAGACCAAATCCTTCACGAGATTTTTTATCTAATGTGCTATCAATACCCACTGCAGTAGTGCGTTTTGACAATTTATTGATACCTGGGGCTCTGAATAGCATTTTACGACTTTTCACATCAAACACGGCGGTATCGACAAAGGTTTGGATCGAGTTTTCATTGCCAGGAATGACATACATACCCACAATCGTCCAATACAGCAATGCGGCGTTATTTTCCAAAGACTGCGTCACTTGGTCATACGAGACTAACGCCATGACATCTACGTCATATAAACGCGAGACTTGTTCCAAATCAGCAAACCCTGCGCCCCCTTTAAGATATGCATTAGGGATAACCTCAATACGGTTTATATAATCATACTTTAAAAAGGCGGCTTTGATTGTTTCGAGTAATTCAATTTGATCATTGTTGTTGATCCCCTCATCACGCCAATGTTTGGATGGCACAAATGCAATTCCTACATTTACGGGTAAAGATAACACGGGGAGCTCTGCACTATGCTCTTTGCGAGTTTCCTCGTCAGGATACAAGTATTCCATCAAACTGCTCGACTGTGACTGCTTTCCAGTATTGTGACTTACCATCGCACTGCATGATACTAGTCCAATGAAGCTGATCGCTAGAATTAATTTTTGAAACATCGTGGTATTTCCTTAGATTTATTTGCGCCCGATAATTTGCACTACAGCACTATCGCCCACATGATATTGACCTTCACTGATGTGCCTGTCAAGGGCGTCGGCATGCAGCATGGTTAAACCGCTAAGTTCTGTTGATAACTCATCTAAGCACATAAATAATTCTGTAGCTCCAGCGGGTGGGCCACCGATCCCTGACATTTTAATATGACGTAATGTATACGCTTCTAAAATAAAGACACCGTTATCGGATAAAGAGGCGACGACTTTTTTGTGGAGAGCCTTACGTAAGGAAGCGGGAACATGAGCAAAAATCGAAACAATGCCATCCCAAGCTTGTATGCCAAAATCAAAGTCAGCTAAATCGGCAACAATAGTAGTAATGCTAACGCCATTTTGTTTAGCTAGCGCTTGAGCCTTTTCCAAACCAACCTTTGATTGGTCAACGGCGGTTACCTGATAACCTTGTTGCGCTAAGAAAACCGCATTGCGCCCTTCCCCTTCAGCCAAACACAATACATGCCCGCCTTGAGGAATATGCGCATAAGCAGATTTGAGGAAGTCATTGGGCGCAGTGCCATAGGCAAAACCGGTTTCACTATAGCGCTGATCCCACATCATTCATTCCTCATCTACGGATTTATTTAGCTGGCTTTACCTGCAGCTGTCGCTTCAGGGATCTCAACCAAATTACCTGTTTTACAGTCATAGACATAACCATAAATAGGGATATCGCTTGGCACCATTGAGTTGTTGCGGATACGCTCAACGTCTTCAATAACGCTTTTACCTTGGTCGCTGATCGTTAACCAATTGATATACTTACCATCAGTCGTTCCGCCACCCACGTTGCTGTCATGCCAACCTGAAGCATCGACACTTGAGGTTTTTAGACTGCCAGCCAATAACTCACCCATAATTTCAGAATTAAATGTTTCCATGCCACAATCTGTGTGATGGATCACAAACCATTCTTTGGTACCTAATAATTTATAAGAAATGACTAATGAGCGGATCGCATCGTCACTCGCTCGGCCACCCGCATTGCGGATAACATGAGCGTCACCTTCAGATAAACCCGCATATTTAGCTGGGTCTAGGCGTGCATCCATACAAGTAAGAATGGCAAATTGACGTGCTGGAGGCATAGGTAAATCACCTTTAGCACCAAAATCAGCGACATATTCTGCATTTGCTGCAACGACTTCTTGAACTATTTTACTCATTACGATTCCTTATTTAACTTCTATATAAATATTTAATTGGTATATTAGCCAAGAGGCTTGGCTGTTGGCAACTTATTAATACAGTGTATTGATTTTTTAGATCATCATTATAGTGCTTGTTAAACGACACGGCGGCGCCATAGCAACAAACCTAGTCCGAATAACGCGGAAAATCCCAAAGCACCACCAGAGCTGCCTCCAGTATTTAATGATGTATCTGGTACTGAGTTTGAAGGTGTACTCGGATTGGCTAATGTGTTTTGCGCCGGATTCAAATCTGGATTGGTGACGACAGCAGCATCAATCACAACAACATCAGTGATGATGACTAAGTTATCATCCGTTGGTTGTTCGGTATTAGTTGAGGCATAATCCCGTAATGGGATCTCAGCAAATGCGCCACCAAAGTTAAAACGAGACATAGCAGCAATAGCATCGACCACCTCCATGCCATCCCCTATGACTTGACCAAGCACTGTAAAACCACCATTTTGCGCATCTAAGTTAGCCGAATTATCTGATAAATTGATAAAAAACTGAGAGGTTGCGCTGTCAGGATTACCAGCTAATTTAGCCATTGCGACCGTACCGCGTAAGTTAGATAGTACAGGTTCATTGGTCACACCCGCGCCAGTAGGAATCGCGTCAGGTGGAAAGGCATTGCCATATTGAAATCCGCCCATCTGTACAATAAACCCAGGGACACTGCGATGCACAACGTTATTACTATATGCACCTGCATTAATGTAGCTTAATAAGTTTTCCACATTTTGTGGGGTGGTTTCATCAAATAAATTAATTTGAAAATCACCCGCTACGGTTCTAACTTCAACGACTGTCGCATGAGTCGGCAGTGCCAGCACAAGTGATACGCAGAGGAATAAGAGCTCACTCAATGCAGGAAGCTTTAATGCTGGTAGCTTTTTTAATAATTGAATTGTCATGGTTGATCCTTGATCATAGGTTTTTTTATTAGTTATATTTATAAACATCTGAACGATGCCCAACTTTGATAACATGTATTACCAATTGGTCATTTCGAATTATATATATGATTCTATACAGACCATGTCTGATGCGATAAACATCTCTGCCAGTCAGTATAATACTGCCTTCGATATAAGGGTTTTCTCTAAGGGTATTAATTTTTTCTAAAATTTTAGATACATCTTTTTTGGGTATCGAACGAAAATCCTTAGTGACTGATTTCTTAAACGAAAGGCTATATTTTACCATTTTCAGCCAAATCATTGATTAACGCTTCGTAACTGATTTCAGGCTCGCTAATACGATTTTGAGCTGCGGCAATATCTTCTTGATCCTCGCGCATTAATAGGCGAACAGCTTCATCGACTAACTCAGAAATAGATATATTAGATGACGCCGCTTTCATTTTTAATGCTTGATGAATAGTTGGCTCAAAATACACAGTAGAGCGTTTTGACAAATGACTCATAACATTCTCCCAATTAAAACGTTATAACACTATAGCGTCACAACGTTATAATGTCACGAACCTAACTTTTCTAGCGTATCCATTGCTGCCGCCTCAGCGACGCGAATGCCATCAATTCCCGCAGACCAAATACCACCTGCATAGCCGGCACCTTCACCCGCCGGGTAAAGGCCTTTGACATTAACACTTTGATAATCAGCGTTGCGTTTGATGCTAATTGGAGAAGAAGTTCGCGTTTCTACGCCAGTTAATAAGCCGTCTTTTTTAGCAAATCCTTTGATTTGTTTATTAAACGCAGGGATCGCTTCACGAATTGCATGGGTAACGTAATCGGGTACGACAGTACTCAAATCGGTTAAGGTGATACCCGGCGTATAAGAAGGTTTGACTCCGCCAAGTTCTCCGCTAGGTGTGCCTTGCATAAAATCGCCAATCAATTGCGCAGGGGCACAGTAATTTTCTCCGCCAACTTTATAGGCAAGCTCTTCCAAACCGCGTTGCAAAGCAATACCAGCTAATGGATGACCTGGAAAATCTTTTTCTGGGGTGATACCTACAACAATGGCGCTATTGGCATTGCGTTCATGCCGAGAATATTGACTCATGCCGTTGGTTACGACGCGGCCAGGCTCAGATGCCGCTGCCACCACTGTTCCACCTGGGCACATACAAAAACTGTATACGGTACGGCCATTTTTACAATGATGAACGAGCTTATAATCCGCCGCCCCCAAAATAGGATTTCCGGCGTTATCACCAAAACGGCAACTGTCGATCATGCTTTGTTCGTGTTCGATGCGAAAGCCAACTGAAAATGGTTTGGCTTCGATGTAGACGCCTTGTTCATATAATGCTTCAAACGTATCGCGCGCGCTGTGGCCAACAGCCAAAATCACATGCTTGGCAGCTAAATAGCTACCATCAGACAGATGCAGACCTTTCAGCTGATAAATGGGGTCAGAGCCACTTTTATTCTGCGAATAAATTGGCTCTGACCCCAATTTATCTAAATCCAGTTTATCCACGCGCGTACTGAAGCGAATTTCTCCGCCTAGCTCGATAATTTCTTTACGCATTTTTTCTACCATATTAACCAACTTAAAGGTACCAATATGGGGTTTGCTAACATACATGATTTCTTCTGGTGCGCCCGCTTTGACAAACTCGTGTAGTACCTTACGGCCATAATGCTTGCGATCTTTGACCTGACTGTATAGCTTGCCATCAGAAAACGTCCCCGCACCACCTTCACCAAATTGCACATTTGATTCAGGGTTAAGCGGCTGTTTACGCCAAAATCCAAAGGTGTCTTTGGTGCGTTCGCGTACTTCTTTGCCACGTTCTAGCACGATAGGTTTAAACCCCATTTGTGCCAAAATCAACGCAGCAAACAAACCACAAGGCCCTAAGCCTACAACTACTGGGCGCTCACTTAGATCTTCAGGCGCATGCCCAACAAATTTATAGGTCATATCTGGCGTGGCACGCACGTGTTGGTCTTGAGCAAACTTCACCAACAACACTTCAGGCTCAGTTACATCGACATCTAAGGTGTAGATGAGCTGAATATTTTTGTTATTGCGCGCGTCATAACCTCGCTTAAACATTTCAAATGAGATCAGTTGGCTTTTGGGAATATCGAGTTTGCTTAATATCGCTAGCTCAAGGGCCTGTTCATCGTGATCGAGGGGAAGTTTAATATCGGTTAAACGCAACATAATAGAGGTACTCTTGGCAATGCCGGACAGCCTTTCTGTCAGGGCGATGCTATTTTAAAGCAGAAGCTTGAGTTTTGATACTGCTACTTTATAATTGCGCATTCGTAATTTCCAAGAGCCCGAGTCCGCTATGACCTTTGTAGTCACCGACAACTGTATCAAATGTAAATACACCGATTGTGTTGCCGTGTGTCCGGTCGATGCGTTTTTTGAAGGGCCTAATTTTTTGGTAATTGATCCGGAGATCTGTATAGATTGTGAGTTATGTGTGCCTGAATGTCCGGCAGATGCGATTTATCAAGATATAAAACTACCTGATGATCAGAAAGATTTTTTACCGTTAAACGCAGAATTAGCGCAACAATGGCCCAGCATCACGGAAATTAAACCCGCACCAAGCGATGCAGACAAGTGGAATGGTGTCGAAAACAAAATCCCACTGTTAATCATAGAGTGATCTTAGGCGTTAACTTTCTAGCCTCTTTATAACAAGGCTTATTAAGACGAGGCTAGCCTTTAAATCCTTTACCCACCACATACACTTCACGCGAACGCGCTCGCGATGCTGCAGGTTTACGAATAATGACTTTGTTGAATGACTTGCGCACATCCTTTACGTATTCCTCATAACCTACACCTTGGAATACCTTGGCACAAAAACAGCCGCCAGGTTTTAAGACATTACGAGCCATATCCAGTGCCAGTTCAACTAAATAAATAGACGAATACTGATCCGTCGTGTTTACCCCACTTAAATTAGGCGCCATATCGGAAACAACGGTATCGACCCTGTCATCACCCAGCAGATTTAAAATCGCGTCATATATGCGCTCGTCAGTGAAATCACCTTGAATAAATGAGACACCGACAATGCCGTCCATCGGTAAAATATCCGATGCGATCACGCGGCCTTTATCACCGACAACAGGCGCAATAACTTGCGACCAACCACCCGGCGCAGAGCCAAGATCCATCACAATGTTACCACTTTGATAGAGCTTATCTTTGTCGTTGATCTCGATTAATTTATAACTCGCACGCGAGCGATAGCCATCCACTTGGGCTTTTTTGACATACGGATCGTTGAGGTGCTCTTCCATCCATTTTTTACCGGGTTTAGGCTTGGCCATAATTAATCATGCTATAGGTTTCGTTAAAACAACACATATTGTAAACTTACCCACTGGATTTGCAAATACAGTCTTTGGATTGTTCGCCAATATGTTATTAATCAACGGGTACTGACGGGAAATGGGTATGAAATTTGATAATGTGAAAAAGTTACATCAAAAAAAATATCGTACAGAGTTCGGTCACTATCTGTTAGAAGGCGAACATTTAGTCTTGGAACTACAAAAAGCCGCCCACGCTCAGACCTATCTAAAAACGAGTATATTGTTTGTCACACCAGACTATGCAGGTTGGGCGCAGCAGCATGTGCTGGATTTTACCTGTAACACAATTACTAGCAAACAAATGGCGCAACTGAGCGACACCAAAACCCCTCCGGGGATCATTGCATGTGTGCCATTCGCTCCGTCATTAGGTGCATCGTTAGCACCATCGTTAGCTCAAGCTGCAAAAACTTCACAGAAAAGTGAAATAAGCGAGCGTTGCATCTATCTGCACGAAGTCCAAGATCCCGGTAATCTTGGCACTATCATTCGTACCCTTGCATGGTTTGGTAATTTTCGCTTATTACTCAGCCCTAACTGTGTCGACCCATACAACCCTAAAGTGGTGCGCTCGAGCATGGGAGCGATGTTTCATGTGGCGATTGAGCAAGATGTGACTTTGACACAGTTAACCGAAAGATTTGCTCATTTTGCGTATTTAGATATGCAAGGTGAGAATATCCGCTCACCGAAATTTGCTGAATACGAGTGTTATTTGTTTGGCAATGAAGCGAGAGGTGTGCCGCGAGACGCCTTATCTGCTTGCAATGCAGATGCGTTTACCATTTCAGGAAGCGGCGCAATTGACTCATTGAATTTGGCGAGTGCGGTGAATATGTCGGTGTATCAACTGTCGAATTAACCAATTACTTACCCACACTCCCCAAGTACCGAACATAACGCTTCGTCAACCGCCCTTTACGGCGCTGGTCACACAGCAAACTCCACCAACCTGACAATGATGCTAGTGGTTTTTTACCTTGACCTATACGCTGAAGGTTACGCTTGATCATCGCCATCGTTGCTAATGCTTGCAAAGTCTTATTACGCCAAGAAATAGCAGGATATGGCGCAATAAAATCAGGCTCTGTTAGCCATCGTTTTGGCAAGTCAGGGGTCATCGCTAAGGCCGTCGCTAAACCCACCAGTTCAACACCGTTATTCAATACTTGTTCGGCCACTGGTAAGCGTCGAATACCACCCGTCGTCATAATCGGGATTGAAGTTTGCGCTGCAATCATATTGGCAAACTCTAAAAAATACGCCTCTCGTGCTAATGTCCTGCCGTCGGCGGTCATACCTTGCATCGCCGGCGCTTCATAACTTCCTCCGGAGAGCTCAACCATATCAATACCCGATGATTCGAGCACTTTGACCACGGCTAATGCATCATCCTCGGCAAATCCTCCGCGCTGAAAATCCGCAGAGTTTAGCTTTACGCCCACCCCAAAATCAGCTCTAGTGCGACGTTTCACTTCCGTCACAATCGCCAGCAACAAACGCGCACGGTTGGCAATATTGCCACCCCATTGATCCGACCGTTGATTAACTAATGGTGATAAAAACTGAGCTAACAAATACCCATGTGCAGCATGAATTTCAACCCCATCAAAGCCCGCAGCTTGAGCTTGTTCAGCAGTATCACCAAAACGCGTAATCACATCTTCGATTTCGATTTCCGTCATTGCACTCGGCTGACCGAACAGCTTGGATAATTTCCCCATGTTTAACGCCACAGCAGAAGGGGCCAATACCTTACCTTGCATATTGGCATATACCTGACGACCAGGATGGTTGATTTGCATCCACACTTTACAATCGTCTTGCTTCGCCGCTGCTGCCCACTCCTCAAAACGCGTTAACGGAGTGTCTTTTTCTAGTGCAACACCACCAGGTCCTGTCATAGCAGCATGATCTACCATGACATTACCGGTTAACAGTAGACCTGCACCACCTTGTGCCCAATTTTCATATAAATGAATCAAACCATCACTAGGTAACAACCCATCATCCGACATATTTTCTTCCATCGACGCTTTGACCAAGCGATTTTTGATGGTGAGGCCTGAAGGAAAAGTAAATTTGGAAAAAGGCGTAGCGACTGACATAATCATCTTATTATTGTTAAGGATATAACACACAATACCATATCAGTCGTCGGCATACATAGCCATACCAAGCTATACATGCATAAGGCTATTATACAATTGTGCTTTACAAGGAAGCTAACCATGCATTTATCCACCTTAATCGCTACCTCCCGACCCGCTTTTTTAGTGCTCACGTTTGCGTGCTTAAGTGTTCCCTTTGCGTTTGTGTATCACGAGCAACAGACAATAAATCCGTTTTTAGGAAGTTTGATCGTGATCGGCGCCTTGTGTGCACATATTGCGGTGAATATGCTGAACGAATACCTTGATTTTACGAGTGGCTTGGATGCAACAACGGATAAAACTCCGTTTAGCGGAGGTAGCGGAGGATTAGTAACGCAACCTCAAGCCAAACACTCCGTCTTGATCGGCGCCATTATCGCATTGATTGTCTGCTGTAGTATTGGCTTTTACATCAGCTTGATCGTAGGCATTCCAATATTAGTGATTGGTCTATTAGGTATTAGTATTGTGCTGACATACACGCCGATATTAAATCATTTTCCCGTATTATGCCTACTCGCACCTGGCGCTGGGTTTGGCTTATTACTGATTAACGGCAGCTATTTTGTGTTAACTCAAACGTTTAATCCGAACCTACTTTTAGTCAGTTTGATTGTGTTTTTTCAAGTAAATAACTTATTGTTATTAAACCAATTCCCAGACATTGAGGCTGACAAAGCTCATGGAAGACGACATTGGGCTATACATTATGGACGAGCCAGTGCTGCCCGTATTTATACCGGTATGGCATTGTTTAGCGCAGGTATCTTAGCCATCAGCCTAGGGTTAGGCCACATCTCATTATTTAATCTGATTGTATTTATCCCGATTGGTCTATCGCTGCATATTGGCTGGTTTTTGATGCGTATGGCAGCACGTACGCCAACCCAAGCAATTTTACCTAATTTACGTAACAATGTAATTATCACCCTAATCACGCCCTGTTTGATTGCATTGGGGGTGTTGTAAGTATTGCATTGGTTAATTAAATCGTTACACTTCAAGCATCTATGTCCATTTACCCTTTATATTCTTACTATACAAGATAAGGCGCCTGTGAATACACTCCTAAAAGATCTATCGTTGTCAGCCATCGTGGCTGGATTTATTGCTGTGCTTGTTGGCTTTGCCAGTGCGGTAGCGATTGTATTTCAAGCCGCTCAAGCTGCGGGCGCTAACCCTGCACAAGTTGAATCATGGATCTGGTCACTAGGGATCGGCATGGGCGTCACGACTTTTGGTTTGTCTTGGTATTATCGCCGCCCAATTATTATCGTATGGTCTACTCCCGGGGCCGCTTTGTTAGCCTCTAGCTTACAAGGAACGGGATTAGCTGAAACCACCGGCACATTTTTATTTGTTGGCTTGATGATCATCTTGTTGGGCGTCACAGGTTGGTTTAATCGTTTTTCCAAACTCATCCCCATGCCCATTGCCGCTGCGATGCTAGCGGGGATATTATTGCAATTTGGGATTGGAATATTCAGCGCAGTTGAAACCGATCCACTACTCATTATTAGCATGTTACTGACTTATTTAGCGATGAAATGGCTAATGCCACGCTATGCCATTGTCATGGTCTTGATTGTCGGTACAATTTTTTGTTTAAGTAACGGCAGCTTATCATTAAGCGCAATTGATTTGGGGTTTGCCTCGCCAGAATGGGTCACGCCTAGCTTTTCATTAGCATCAATTATTGGCATTGGTATTCCGTTATTTATTGTTACTATGGCATCACAAAACTTGCCAGGAGTCGCGATTTTACAAAGCAGTGGCTACAGCCACCAACCGGTATCTCCTATTATCACGACCACAGGTGTGTGCACAATGGCGCTTGCCCCTTTTGGCGGATTTACGTTTAACTTGGCGGCAATTACAGCAGCGATCTGTACCAGTGACGAAGCGCATCATGATCCTGATAAACGTTATATTGCCGGGCTATCTGCAGGTGTATTTAATATCATTGCAGGCGTATTTGGTGCCGCTGTGGTGAGTTTATTCGCCGCATTTCCTGTGACTATGGTGGCGGGTTTGGCAGGGCTTGCTTTGTTGTCAACTATCGCTGCTAGCTTACACAATGCACTTGCTACGGCGTCCTATCGCGATGCAGCATTAATGACCTTTTTGGTGACGGCATCAGGCGTCAATATGTTCCATATTTCGTCGGCGTTTTGGGGTGTTGTAGTGGGCATGTTGGTTATCCTCTCAACACGACGAACTGACGCTTAATACCCAGCTATTGCTTGCCACGCAGTGATGACAACACGCACGCCACCAACACAAAGCTCAGTGACATAAACAGCGCTAGAGATATGGTTTGCATCAGCTGTGCATTAGTTTGCGCCGAAAATGATGCATCCCCTATATAATAATGGATCATCAAGTTGACCAAACTCATGCCAATGAGATTACCTATAGTGCGGGCTAGGTTCATTGAAGCTGAGGCGACACCGACTTCTTGGGTTTTTACCGCGCCCATAATGGCACTGTTGTTAGGCGTAGAAAACAACCCAAAGCCAATACCTATCAAAGCTAATGCTGCTCCGATATGCATCGCACTGGTCGCTAAATCAATTTGTACCAAACTGATAAACCCTGTAGCGACAATCATGCAGCCAATGGTGGCGACGACACGAGGTTCAAACCGGTCGGCTAATTTACCAGCAAATGGGGCAACAATCGCCATACACAATGCTTGTAACAATAAAATTTGGCCGGTTTGAGCAGGATCAAATCCACGAATAAATTGCAGGTACAAGCTCAACAAAAACACAATCGCAAAGTTACTGCCATACATCAATAATGCCGTTGATAAAGACAAGCTAAACACTCGGGACTCGCTGAACATTTGCACTCGGATCAAGGGCGCATCGATATAGCGTTGATGCATAATAAACCCGCCCAAACTCACCAATGATCCACACAACAGCATCCAGCCCAAAACGGATGGTAACTCACTGAGTCCATATACCAAACCAATCGCAAATAAGATAAAGAGTCCCGCACCGACCCAATCAAATGGCGTGCGTTTGTCATTTTGCCATTCACCATCTAAATAGCGATACACAAACACTAATACCCCAGCAATCAAGGGTAATTGAAAATAAAATACCGAGCGCCAACCTAGCCATTGAGTTAAATAACCACCAATCGCGGGAGCTAAGGTCAACCCCACATAAACACATGCTGCGACTGTACCTAGCGCTGCGCCACGTTTATTAGTCGGCGTCACTGCGGTAATAATGGCAATGCCGGTTCCAAAGATCATTGCCCCTGCCGCCCCTTGGGCAAAGCGCCAGAACAACATCCATTCGATATTTGTAGCAATTGCGCACATGCCCGCACTTAAGGCGTTGAGCACAAAGCCCCAGACGAAGACTTTTTTGCGACCGTAATTATCGGCTAACTTACCAAAAGGCAACATAAAGGCGACGCTACTGAGAATATATAAGGTTGGCATCCAACTGACTTGGATTGCACTGGCGCGAAGATCTTCAGCTAATGGCGGTATCGCAACATTCACGGCAGCCATGCCTAAAGGCGCAATGAGATAGCCGGCACAAACTGCAATCAAGGCTATTGTATTAATCGGTAACGAAGACAAACGGCAATCCTATATTTTATATAATGGTAAACATGAAAAATGGTCAATCGATAAAGCGTGGATTATTGATGCATACCCAGCACCCTATGGTATCATTTGCACTCATTGGCACGTGTCTTTTTTTACATTACTTATTTGGTCTTTATGCAACAGATTAAAATCAACCCTCTAATTGATAAGGCGCGTTACCGTCGTCATTTAAATATCGTGATAGTCGTTGCGATTATTAGCCTGATTGTCGGCAGTTTAGGGATCGCTCAAGCGTTAATTGCACTCTACCCCGATCTAAGTGGTAGCCACTTTCACTGGAACCTGACAGGTGTCATTATCACCAGTGTGCTGATTGGGTTTGTGTTAAACAAATATCGTGGTCATGAGTTTATGACCGAAGTGACGTATGTGTGGAATTTGAAACAGGCGTTAAATAAAATAAACCGTAACATGCTCAAGATTACGCCTGCAGCAGACAAAGGTAACTACCATGCCATGCTGGCCCTACAATATAGTTATGCCGGCTCACGTTTATTGTGGCAACTAGATGATAACACTATCATTATGGAAGAACTCTCGCTTGCTCAGGCAAAACTCGACGGTCTCGCCACTCAATATGGGATGACACTGAATCTCGACGATTACTCTGAGCAAATATTAACGCTTATTCCCAAAGCTTAAACGCTCAACCATTTACTAGTTGAGCGCAACACCCTGCCCTTTTGCATTGGATAGAAGAGTAAACTCGCTAGTAGATTGAGTCACAGGTTGCGTCATTGGTTTGCCTAACTTGTGACGTAACTGCTGCATTATCGGCGTAAGCTGATGCAACCAAGTATGGTTATTTATCACCTGAGTCGCACACACATCTACCTTGTGATTATACAATTGGTCATCAATGGTCGTCAGCTCATTTAGCGTAACAACATTCGGTAATGCAGCTTTAACAAATGGTTCATCAGTCAACACAAGTGTCCCCAACGCTAATGGCATCACTACCCGCTCATGCAATCCTGCAATAAAACCAGGGGATTGGTGCACCACATATTTAGCTTTGCGCATTCTTTGATGAAGCTCTTCTACATCAAGATGTGATTCGTAGGTATGAAAATCACAGACCGAGCGAAATTGTTCTACACCTCTGCCAATTACGGTGAGTTTGATATGTTGCTGCGCACATTTGAGGAGCATTTGCTCACGATCTCTGGCGCGTAGATATTGATCCACCAGCAAACAAATACATAAGGATTGCGGTGACAAGACTACCTTTTCCGTTTCACCAGGCAGTGGCAATGCACCCAAACATTGCATAAAGTGAGTAACATTGGTCACTTGATCAATAAAACTACTGATCTGATCCCAAATCGGAGCAAGCTTATCACGGCATGCTTGCCTATCTATATAGGATGCTGGGAATAGGAATTCGTTGGTTTTGTCGTGAACTGAAACAAACTGTTCTGGCTCCATAGCGTGGGCACTCACAGCATGCGGAAAATAATGCGCAGTAAACCCAAGTAACTCACAGAACTTTACATGCTCTTGGTCGACACACAGCATAATTGCGTTGCTCTGACTAATCCGTTCGAGTTGATAAATGGGGTGTTCGACACATAACACATACAACGCCATACTATCGATTTGCTTGGCTAGTTCGTCATTCATCGTGCGCAGTGCAACACCCACAGCATTGTATGACAAAATAAAATCATAATCGCTAAGTGAATGCTCACCTGTCACTAAACGTTCAGATTGCAAGGGATCAGAAAAATCAACCGTGTCGGTTGCGATAGATAATTGCATAAGATCCTGTTGGATCCCTTGCATAAAGTGGCTACCGACGTGATATTGATTATCGCCGACAAATACAATGCCTTTCATGTTAGTCCTTAACAATTTTACCGGTATTACGAATTCATTTCGACCGTATCCTCATCTTATCTTACGTTCACATTAAAGCAATTGTCAAATTTACTATTAAACCAACTAATTAACATTCGTTTTTGGCACATCCTAAACAAC
>Ga0233403_10000193_pt1 | contig 28059 bp, 23 predicted proteins | sample Na_oxic_1_MG_FD_179866 | JGI IMG/M metagenome (GOLD analysis project Ga0233403, IMG submission 179866) | Seawater microbial communities from Saanich Inlet, British Columbia, Canada - Na_oxic_1_MG | ecosystem: Environmental > Aquatic > Marine > Inlet | place: Canada: British Columbia | collected...
TTTTTTCAGAAGCGTAGCAAGTGCGAAAGCATTGTCGGTAAAATGACGTTGTACAGAGAGGAGCGGTGTGAGGTGAAAGTCTCACGCACCGTTTTGAAGACGAGTCCTCATTGGAAACAATGAGGGTTTAGTTTAACACCACACCATCAATGTGGTTTTTTTTACTAGGGGACATCTTACACACATCAAAGGACAAATCGGTGTGTGAGACGCGCCCGATTCATTCAAACCGGTTGGACAAGAAACTCTTTCAGAAAAATAGTTTCAAAGACATTTTTGAAAAAATTTATCTGGCGAACTATACTCATATCATCAACAACCCAAGGATAACAATAAATGACTGACGAAACACAACCTGAAAACACTCAAGAAGAAAAAAGCAGCAATAAAGCCGAAATGATGGAAGCAGGTGTCTATGCAGCCGGCGGGGCTGCGGCTGGGGCGGGAGCATCGGTGCTTGGTGGTATAAAGCTCACCATTGCTGGTACCATTGTGGGAGGCATGCTCCCAGTTGCTGTGATAGGAGCGATAACTGGTGTCGCCGCCTATGGGGTGAAAAAAACATTCTGGGATAAGTAAGTAAATAACTTAACACTCCCCTAGTCGTTAACAAGACATTAACAAAGTACTAACTCTGTTAATATGGTTTAGTAGAAGATATCTCACGCACCTCAAAGGACAAATCGGTGCGTGAGACGCACCAGATTCATTCAAACCGGTTGGACAAGAAACTCTTTCAGAAAAATAATTTCAATACATTTTTGAAAAAATTTATCTGGCGAACTATACTCATATCATCAACAACCCAAGGATAAAAGCAAATGGCAGACGAAACACAACCTGAAAACACTCAAGAAGAAAACGGTCAAGAGGAAGAAAACGGCAGTCCAGGCGAAATGGTGGAAGTAGGTACATACGCGGTCGGCGGAGCAGCGGCTGGGGCTGGGATGTCGACGCTGGGTGGAATAAAGCTCGCGGTTGCCGGGACGGTTGTGGCAAACATGTTCCCAATTGTTGCGTTAGGGGCGGTAACTGGTGTCGCCGCTTATGGGCTGAAAAAAGCCTTTTGGGACAAATAAGTAAATAAGTTCCTAATTCTGAATTTTCGTGGTAGGGGCAACCACAACGGATTTGCCCCTACAATCAACAATCGGTTGCCCTTCACAAAACCTTTTTATAAACAATCCTTAGAGTTATTTTTAAGCATACAAATCATGCTCATCAGCCCCGGTTATTGTGACATCAATCAAGTCACCAGGCATTAAGTCCAATTCAACTTTCGGAGTGATAATCACCAAGCCATCTATTTCTGGGGCTTCGGCTGCGCTTCGAGCATAAATCGCTTCGGGCGTTATTTCATCAACTAAAACGGTCACGTTTTGTCCTACTCGTTCCAGAAGTTTGTTGGCACTGATGGTACTTTGTACCTCCATAAAACGTGCTAAGCGCTCCTGCTTTACAGCTTCTGGCACAGCACCAGGTAACTCATTAGCAGCGGCACCTTCAACCGGTGAATAAGCAAAAGCACCCACTCTATCCAGGCGAGCCTGTTGAATAAAATCCAATAGTCTTTCAAAATCCGCCTCGGTTTCGCCCGGAAAACCAACAATAAAAGTGCTACGCAGAGTCATGTCCGGACACCATTCGCGCCACTGTCCAATACGTCGTAACATATTTTCACTGTCAGCCGGCCGCCGCATGGCCTTCAGAATATTAGGGCTACCATGCTGTAGCGGCACATCCAGATAGGGCAATATCAAACCCTCGGCCATCAATTCTACCAATTGATCAATATGAGGATAAGGATAAACATAATGTAGCCGTACCCATGCGCCAAGGCTGCCCAAATGGCGAGCCAATTCAACAATACGAGTTTTGATCGGTTGGCCTCGCCAAAACTCTAAACGATATTTGATATCAACACCATAAGCTGCCGTATCCTGAGAAACGATTAACAATTCTCGCACGCCCGCTTCAACCAAATGCTCCGCCTCATTTAAGACTTCGCCAATGGGCCGACTGACTAACGGCCCTCGCATGGTAGGAATGATGCAAAAACGGCACGTTTGGTTGCACCCTTCAGCAATTTTAAGATACGCATAATGACGTGGCGTGAGCTTAATGCCACCTGGCGGGACTAAATCCATGTAAGGATCATGTTGCTCAGGCAACTCAGTATGAATGGCGGCCATCACTTCGTCCAACGTATTGGGGCCAGTGACGGCTAAGACTTGTGGAAAATTTTTTTTAATCATATCACCACGCGCACCTAGACAGCCAGTCACGATGACTTTACCATTTTCGGTTAAAGCTTCACCAATGGCCTCCAAGGATTCTTCTATGGCCTCATCAATAAAACCACAAGTATTGACCACCACAAGATGAGCGTCTTGATAACTAGGCGTTATAGAATAACCTTCCGCACGTAATTGAGTCAAAATGCGTTCCGAGTCCACAGTGGCTTTGGGACAACCAAGAGAAATAAAACCGATTTTAGGAATGATAGGAATCATATATACTCATAAAAAATGAAAAATGAAAAGATTACCGGTGTCCGATGACCGGTTTTTTACATTTAACTCATTGTTTTTATTAATAGAACATTTATTGACGGACAAATCTATTAGCTATAACTACAAGGATTATATTTTAGAAAGGATTTAAAGAATCGGATTGGAAGATTCTCGTTGAAACTGAAAAGAAAAATCCCTTTCGCCAATATAATCCTTGTAGTTATTTAAAATCGTCTAAAAATATAGGAATGCCACTATAAATATTTCTTTCGGACAACTCACTATTTAAAGTGTTATAAAGATGACAATTTCTCAAAACAACTCGAAAATAGATCACTATGCCGTTATGGGCAACCCCATTGCCCATAGCAAATCCCCAATGATCCATGCCGCCTTTGCTCAGCAAACCGGGCAAGCATTACACTATGATGCCATCCTAGTTGGCAGCCAAAAAGGCGAATTTGCTCAAGCAGTGCAAACTTTTCAAGCATCAGGAGGCAACGGCCTAAATATTACCGTGCCCTTTAAACAAGAGGCATGGGCACTGGCCAATCAACGCAGCCAACGCGCTGAGCGGGCTGGGGCAGTGAATACCCTATGGTTTGATGAACAAGGGCAAATGATTGGTGACAACACCGACGGAGTTGGCTTAGTGCGCGACTTAATCCAAAATCATCGCGGCCAAATTGAAGGGCAGCGCCTATTAATACTCGGTGCCGGTGGGGCGGTACGGGGCGTGCTGGCACCGCTGCTTGAGGCAGCACCAGCACGGTGTATGATTGCCAATCGCACCCTATCTAAGGCCGAAACATTAGCCGAACGGTTTGCCGCGCTGGGTAATGTCACCGCATCTCCTTATGACGCTTTAAAAAAACAATCTTTTGATTTAATTATTAACGGTACCTCAGCGAGCTTACAAGGACAATTGCCGCCGTTGCCAGATGGCCTATTGGCCAAATACGGTTGGTGCTATGATATGATGTACTCCAACACAACCACGCCGTTTGTGCAATGGGCGCAGACGCAAGGAGCCGAGCAAGCCTTGGATGGGTTAGGCATGTTGGTAGAGCAAGCCGCCGAATCATTTTATCTCTGGCGTGGCATTCGACCTAATACTGGCCCGGTGATTGAAAAAGTTCGTGAGTATCTACAATAATAAACCTTTACAGTGTTCATAAGATAACTGTCTAAATCAGAATAAACCGAATTTCCGGATTTTCAAAAAAAAATTGTTTCGGCACACACCATCCTGAAAATTCTATAGTTTGTCAGATAAATCGGTTGGCCTTGATCTGGAATTATTTTTAGTCCCCTTTAGGGGACTTTAGCTTTCAGACAATTGTTCAGGCTAAAGTTTCGCTCCGCGAAACTTTAGCCTGAATAGCTGTTGGCCACCCAATTATTTTTCTGAAAATCTATATAATCCTGAAAATCCTGATTCAGACAATTAACCGGTATTATTCTTTTTAAGGAGTTTCTCAATGATGTTAATGAAATCAAAACGGCCTATATCGCCACATTTACAGATTTATAAGCCACAATTCACTTCGGTGATGTCTATTCTCCATCGCATCACCGGTATTGTTTTATCAATTGGGACTTTAGTGTTAGTGTACTGGTTAATGGCCGCGGCGGAAGGCCCACAAGCCTATCAACAAGCACAAAGTTTACTCAGTTCTTGGATAGGATTATTACTATTATTTGGATGGTCTTTGGCATTATTTTATCATTTATGTAATGGCATCCGTCATTTATTCTGGGATGCTGGCTTAGGGATGGATATCAAAACGGTTTATGCGACCGGTAAGTTCGTGTGGATAGCCACTTTGGTATTAACGGTATTCACTTGGATAATCGCTTTTAGTATGAAAGGAGCAGGATAATGAATCTTATGCGTACCTCTTTGTCGCCAGTGCGAGGTTTAGGTTCGGCCAGAGAAGGTGCCGATCGTTTTATCGCGCAACGCCTATCGGCTATCGCTTTAGTGCCACTGTTATTATGGCTGGTGGCTTCTATCATTTTTTTTATCACTCAAGCTGATCATGCCACCTTAGTCGCTTGGATACGACTACATTGGAATACGGAACTACTCATTTTATTGATTTTAGTTTTGTTTTATCATACCCACGCCGGGTTACAGGAAGTCTTAGAAGACTATGTACATAATCAGATTATCAAAGCAATCAGTATGGTTTCAATGAAGTTTTTCGTCATTGCTATCACAGTTGCTTCCGTCTTGGCGGTGTTACGGATAGCCTTGGGAACGTGAGTTGCTGAAGCAACTACGAACTGGGAAAGTCTGAGTTCTGAGTCTAGCGAATAGGGGCAATCCGTTATGGTTGCCCTTTTTTAAAAGCATCATGATTCGGTACTTATCTTCATTTTTCATTCTTCATTTTTCATTCTTCATGAGTATATGTCTACCACATATCAAATCATCGATCATCGTTATGATGTTGTTGTCGTTGGAGCCGGTGGAGCCGGGTTGCGTGCCACACTTGGCATGGCCGAAAAAGGCTTAACAACCGCCTGTATCACTAAAGTTTTTCCGACCCGTAGTCATACAGTCGCTGCTCAAGGAGGCATCAGTGCCTCACTGGGTAATATGGGTCCAGATAATTGGCGTTGGCACATGTATGATACAGTTAAAGGTTCTGATTGGTTAGGCGATCAGGATGCTATTGAATATCTGTGTCGAGAAGCCGTGCCAGCCATCATTGAGTTAGAGCATTATGGCGTACCCTTTTCGCGTACTGAAGAAGGGAAGATTTATCAGCGGCCTTTTGGCGGCATGACAACTCATTATGGTGAAGGTATTGCACAACGGACTTGCGCGGCGGCTGATAGGACCGGACATGCCATTTTACATACGCTTTATCAGCAAAGCCTGAAAAACCAAGCCCAATTCTTTATTGAATACTTTGTGTTGGATTTAATCATGGACGATGACGGCGAATGTCGGGGCGTAATGGCATTGAATATGGCCGATGGGACACTCCACCGTTTCAGTGCCCAAATGGTCGTACTCGCAACCGGTGGTTATGGACGAACTTATTTTTCGGCCACTTCCGCCCATACCTGCACAGGCGATGGTAACGGCATGGTGCTACGAGCCGGTTTACCGTTGCAAGATATGGAATTTGTCCAATTTCATCCGACCGGGATTTATGGTTCTGGCTGTTTAATCACCGAAGGAGTGCGTGGTGAAGGCGGTTATTTGGCGAACTCGGAAGGGGTGCGTTTTATGGAACAGTATGCGCCCCATGCCAAAGACTTAGCCTCGCGCGATGTAGTTAGCCGTGCCATCACGATGGAAATTCGCCAAGGGCGTGGTGTCGGTGCCCGAAAAGATCATATTCATTTACACCTTGAACATTTAGGAACGGATATTATTAATGAGCGTTTGCCAGGCATTGCCGAATTAGCGCGGATTTTCGCCAAGGTTGATGTCACCAAAGAGCCTATTCCGGTCCAACCGACGGTTCATTACAACATGGGCGGAATTCCGACCAATCATTATGCCGAAGTGGTGACCCTCCAAGAGGGTAAACCGGAACGAGTGGTACGTGGCTTGATGGCGATTGGTGAATGTGCCTGCGTCTCAGTACATGGTGCGAATCGTTTAGGTTCCAATTCCTTACTGGACATCATCGTATTTGGACGAGCGGCTGCGATACGTTGTGCCCAGATACTGACACGCAACGCGCCGCACAAACCGCTACCTAAAAATGCCGGCGAAGCGTCATTGGAGCGTTTAAATAAATGGCGCTATGCCAACGGTAGCCAAAGTACGGCTGACATTCGCCTCAATATGCAGCACATTATGCAAGAACATGCGGCCGTTTTTCGTACCCACGACACTCTACAAGAAGGGGTACAAAAAATGACGGAGGCATTCAATTCCCTCTCCGATGTCAAAGTCACTGATCGTTCCCTGATTTGGAATACCGACTTAATTGAAACTTTAGAATTGGACAACTTGCTAGGGCAAGCGGTAGTCTCCATCAATTCGGCCTTAAACCGTACCGAAAGCCGAGGTGCCCATGCCCGTGAGGATTATCCTAATCGTGATGACGAAAACTGGCTTAAACATACCCTTGCTTGGCTCAACGCGCAAGGTGATATCACCATTGACTATCATCCGGTACATATGTATACATTAACCAATGATGTTGACGTGATTCCGCCGAAGGCGCGTGTTTATTAATTAACACACCTGACTGACACACACCGTTTATTTAAAATTGGAAACGATAAACCTGACCCTTTCAAAAATCGGTCAGGTTTAGTAACATTATCTGTTTAGCATTACCCAATTATAGAATTCAACGATTCAACTGAATTTATTCAAGGTTCTCATTCGTTTAGTTCGGAGATCAAAATACCCGTTTAACTATGGTTAATAAATCTCTAACCGAGTTAAATCAATACACGCGCCAACTCGCTGCAAAAAGTTTATGCCCACAATGCCATCTATTGCAAAACCATAATCCATTGTGCCAATTTCAATTTCAAAGTCTTTGAGTTCCAATTTTCCCAAAGACAAACGGTCAACACGTTTAGAGTAAACAAACTCAGTACCTCCAACCCCGCGAATTCTATGCACAACATCTTGAAAGTGACATTGTAAGCCCATATCGAGAACACTATTTGCCGAGAATATAGTCCCGGCTGATCCGGTATCGAGTACAACATTATCAAGCGTCTTATGCAAACCAGCATAGACTAAAGAAACTTGAACGTAGGGTAAGCCTCTTTGCATTGTTATTTTCATTGCTCCTCCCTAATGCCTATCCAGCTACGCTCATGGATATCCAGTTGTTCACGATCCGTATGAAAAAAATAAAGTTCCCGTGCTGGTGCATCATGGTGCAATTGTGCATACGCTTTCATGGCAGCGATGGAATCTGGAAATGTGTTGATAACCGAAAGTTGTTTCACGATGCGTTTATCCAGATCAGAATAGGCTTCCATCGCTTCTAGTAGTAGCCATTGATGAGGAAAATTGCGACGAATTTGTTCCCATGTCATCAGTTTAACCCTCTTGTTTATAACCAAAAATATATTATCAGAAATAAGCCCAAATAATTGATTTATACTCTAAATGTTCAAGTTTTCTTTCGGATTTTAAGAGCATCGTCGTCTCTTAAATCATTTTCAGTCGTTCAAAAAACGATATTTTAGAACTGTTTTAGTGTATTATCATAATCCGACAACTTGAACGTTTGAGGTATCGCTCTATCAATTTTTGTTCAAGCTTTTATCAAAGGTAAAAAAAACATGGCTCAATTCACACTCTCTGCCAACTCTGTCGTTAAAACCGGCAAAGCCGTCAATAAAATTGACGGTGCCAAAAATGTCAAGAAATTTATTGTTTATCGTTATGATCCAGACACTCCAGAAAATCCACGCCTTGACACTTATGAAGTCGATTTAGACCATTGTGGTCCAATGGTACTTGATGCGCTCATCAAAATAAAAAACGAAATTGATGCCACCCTCACTTTTCGGCGTTCCTGTCGGGAAGGAATTTGTGGCTCTTGCTCCATGAATATTAACGGTACCAACACACTTGCTTGTACGAAATCCATTGAAGATATTAACGGGGACGTAAAGATTTATCCACTCCCTCATACGCAGGTGATTAAGGACTTAGTGCCCGACTTAACCCATTTTTATGCCCAATATGCCTCAATCAAACCGTGGCTACAAACCCAAACGCCACCACCTGACCGTGAAATATTGCAATCAAAGGAAGATCGGGCGTTATTAGATGGTTTATATGAGTGCATTTTATGCGCCTGTTGCTCAACCAGTTGTCCCAGTTACTGGTGGAATGGTGACCGCTACTTAGGGCCGGCGACATTGTTGCAAGCCTACCGTTGGATTATGGACAGTCGAGATGAAATGGCCGGAGAACGTTTAGATAATGTTGAAGATCCATTCCGTTTATATCGTTGCCATACCATTCTGAATTGCACCAATACTTGTCCGAAGCATTTGAACCCGGCGAAGGCGATTGTGGAAATCAAAAAACTGTTGGTACAAAGACGCTAACCGCTTTGGCTGATTTCATTACCCCAACGCGGTAACAGCGTATGGGCAATGTCCAGATGATCGAGGATTCTGGCAACAATAAAATCGATTAATTCGCTGACGTTGCGTGGACGATGATAGAAGCCGGGATTTGCTGGCAAGATTAATGCGCCCATTTTGGCTAAGCGCAACATATTTTCTAAATGAATCACCGACAAGGGCGTTTCTCTATGTACTAAAATCAGTTGGCGTTGCTCTTTGAGTACCACGTCAGCCGCTCTTTCAATCAGAGAACGGCTCAAACCGCTGGCTATCGCGGCCAAAGTGCCACTGGTGCAGGGACAGACAACCATGGCTTTTGATACTGCACTGCCACTGGCTATCGGAGCGGTCCATTGTTCGCGCCCAAAGACTTGTAGTTGCCCTGGGGCAGTTTGATAACGCTCGCTCAAAAAGGCTTGCATCTCAGTTGGGCGCGAAGAGAGTTTTAAATCCGTTTCCATCCCAATAACCAGATGGGCTGGCTGCGATACGAGCAGATAAACGGTTTGTTTCGCCACAATCAGTTGCTCCAACAAACGTAATCCATACGCTGCTCCTGAAGCACCGGTTATGGCTAACGTAATGGTTGATTCAGTCATATACTCATAAAAACCGTTGAACAGAAATCTATAGAAATTTTTTTAGATGTGAATGATCGGTTTTATAGCGACATTCCTATATTTTTAGACGATTTGAAATAACTACAAGGATTATATTGGCGAAAAGGATTAGAGCAAAATAGATTTGAAGATTCTCCTCGAAACCCGATTAAAAAAAATTTCTTCTAAAATAAATATAATCCTTGTAGTTCTAGTGACATTTTCACACTCTAATCCAAATGTTGTGCCGCCCTTCCTCGCGGCCCCTGAAAATACTTTTGTAGCCAAGGATGCTCAAGTTGTATTATTTCGCGTATCGGTGCCGTAGCAAATACTCGTTTATCATCCAACATCGCGACACTATCAGTGACTTTCCAGAGTAAATCAACATCATGGGTAACGATAATCACTGTTAAGCCGAGCGAGTTTTTGAGTCGCACAATCAGTTCATCAAAAGCACCAGCTTTGATTGGATCCAATCCGGCAGTCGGTTCATCTAAAAATAAAATCTCCGGATCCAAAGCCAGAGCGCGTGCGACAGCAGCGCGTTTAATCATCCCGCCGCTCAATTGGGCGGGGTATTTGTCCTTGGCACTCATTGGTAAGCCGACTAAGGCAATCTTAAAAGCCACAATTTCCCTAATGATGCGCCGACTTAATTGGGTATGTTCGCATAACGGTACCGCAATATTTTCGCCCAGCGTCAAAGAGGTGAATAAGGCTCCATGTTGAAACATCATCCCACAGCAGCGGCGTAGCCATAAACACTGTTGGTCGCTGAGATTAACTATTTCCTTTCCAAGGACTTTGATTGTGCCAGCGGTCGGTTTTTCTAATAGGAGAATTTCACGCAGTAATGTGGACTTGCCAGCACCACTGTCTCCAATTAAGCCAACTATTTGACCGCGCTGTATGTTGAGGTTTAATTCCTCATGGATAACTACGTCGTCAAATTTGGTGTAGAGGTTCTTGATTTCTATGACAGTTTCAGTCATTTTGAGTCATGGCTCATATAAATAGATTAGTCGAGGAGTCCAAAGCTTTAGCTTTGGACCAAATTTTTTAGCTTTGGACCAAATTTTAGCTTTCAAGCTCTCAATCGTATTCCCAGCCAACTGAATAAGACTGAAAATATGGCATCCACAACAATAACGATAGAAATAGATTGTACAACACTCATGGTCACTTGTTTGCCAACCGAATCGGCACCGCCTTGTTTGACTTGAAAGCCTTGGTAGCAGCCCACTAAAACAATCACCGCCGCAAATACCGGTGCTTTACCAATACCAATTAAATAATTGGTGAGAGAAACGGCTTCGGGAAAACGTGCTAGAAAATCGGTTACACTGACACCGAATGACAATTGAGCTACGATAAGGCTGCCTAAAACGCCTACAATATCTGCAAACGCGGTGAGTAGTGGCATCAAAATAATTAACGCCAACAACTTGGGCAACACCAGTAATTCCATCGGCGCAATACCCATAGTGCGAAGGGCATCAATTTCATCGGTGACATGCATGGTGCCGATTTGCGCCGTATAAGCGGAACCGCTGCGCCCGGCGATAACAATTGCCGTCAATAATGGTGCTAATTCACGCAACAGCGAGATTCCAACTAAATCAACAATAAAAATATTCGCTCCATACTTGCTCAACTGGGTACCGCCCTGATAAGCCAGCACGATGCCGGTTAAAAAGGCCAGCATACCAACAATAGGCAAAGCCCTAAAGCCGTCCTCATAGAGATTAGAAAAAAGTGCTTTCCAACGGATATGAGAAGGTGACAGCACAGTCCGTAACAATACCACAAATGTTTCGCCAACAAACGCTAAAAAATCCAGGGTTTGATTAAAGCGCTGATAAGTGTATCGACCAAGCCGTTCCAAGAACGGAGGCGGCGGTGGAGGTGTTGCCGGTTTTTCGGCGGTGTACTTTTTCAGGATGTGCAACAAATCAGTATGATGAGCCTGAAAGCCTTGCAAGGTGATAGACTGTTCGGCCTTTTCTAAGGCTTGTTGTGTCCGAAAAAGTAGCCACGCGCCGGCAGTATCCATTGCTTCAATGGCGCTACCATCAAAAGTGATGGTTGAGGATTGAGGCCAATGGAATTTATCCAGTTGTCGCTCCAATTGACGAATGCCCCTTAACGTCCAGTGACCGCTACAAATAATGGTGTTTGTTTGGGCCAGTAATTCTAGGGCAGCGTTCGTGTTTTTTTTAGTATTGGATAATATCATGTTTATCTTGTCGCTATTGAGAAAAGATATTAGTGTCTCGTGTCAGCCGGATAATATTTTATTTTAATTTCCAGTCTTGTAGGGCCAATGCCATTGAATTAAGGATTTTAATTGGGGTAACCACAAGGGATTACCCCTACAAAATCAATGACCGTAGGGGCAATCCTTTATGGTTGCCCCCAATCCTTTATGGTTGCCCCCAATCCTTTATGGTTGCCCCCAATCCTTTATGGTTGCCCTGGTAGATTATTTTTTGCGAGTTGCCTTAGCAGCCCACCATCCACTGCCCCAAAAAATCCGAAAAGATGACCGTGCGGAGTAGAATTAATTTCCGGGCTTTTAGGATTGTCCATTGAAGGTTACAAAGGGGCAATTCCTTATGGTTACATTTTGAGAAACCTTAAAAAGGCGGGCTCTCTTCTTCTATGATGTAACGTTGTGAAAGCAACGAAGAAAACGTGATGACTCGCTCGTCAACAATCACATCTTTGGGACGTATTTTAGTTTTGAGTATCAATCCGTCCATCGTCTTGCAGCGACTCAGAGCGACATAAAGTTGTCCATGGGCAAAAGTTCCCCGCCCTAAATCTATCATCACTTTATCGAATTGTTTTCCTTGGCTTTTGTGAATGGTAATCGCCCAAGCCAGTCGGAGCGGGTATTGCGTAAATGAGCCAATCACATCGGTCGTCACCCGTTGCATTTTGTCGTCAAATTGATATCCCAGTATTTCCCACTTGACTTGTTTGACGCGGTGGATTTGGTTATCCGGTGTTTCTACCAGAATTTCGTCTCCGATGATGGTTTTGATTCGTCCCAAAGTCCCATTCACCCAACGGCCTTCAATATCGTTTTTAACAAACATCACTTGAGCGCCTTCTTTGAGACATAAAAGCAAATCGGTTGGATGCGTTCCTTTATCAAATTTGCCTTTGATTTCGCCTCTAAATTGATGTTCTCGTGTTGACAATTTTTTTAAGTGTGCTGTATTGATTTGCGAGGCTAACGAATTTGTGGTTGTCAAGGTAATATAGTAATCATTGACATCTGACACAAATTGGGGCTGATAACACTGGTTAATTCGTTGTATCTCACTGTAATCGACTTGATTATTACGAATGCTATTGAGCAAGCTAATAAAATGTTGCTCTTTTTGGCGATAAACCGTCGTTAATTCGACATAGGCCAGATCAACATCCTCAAACGCTTTGGCACTGAAAAAGAAAGGGCTTTGATAGTTGGTGGTAAATAACTCTTTCTCCTCGCCAGAGACGATAGGAGGCAGTTGAAATAAGTCACCAATAAAAATCATTTGGGCACCACCAAATGGCTTGAAAGCGTGTTTGCCATTTAAGCGTAGGAAGTGGTCAATGACATCTATCATATCGGCCCTTACCATAGACACTTCATCAATGACAATGGTATCAATAGATTGATAAAGCTGGCGCCGTTTTTGGGAGCGCAACGCGGTAATTTCATTCGGATGAATTGGGCGAGGTGGCAACTGGAAAAAGGAATGTAGGGTAGCGCCGCCGACGTTAAGCGCGGCTACCCCGGTCGGTGCCAGCACCGCTATTTTTTTCTGGGTGTGGTTTTTAAAATATTGTAGCAAAGTTGATTTGCCGGTGCCGGCTTTGCCGGTGATAAAAACACATTGTTTCGTGTTTTCCATTACTTCGTAAGCATGGACGAATTCTTTGGTGTGTTCTAGTGTTTTCTCCTCTGATTTTGGGGCTATTTCATCTTGGGGTAGGTTTTGGGGTGTTTGAGTCAAAGCCATAGCCCAAGTTTGCACCACCCATTGAGCCAAGATTTTATCCAGTCCCAAGTTATTGTATAAACGTTGCGTTAATTGGTATAACAAGGTCGCTTGATTCATGTCAGGCGGCGCGTTTAACAAATCAGTCACCACTTTTTCGTGAAGGGCATTGATGAGCATAAAGATTTCGCGCTTGTATTGATTGTCACAATTTTCACGCAGTAAGTTTTCAAGGTAATCCGCATCATTACACAAAGCGGCTCCGTGATGGTTGATGATTTTACTCAGTATTTCTCTGGGATGATCGGAGGGAATTTGAGTGGGCTTGGAAATTTTCCCAGGTATCAAGTACTGGGCAGGTTCTAACCGGTCAAAGGTGGAACTGGGTGCTTCAAATGACAGGACTGCTTCATCAAAGGGCGAGGAGGCCAGTTCAAAGGGCATATTTCTACCGGAATGGACAGCTTCTTGAAAGGGCTCCTTTCCATAGGGAGCCTGTTCAAAGGCGGTCTTTCTAGCCGGGGAAACGGTCGTTTCTTTGGAGAGGCGGCGGTATGTATTATGACTGGGTGAAATTTCAGTAATAGCCGGTTCTTCACAGTATTCCCCAGATCGAAGGGGTCGGGGGGGGGCGGAACGGGGAGTTTTGTGGCAGGGAGGTAGTTCGTCCAACCAGTTTTTAAAATCTAATTCGGTATAGAGTTGATGTAATTTATCAATATCGGCTGGACGAATTTTTAATTGCAGCGGAGCGTATGACAGGGGCACATTGCATTTGATAGTCAACAATCGTCGTGTCAGGGGTAAATGCGGGAGTGCTTGGCGGAAATTTTCACCGACTTTGCCTTTCAGTTGTTCAGCGTTTTCTATCACCGCTTCTAAACCGCCATAGGTATTGAGCCATTTAACAGCCGTTTTCGGGCCAACTTTGTTGACACCAGGCACATTGCCGACACTGTCGCCGACTAAACTGAGATAGTCTATAATAAATTTAGGTGGTATCCCAAATTTCTTCTGTATACCTTGCATGTCTAAGTGGGCATTTTTGTGAGTGTCGAAGAGCGTGATGGACGGGCTGACTAATTGGGCCAAGTTTTTGTTGCTGGTAAAAATCAACGTCTGCATCCTAGCCTCTTCTGCTTGTTTGGCTAACGTGCCAATCACATCATCCGCCTCAACGCCGTTTTCTATGAGTAATGGAAACCCCAAGGCTTGCACCATTTCATACGCGAGCGGAATTTGCGTGACTAATTCTTTTGGCAGGGGAGGGCGATTGGCTTTGTAGTCGGGATAGAGCAGTTCACGAAACGTTTTGCCAGGCGCATTAAACGCTACTGCCATATAGGTGGGCTGATGTTTATGCAAGAGACTTTTAAGCCGATGAGTAAGACCATACACAGCACCTGCTGGTATGCCCTTTGAGTTAATAATGGACATACTATGAAAGGCGCGATATAGATAAGAAGATCCGTCTATTAGAATTAAGGTCTGATTATTTTTCATGCCATTGATTGATTATGAGTCATTAGAGTTGTTTAGAAATGAGGTTTTTTGTTGGTTATAAAATCTGTTATCAATCCAATTTGTTAAGATTTTAATAATACCTTCGTTTGTTCGCCAAAGTGGAGTATTAAATAAAGTGATTACGAGAAATCATTGAAAATCAATAAAACTTAAAAATGAATTCCGGTAACTCTTTTATTTAAATTGATGGAATTAGCCTGATAAGAACCCAGTTATAGCATTTCCCGGTTGAATGAAGTACAACAATTTACGTGAATTATCAATGAGTCTTGTAGGGTGGGATTGCTAAGCGCCGATATTTTCGTTCATGAATCGATCCCGATTCGCTTAGCAGCCCCACCATCCTTTTTTTGTATTTTAGGCTAAAGTTTTTTTCCAAAAAACTTTAGCCTAAAAAACCCAATCGGGAAACGCTATAAGTTTGAATTAACCGGTCAATCCTTAAATCCGTTAAAATCCGGTTCATTTTATACCTTAATGGTTAATCAATTGAGCAAAACTTTCTCTTTTATAAATCAGAAAATCGGATTTTTCTTTAAAAATCGTATTTCTTTGATTGATTGATAACAAACCAATTTATTTTAGAAATCCGAGTTTTTTGAATATTTTTGAAAAATTCGATTTTTTTGATACAATTTAATACTTTTTTAATTAAAAAAATCAAATAAGTACCTTTGCCAAATGTTAGGAGATTTTAAGATCGATGAAGTTTAATATTTTGCCCTGGTTTAATAGCCCTTCTGAATTAAAACCCATTGGTTATTCCGCCAGGTTGTCGTCAATAACTCTTATATCTCAATATCCGTTGTCATTTAAGACGTTTAAAAGCCAGCAGCGTGGTGCCATTTTAATCATTGTTTTATGGTTTATCGTGATTGTCACCGTGATTGTCGCCGCTTTGGCAACTGAAACGCGCTTATCTGCTCAAGTGGTGCTTTATAATAAGATGGGTATGCAAACTTGGAATGATAGTCTTCAAGCTTTGCAGGTGGCACAAATGGAGTTGCTGATCAATCGGATGCCGCTGCCGCCGGGCGAGGAAGAGAAATTGCCCATCAGTGAACGTAAAACTAAAGAATATCGTTTTGATGGGCGGATCCTTGAGTTGGCTTATCCAATCCCAAATACGGTTCAAGTTCGTATCTATGATCATGGTGGTAAAATTAATCTCAAAAAATTGAACAAGCACCGATTGCGCCAATTATTGGAAAAGCGCGTTGGTGACGATCCGGAAAAACTTCAGGAGTTGGAGGATGCGTGGGAAGATTGGATTGATCGGGATGACTTAAAACGCCTCACTGGTGCCGAAAAAGACTATTACGAAAAGCTCGATCCGCCTTATGAACCACGTAATAACCGCTTAGAAATGGTAGAAGAACTTAAATTGATTAAGGGTTTTGCCGAAGTGTTTGACGGGGTAGAAATGGATACGGCTTTTACAGTGTATGGTAATCGGTTTGGTGTCAATCCTAACTTAGCCACTCGTGAAGCTTTGATGCTATTGCCCGGCATGGATTCAGGAACGGCTGATACTATCCTCGTCCGCCGCCGTTACAAAGAATTTAAATCATTGGCTGATTTAAATGAATTGATACAACCGGAACAACTGGCATTGCTTCGTTCTTGGATACATTTTACCAAAACCAGTAACTTTTATACCATAGCCCTGCAAGTTAAAAAACCGGAAGATATTGAGAAATCAGAATCTGAGGAAGAAACCGCCGACACGGATGAGTCATACGAAGAACCGTATGAAGCTGCTATGACTCAACCGGCTGCCCCGGAGGAAAAAAATCAGCGAGCTTATATGGTGACGGTACAACCTAAAGGGTTTAACCAACTTCCTAAAATATTCCTGGTAAATCCTTATGGCGTTGTCCCGGACACTCGCCATGAGTTGGTACAGATCGACGAAGATGACATTGACAGCTATGGTATGGGGTGGGGTAACAGCCGTCAAAATGACAGTTCCTTTGAAAACTCAACACCTTCATCGGGTTTACCCTTCTTTCGATGACACCTGAGTCATTGAATGGAATTGATTCAAATAAATTGTCGGAAATAAAGTTCAGACCGAAACTAAATCAGACCGGTTTTAAAAACCGGTCGGGTTTCTCCTAATGATGTGATAAATATTGAGACAGCTTGTCAGCCAATGTTTTGACGTGCGGGAGATCCATCATAGTCATATCACTGCCATATCGTGTCGGGCAACCAGAACGGATTGGGGGCAACCATAACGGGGTCATTATTGATTCGTAGGGGTAATCCCTTGTGGTTACCCTCAAAAGCATAATTTACTGGGGATTTGGTAGTTTATGCTATACCTGATTTAGTATCTCCGGTACCTCAGTTTCTGCTAACCCCACCAATGTGGCGATAGCAGCGATTTCCATACCCATTTGTTTGGCATTGATGACTATTTGACGTTGTTTGGCTTCTATTTCCTTTTGTCCTTCTTCTAGTCCTTCTTTCCGCCCGGCTTTCCAACCTTCTTCTCGACCTTCCCTCGCAAAACGGTCCTTAGCTTTTTCCCAAGCAGCTTCATCCTTAATTTCCGACAACAGGTCGGGGTCAATCGTTTGCTGGCGAATTTCTTCAATCATCTGTTGAAACAGTATTTCGCCATAGTCGCTTTCTTCTACTGTGCCATCCAATGAATCTTTGATAAAGTGAAGCCATTTGCGTACTGTAGATGGGGTATTTTCGTTGACTTGGCGGGGGGAAAGAAAGACTAGACGATGAGGATAAACTGGCACTTTCTTACCCCATTCGTCTACCGGACTCATATCACTAATCGCACAACTGAAATTGATGCTGCCATCACGCGGGACGCTGGTTAGCACGATGATGGTGTAAACTGTACGGTTAAAATTGTACTCATCAAAACCGCGTACCTGTTCTACTAGGCTGATTAGATGGTAATAGAGAAAACGGGCAAAAAAGTCTTCTTCTTTGACCGGTTGAATTTCTACAATGATTCGCTGTTCTACATCTTCTGCAAAGAGGTCATAGCGACTACGCACGAAACCTACTGGTTCTGGGTATTCGTATTCGGTATGTACTCTACTCACATTCAAGTCAATGCCAAGAATGTCCTTGGCAAACTGATTAAAAACATTAGGTTGACTGAAAACCCGTTTAAACATGGGGCCGTATTTGAGTGGAATGACTTCAATCATAGCTATCTCTGTAAGTATACGGAAGTTGAAAATTTTTTTTTAAGCATAAGTTTATTATTTGTCATCGAGCCTCTTGCAAAACTCCCCCCCCCCAAATATTTTTTAGTTCATCAAAATACCATATTTTTAGTATAATGAAGGACTTACAAAACTCCGACGATCAACCATAAATCAATGATTCAAAAGTAGATATTAATAATAAGTTATTGTTTTATAAAAATAATTTTGCAAGAGGCTCATGAGTCCAAACTTTGGTTTGGCAATACCCAAGCTAAAGCTTGGACTCCGGCGAAAATATTTATCTGACAAACTATCGGTTCAACGGTTGGGACACAATTTTGGACGAAGGTGGTACACAATTTGCGTATGCAGTTGTTTTTTTATCGAGTTTATAACCATGTTAAATATTATCTTAGACAACGACATTGTGTTGGAATTACTTTCTAAATCTAAAAACGATACCCAACACAGTTTTGTGCGCCTACAAAAATCACCGGCTCGCTTTTGGCTGCCCTGCTGTTCGCTGTCTTCACTCGAAACGGAGCTTGATGCTGCCTCTTATCACCCGTTATCGACGTTATTGCTAAAAGACAAAGTGCAATGGCTCTCCTCATTAGCGGCGCATTGTCACCACATTCCGCCCAATTGTCGGAATAAAACTCAAGCCCTGATGAGTTTGGATGCCGCCACGTTGCAGGGCACCACGATTATTTGGACTAACCAAGATCAGTTTAGCTCCGTTCATACTGACATAGAATGGGGTGATCATGAATTTGTTTACAGTATGTTGGCGCAAGAAGAAGATGAAATATCTTTTTTTGATTCAGAAAGTCAACAACTTAGCCAACGCACAACCCTAGAAAAACAATTTTTTAATGTGTTAAAGCATGGAAAATTTATTGCTGGGGCAGAAGTCGAACGTCTTGAAAACGAATTAGCACTCTACGTCGGTACCAAACATTGTATCAGCCTAGCAAGTGTCGGTGATGCCTTACTCATTGCTTTAATGGCGGTGAATATTAAAGCTGGAGATGAAGTGATTACTTCGCCATTTAACTCGACAACCACTGTCAAGATGATCACTTTGTTAGGCGCCAAACCGGTATTTGTAGACATTGAACCGACGACTTATACGATCAATCCACTTCTGCTTAAGTCGGCGATTGGCTGGAAAACCAAGGCTATCATTGTCACCAATTTATTTGGGCAATGTGCCGATTTTTATGCCATTAATCAAATAGCGAATCAATATGATTTACCGGTGATTGAAGAGGCTACCCAAAGCTTTGGTGCAACGTACCATCTTCTCAAATCGGGTAGCTTGTCAGCAATAGGTTGCGCTGGTTTTTCTGCTAGTCAGCCTCTGGCTGCATTAGGTGAAGGGGGTGCCGCTTTTACCGATGATGACCAATTAGCCGAACAGATGCGACAACTACGTGGCGATGGAGAACGACAGCAGAACGATTCGATGATGGGTATTGATAGCCGCTTAGACACACTGCAAGCCAGTTTACTCATTGCCCAATTGAACCGTTTTCCCAACAGCTTGGAAAAACGTAGACAGATTGCGGATAATTACAATCGCTTATTAGAAGGCTCGGTGAAAACACCGAACATTGTTTCTCATAATACCAGCGTCTATGCCCAATACACGATAGAAGTCAGCCACCGCGATCAACTACAACAGCAACTACAACAACGTGGTATTCCGACGGCAGTCTATTACCCTCAGCCCCTTCATTTACAATACAATTTTCTTAATCAAGCCCAAAAAAAATTTTCGGTGGCGGAAACGGTGGCACAGCGCGTACTCAGTTTACCAATACATCCTTATTTGACGACCGAAACCCAAAGCCTCATCATCAATACCCTAAAAAGTCTTTTGTAAGGAACAATGCTTTTCGTACCAGGTTCGCCTTGTACTCCTTGTCGATTAAGTTAAAAAAATCCGATTTTTTAAAATCGGATTTTTTTAGGTTGAAAAACCTTTCCTTTTTCCTAAGTCTTACGCCATACTTTCATCACATTCGCCAAATTATCAATTTTACTCAAAACTCGGCTCAATTGAACCATATTGCCAACCTCCAATGTTAACATCATGTTAACGGTATTGTCAGCCTTGTCGGTGTGAGTATGAGTCGCAATCAGATTGATTTTGTCATTCGCCGTAATGGTATAAATATCGCGCAACAATCCTGGCCGATCAAAAGCACTGACTTGAATATCTACCGGATAAACCGTTTTTTGCCCCTCTGGGTGATTCCATTCAACTTCAATCAAACGCTTATTACCTTCATCTTGCCAGCGTAAAGCATTGGAACAATCGCGGCGATGTACGACTACTCCCCGTCCTTTGCTGATGTAACCCACAATTGAATCGTAAGGTACTGGCTTACAACAGCCCGCCATCTGAGTTAATAATCCACCAACCCCTTTAATATCAATATCGCCTTGAGTGTGGCTGGGTTTCGCCAAGTTTGGAATTAACGGCGGTTTAGGAAGAACTTGATTTTTTAAGGCACTGGCAATCTGATTGGTTGTCGTGTCGCCGCTTCCTACTGAAGCTAAGAAGTCGTCGAGTGAGTTAAAATGCAAGCTTTGCGTTAATTGTTCAAGGTTGCACTGTTTGAGATTGAATCGTCGTAAGAGACGTTCTAACAATACTCGACCCTCATGGAGATGATTTTGAGCATCCTGTTTTTTTAACCATTGCCTTACCTTGGCGCGAGCCCGTGAAGTTTTCAAATAACCGGCCGGTGGAATGAGCCAATCACGGCTCGGTTTCTCCTCCTTGGATGTCATAATTTCTACCAGATCGCCATTTTTAAGGGTATATGTCAGTGGTACAATACGATTATTGATTTTGGCGCCTCGACAACGATGCCCCAATTGAGTGTGAATATAATAAGCAAAATCTAACGGAGTGGCATCCTGCGGCAAATCTATCACATGCCCTTGTGGTGAGAGTACATAGACGCGATCCTCAAAAATCTCCGACTTGAAACGATCAATAAAATCGCCGACATCACCATCATCATCTTTCCATTGCAACATTTTTCGCAGCCAAGCGATTTTTTCTTCAAACCCCTTGTCATGTTGACTACCTTGTTCCTTGTAACGCCAATGTGAAGCAATCCCTAAATCGGCATGATGGTGCATGGTGTGAGTACGGATTTGCACTTCAAAAATTTTTCGCTGTGGGCCTATCACGGTTGTATGCAATGATTGATAATTATTATTTTTGGGGTTAGCAATATAATCATCAAACTCACCACGCAGAGGTTGCCAGTGGTTGTGAACAATACCGAGCGCTGTATAGCATTCAGTTTTTGTATTAACCAATACTCGCACGGCACGGACATCAAAAATTTTCTGAAAATCGAGTCCCTTTCTCTGCATTTTTCGCCAAATGCTATAAATATGCTTAGGGCGCCCGGAAATTTGAGCCTGAATACCGGCATTATTGAGTGCCTCTTCCAACTCATTCATCACATCTTGGATATAGTTTTCTCTATCAATACGACGCTCATCTATGAGTTTCGCCATTGTTTGGTAAACTTCCGGCTCCAAATACCGTAATGACAAATCCTCCAGTTCCCATTTGATTTGCCAAATACCCAGCCGATTAGCGAGGGGGGCAAATAAATCTAAGGTCTCACGAGCGATACGCTGCTGTTTGGGTTCTGGCAGTGAACGTAATAGGCGCATATTTTGCAAACGATCAGCCAGTTTAATGAGCACGACTCGCACATCTTCTGCCATAGCCAGCAGCATTTTACGCAGCCTTTCCGTTTGGTTTTCGCTATTTTGACCCTTATGTGATTTATCATTGAGTTCCTCAATCAACTTCATTTTGGCAGTGCCATCCACCAAGCGCATCACTTTGGTACCAAAGTTTTTTTCAATATCATAAAGCGTGATTTGCTTGTCAAGGATCACATCATGCAAAATAGTAGCAACTAAGACATCGGTATCCATGCCTAATTGTGCCAATATATCGGCAACAGCGATAACATGAATGATATAAGGAATACCGGCCATATGAGTTTGAGATTGGTGTATTTTTTGCGCCCAACTACAAGCATCAATAATCGCTTTGGTTTCTGCTTTTGAGCGATTTTTGGTAATGCGTTTCACCCAATCTTTGATTTCCTTTTGGGTATCATCCTGACTGGAGATTGAGAAGAAATTTGTGGTACTAACCATTTCGCTACCCGAATTTTTTTTGACTGTCCCACTTGTCCGACATATTGACTTTTCGCTACCCGCCCAAAGGAGAATGATTTTGTTCCGTTAGAGCATGAGTGAAACATGACCGCGTAGAGACGAAATTAGGTATTATTTTAAATTAAATAATAAATCAATTACTTATAAGGGTACTTTCGCTTTTTAACAGCATATTCAATGAGTTATATACGGCATGAATATTGCATTATTTGTTTAATCAAAACTTGATATGATTTAAGCGAAAGTACCGTTATAAGGTATTAATGTAGAACAAGTGGAACATATCCTAATTTTTCAGAGAAATCTTTTTGGAATTATACTGAACGCCGCTTTCATTTGGAGTTTTTCATCAGGCTAAAACTTTTTCAACAAACGCTGTTGAGTTAAAAGTTGAGTTTGTTAAGTCGTTCAACAAAAGTTTTTTAATATGAGCTTCCTGAAAAACGTTCCCCAGGTTTTGCCTCTTGCTCTTAACGTTCAACCCCCTTGGGGTTGAAATTTTTAAAAGTTCCAGGTTTCGCCAGTTACTCTTTAAGAAAACCTGCTTGGTTAACCTCTTATGTTTGTTTCAGGGTTTCTCTGAATGAATAATTACCGAAAGTGGCAATAACAGAATGCACTGACAGACGCGAATATTGCATACGCAGCTCCTTTACTCTATAGTAACTATAGACTTTGAGAATAATGAATGGTTAATAACTCACCAAAGAAATCCCATTTTTTGGAAAAATTTCTCGCCAACACCAAAAATTCACCAAAGAAATCCGATTTTTTATCAGATGAGCCTCTTGCAAAACTCCTGATCCAATACGGAAAAACAATAACTTATGACGACATCATTACTGTAAGTTATTGATTTCTAGTTGCACGGTCGGAGTTTTGCAAGTCCCTCAGATTTCTAAAATATTCAGAGCGAATAAATAGTCGGATAGGTTCATTGTTGTATGAATTATAACAAAAAAACCGCTGTGTCTTATTTTCAAGAAAATAAATCCGATTTTTTTTAATTTCTTAAACTTGATGTTCAAGTTTATTTTTGAAAAATTAGATTGAATAGATATTCTACAAAATTAATATTAAGTGATTGATTTTATGATACTTGTTTAAATACGCACGTCAATGAAATCAATGGGTTTTAAGTTAAATGGCTATCAACTCTAATCAATAAGACTTATGAAAAAAACTTGATAGGAAACCAGGTTTAGCCCAAATGCCTATTCAACAATTTTTCAGAATTTTTGACGCATTCAATCCTGATGAAAAAGAAAACGCCAAAAAACCCAAAATCTCGCAATAATTCTGCACATGCCTCACTTCAGACTTATTTTGATCGAATTTCTCATAGCCTTGAAGATCGAATCAGTGAATATGTGCAAATGAGAAAATATATTCGGGTTTACGAAGAGTCTAAAAAGCTTTTGGATATTGAAAAAACTATCAATATCGCCGCTGGGAGCATCTATGAAATCTCGGTTGAAAAAAAATTAGATGTCAGATCCATGAAGCAACTGATGCTGTCACTCGATGAGAGAAATAAAGCATTAAGAGCCTATATCGCTGGAAAACCCCAGTCATTACAAATAAAATTACTTGGTCAAGTTTATAAAAATCTCCATGTAGTCATCAACCATTTGCCCCGAATTAACAAACATATCTCCAGAATTAATGAGGTGATACCGGTTCTTAAGGCACTCCTCAAATTACCGGAAAAAGAGAATAACTATGAAAATGACCCTATTCTGATAGAAATCAGCAATGCGTTAACCGTCAGTATTGATGAACCAAATCTGGCTAATATTAGAGCCCTATTGGAAAAAGAACAAATAGTTCTGTCTCAATACGATGCGAAACTTCACTTTGAACAGATGAACGATGTCAGCGACAAACTGGTTGGATTGCTCAATGATAAGCTCTTGTTAATCATTGGAGTTTCAGAATTTCTGATAGCCGGAGTTGAGGATGATGGTGCCAATGATGTGTCTGCTGAACAAAGATTACCGGATGAGTTAAGGGTTCTGTTTCTCGCATCAAGCATTTTAGATATTATTTATCGAGTCAAAGATATCAAAGATAGTATCAAAACGATCTTCAATAGCATTAAGCTTTGCTTACAAATTATCAATAGTGATCGGCTAGAAAACCAGTATAAAGCCTTGTTAAACAGCCGCCAAAACAATATGCAGGAGATTCTTTCAAATACTACCCCCAGCGTCTTGCAAAGAATCAAAAAAGCCATTATTGAGATTGTGCCTGGTTTAGATGCGCTTGAACTCAAACTGAAATTAGATACATTGTCTCTTGATACAGTGATAAAAATTAATTATGGCTTAATTTATGAGAAAGTCAATCGAATCTGGGAAAATCCTTATGATATCTAATAAGCTGTTGGTAAACTATTACGCCAGGCGGTCGCACCTTGCTCCGCATTCACTCATGACATTTACCAACCGCTTATGAGCTTAATACCTGACCGGTTTTTGAAATCAGTCAGGTATTAAGTTTCCAATCTCTTTAACGGCAACTGTTGTCCGACAACTTATCCTTAATCAATTCAATCACATTGTCCATAGGCACATATTGTGCTTTTTCATCGCGCCGCCCTTTGTATTCTATTTCGCCGTTGTCTAAGCCACGCTCGCCAACCACTAGGCGGTGGGGAATGCCGATCAATTCTGAGTCGGCAAACATAGTTCCGGGGCGTTCTCGGCGATCATCAAATAAGACTTCTATGCCGGCTGCTTGTAATCGGTTGTACAAGTCTTCGGCAGCATCGCGTAGTCGTTGCGATTTGTGCATATTCATTGGTAATAATGCTACCGAAAACGGCGCAATGGTTTGGGGCCAAATAATGCCATGTTTATCATGGTTTTGTTCAATGGCGGCTGCCACTAGGCGAGAAACGCCTATTCCATAGCAGCCCATTGTTAGGATGATAGATTGGCCCTGTTCATCCAGCACAGTTGCTTGCATGGCTTGACTGTATTTGTCGCCTAATTGAAAGATGTGTCCGACTTCAATGCCACGCGCTATCGCTAATTCGCCGATGCCATCTGGGCTTGGTTCGCCGACTTCTACGTTGCGTAAGTCGGCCGTTTGTGGTTCGGGTAAATCGCGGCTCCAGTTTACGCCAGTCAGGTGTTGGCCGTCTTTATTGGCTCCGCTGACAAAATCGGCTAGAAGGGCGGCACTGTGATCGACTATTATCGGTATCGTTAAGCCAACCGGACCGATTGAGCCAATATCACAGCCAATGGTTGCGCGGATTTGGGTCGAATCAGCAAATGTCAGTGGACTGGCCACTTGGGGCAATTTGGCCGCCTTGATGGCATTGAGTGTATGATCGCCGCGCAGTACCAGTGCGACTAAACCCTTTTCGCCATTGACCAACAACGTTTTGAGGCATTGTGATGGTGGCGTGTTTAAGAACTGGCTGATTTCTTCTATGGTATGCTGATTGGGTGTATCGATCACCGTCATGGTTGCTGTGGGTTCAGGACGTTTACCTTCAGGCGGCAACGCGGGCACCATTTCGACGTTAGCGGCATAATCGCTGGTGGTGCTATAAGCAATCGCGTCTTCTCCAGAGTCGGCCAATACATGAAATTCATGCGAACCGCTGCCACCAATATTGCCCGTGTCAGCCAGTACCGCCCGAAAGCTTAGGCCTAACCGTTTGAATATATTAGAATACGTTTCATACATTAAATCATAAGTTTCTTGCAGCGAGGTTTGATTGATATGAAAGGAGTAGGCATCTTTCATTAAAAACTCACGGGCTCGCATGATACCGAAGCGAGGACGAATTTCGTCGCGGAATTTGGTTTGGATTTGGTAAAAATTCGCTGGTAATTGTTTATAGCTGCGAACTTCGTGGCGAATTAAGTGGGTAATGATTTCCTCATGGGTAGGCCCAAAACAAAATTCCCGTTGATGGCGATCAGAGAGGCGCAATAATTCTGGGCCATATTTGTCCCATCGGCCAGATTCTTGCCATAATTCGGCCGGCTGAACGGCGGGCATTAGGACTTCTTGGGCGCCAGACTTGTCCATTTCTTCACGGACAATGTTTTCGACTTTGTGTAAAACGCGCAGCCCTAGTGGTAGCCAAGTGTATAAGCCGGCGGCGAGTTTTCGTATCATGCCGGCCCGTAGCATGAGTTGATGACTAATGATTTCCGCATCGGCGGGGGTTTCCTTGACGGTGGAGAGTAAAAAGCGAGTGGTACGCATGGTCAGTCCTTTTAATGGTTAATAGGTTTGTTTATAACAGCGTTTGGTAAATGGTTTTGTCAAAAAATGTATTCCATAAAAACTTGATTTACCAGAAATAATTAAAAAAACGTATTGTATCCTATGGAATTAAATAATTACACAATAACACTCTTTCGTCCGGTTGGACAAAAGGAAATGGATTTGATTCGCGAGACTCATTGCACTGCTTTTCCACCACGTCTCCCATTTCAACCGATTTTTTATCCGGTTCTTCAGGAAGACTATGCAGTGCAAATTGCACGGGATTGGAATACAACCGATGCTGCTTCAGGATATGTGGGCTATGTAACACGTTTTCATGTAGATAAGGCGTTTTTAAGTCAATATTCTATACGGACAGTTGGTAGTTCAAAGCACCAAGAATACTGGATTTGGGCTGAAGACTTGCCACAGTTTAATCAACATATTGTAGGCACTATCGAAGTGATTGCTGAATTTAGGACTGATGCTTGCCGTGAATCATCATTTTCAGAATTTGAAAATTTTCTTCAATAGACTTGTCCGTCAATAAAATTATAGTGCTTCAAAAATCCTTATTTTCGGACAACTCTAATATATAGTATTCCAGAAAAATAAATTGGATGAGCCTCTTGCAAAATTCTTCCAAAACGAGACAACAATAACTTACAGCGAACTGATGCTATGCAAGCTGTTGATTTATCGTTGAGCATTCGAGGATGAAGTACAGTTGACCGGAGTCGGCCAGATTTATCTTGGACATCCAAACTAAAGTTTGGACTCCTGCCAAGATATTTATCTGAAAAACTATAGACTTTCAGAAAAATAGGGTCACAAAAATCCGATTTTTTATCGGATTTCTCTGACTATAGCATTTTTCGATTTGGTTAAATACAACAAAAGAAGGAATCAAGTCGATTGCCTCTACGAGTGAGGTATTTTATGCCAAAGAAAAATGCTATAATTTTTCTGGCAAAAAACGGATTACTTGCTATGACGTGCTATCATTTCGCGCAAGATTCTTTCAGATTGAAGGCCAGAAACTTCTTGCACTACTTGACCATCCCGAAATAATTTGAGGGTAGGTAAGCCGCGTATACCATGTTGCCCGGCTAATTTTTGTTGCTCATCAGTATCTACTTTGGCTAGGATAAATTGTCCTTCTAATTCGGTTGCCAGTTTGTTTAATAGAGGTATCAGCACTCGGCAGGGGGCACACCAATCAGCCGTAAAATCAACCAGTACTGGTACTGTGAAGGATTTTTCTACCACTTCTACCGCAAAATTGTCTATGTCAACTTTTATAATATTATTATTTGAGGATTCATTCATCCAAAAAATCTCCAATCAAAAGTGAAAGGCTAAAAAGTACGTCGGCTCCAAACAGATTCTTGGAAATTGGTGCCTTGGGCGAAGGGAATAAAGGGCGATCCGATTAGGATTGCCCCTACACGATTACCTTGTCATTGTAGGGGTAATTCCTTGTGGTTACCTTATATAGCGTTTCCCGATTTGGTTTTTTAGGCTAAAGCGTCTAAAGCGAAACAACGCGAAGAAAATGTAGCCCCAGGTGAAACCTTCAATGCCATTGAATTAAGGATTTTAATTGGGGTAACCACAAGGGATTACCCCTACAAAATCAATGAATTACGTAGGGGCAATCTGGAATGGTTGCCCGGCACGATATGGCAGTGAGGTGAAACCTGGG